>Ga0208383_1000025_pt1 | contig 36572 bp, 58 predicted proteins | sample CryBogCBE10Sep07_FD_184588 | JGI IMG/M metagenome (GOLD analysis project Ga0208383, IMG submission 184588) | Freshwater microbial communities from Crystal Bog, Wisconsin, USA - CBE10Sep07 (SPAdes) | ecosystem: Environmental > Aquatic > Freshwater > Lake | place: Crystal Bog, Wisconsin, USA...
CACAACATTGGGAATGGATGAAGCAAGCTGCTGAACCCACGCCCACTGGCTACAACCCTAATGCAATGAACAAGTTTGACTTGTCAAAGTATTGGAAAAGTCCGCAGCAAGCGGCTCGTAATGAGGCAGCTACTGCATTGCAGGAAATTCGTAACATTGGTCGTAGACCAATTGGTGTGTAGTGAAAATGAACTTTGTAAATAAAACTTGCGTAAATTGCGGAAAAGATTTTTCTGTTAAACCAAGTCTTGTTAACAAAGTTCATAATTGCTCAAAAGTTTGTGGTTATGAAACTAGAAAGAAAAAGCATTTAATTCATACTAAATGCGGAGCTTGTCAAAAAGATTTTTCTTTTACCAAAAGTTCTAGAAGGGTTAGTAACGTTTATTTTTGTTCTAATAAATGTTCAACTAAAACAAATGGCAATGGAAGATCATCTGATTGGAAATTGAGTGTTGACGGTTATGTTTACAAAAGCATAAACGGAAAAAAAGTTTTGCAACATCGAATTGTCGTTGAAAATTTTTTTGGTAGAAAACTGATGCCTTATGAAAATGTGCATCATATCAATGGAATCAAAAACGACAATAGAATTGAGAATTTGGAACTTTGGTTAACACAGCAACCAAAGGGTCAAAGGATTGGGGATAAATTAAATGCGGCAATTGAGTTGTTAAGAGAACATGGTTATATTGTCCATGAACCTTTTAATGGTTTAGTTGATGGTTTACTTTCTGGTGCGGATACGCATCTTTTAAATTAAGGAGCTTGCTATGCCAATAGGCGGCGGCATTTTGCCACAAAGCGGCACGTCACAGTACAACGAGTTAACCTATGTTACCAGACGTGCATTTATTCCCAAGCTGGTTGTCCAGCTTTACAACTCAACCCCCCTTATGGCTGCTTTGATTGCCAACAGTCAGCAAGCATCAGGCGGTGTGAGCCAAGTAACTGTTCCTGTTCAGGGCGCACAGTTTGTAAACGCACAATGGTCTGACTACTCTGGTTCTTTCAACCAGCCTTCAGTCCAGCAAGGTGCTTTCAATGCTGAGTTCAACCTCAAGCTGATGATTGCTCCAGTTCCATTCCTCGGTATGGAAGGTGCGGTTCAACAAGACTACGCTATTATTCCTCTGATCGAAGCTCGTATGAACGATGCGACCAACGTGATGATGGATGCAATGGCAACCGCCTTGTACACCAACTACACCAATACCCAACAATTCATCGGTTTGCCCGGTGCAATTGATGACGGTACTAACCTGCAAACCTACGGTAACATCAACCGTTCGACCTACACCTGGTGGAAGTCGAAAGTTTATGCTGCTGGTAGCGTCAACCCAACCCGTCAAAACATTCTTCAGTACATTTCTGGTACTGTTAAGAACGGCGCAGAAGTTCCTACTTTCGGCGTTTGCGGTTTCGGTACTTGGACGCTCTTGGCTCAAGACTATGTTGGTCAAGAGCAATACGTTATCACCCCCGGTCATGGTTTCGATGGTGACAACAACGGTCCTCAAGCTGCATTCCGTGCATTGATGGTCGCTGGTGTGCCAATTTATCCTGATCCATACTGTCCAGAAGGCACGGTATATTTCATCAACAGCAACTATCTGTCGCTCTACATTCACGAGCAAGGTTCGTTCGTGTTTACTGGCTTTGAATCGACTCTGCCTAACTGGCAAATCGGTTACGTCGGTGCGGTTCTGATGATTGCGGAATTGGTTTCGACCAAGCCCAAGTCGATGACCCGTGTGTCTGGCTATAACTCAATCGCTATCTAAGGAGATATAGTCATGTCACTTGGTTTAAACAAAATTGTTCTCGCTAATGCCAGTACTAACACTCCTGGTGCTTATTGGCAGCTTACGACCTTAACTGGTAACAACAGCACAACTATTGTTCCAGCAGGTACGTATCTGTTGTTCCCAACGGCTAACGTAACCATCGAAGCAGTGTCGGCTTACAACACCAACACCGCTTGCGCTACGCCTTCAACCTGGTCAACCCTCATTGCCAATAATACTGGCGGTGTATTGATCTCTGACGGTGTTAACGTTCGTGCAAACGTTATCGTTGCTACTGCTACCACGATTACCTTGGCTACGGTCAACGGTGGTCAGGCAGTATCCGGCACTTACAACAGTTAAGGAGCAAACATGGCTAATTACGATTCAGTCAGTCAATTCTATCTTGACAGTTTCGGTAATGGTCGTGTTGCTGTCGTAAAAGCCACCGCATTAAATACTACGGGTAACGCAGTTGTTACTTTGCCTATTTTGAGTGGTGGTTTAACTAATGCAAATGCTGCTGTTGGTTCTGGTGCAATTATTGTTCGTCGGATCACCGTTCAAAATGCTACTGGTTCAGTCGCATCGGCAAACGTGTCAATCACAACGACTAATGATGGCAACATCTCCAACGCTGTAGTTGCAAACGTTGTACTGAGTAATTTGACAGGTGGCGGTAAATACCAAGACCTAACAATTAACGGTGCTTACGGCGCAAATACTGCTGTTACTGGCTTTGTCACTCAAGCACTTTATGTCAACGTCAACACTGCTAGTGGAAACAGTAACACTGTTGATATTGCAGTTTATGGCGATGTAGTGAGCTTCTAAATGTCTATTATCTACGTAACTAACAATTCTGACAAAATCCTTAAAGATGGCTATTGCGGTCAGTTCTGGACTTTTAAGATTGGAGAAACTGTCGAGTTGCATGAAGATGCAGCCCGACATATCTTTGGTTACAAAGTAGAAGACAAAGAACCTTTTCTGGCAAGGCTCGGATGGATTAGGACTGCTAATGATTTGGAAGATGGATTAGAGCGTCTTTCAAAGTGGCAGTTTTCCTCTGAGCCTCCAAAAAAGAACCACGAATCCCCGGTGGTGGAAAGAGTACCTCTGCGAGCTGTAAAGCAAACAGAGGGAAAAGTCCGATCAGCAGCCTAAGTTATGGAACGTAAATGTCGCAAAATCTCTCCGGGTACATCACGGAAGTCAGACGTTTGCTGCATGATGCCAATGCGAATTTTTACACGGATCAGCAGCTAACAGATTACATTAATTCCGCACGGGAACGTCTTGTGCGTGATACTGGCTGTCTGCGAACGATTCAGGTTATACAAACACCCCCTCCTCCAGCTACAACGATTGGTGGCGTAACCGCTACCGCACCAACACCTTGGTTAGCCAATACTTATTATGCTGCTGGAACATTTATATTCAGTAATATTTACACCTACCAGGTTACAACGGCAGGAACAACAAGCAGTTCTGCGCCACCGTATCCATTAAGTTCTGGTAGCACATTTAACAATTATCCACCTAGCACTGAGTTCTTAAATGGTACTTGTGGTTTGACGTATGTAGGTAACGTTGAGCAGATACCTTTCTCAACCTTACCGCAAGGGCTACAAACTTTAGATATTCTTAACATCAACTTGTATTGGGGTAATTCTCGTGTGCCATTGGACTATTTGTCCTGGTCAGACTTCAATGCAAGGCTAAGATTTTGGCAAAACTACATTGGTAGACCTTGTTGTTTCTCTGTATATGGTCAAAATACGATTTATATCGGTCCTATTCCAGATCAAATCTATCAAATTGAGATGGATACCGTTATTTTGCCTTTACCTTTGAGTTTAAGTACGCCAACGGTCAACGATACCATTCAATCGCCTTATACAAGCCCTGTACAGTTCTATGCAGCGTATTTGGCTAAGTTCTATGAGCAATCGTTTGGTGAATCTGAGATTTACAAGCAACAATACACTGCACAAGCTCAATCTGTACTGAATTCGGTCTTCACACGAAGAATTCCATCTCCATATAGCAATATTTATTGATATGGCAGCGGCAGAGCAGAAAAAATCGTATCAAGTAGTCAAAACCTTTAGGGGAATTGATACTCAAGCTAACCGCACAGCTATTAAAGAAGATGAGTTTTCTTGGTTAGAAAATGCTCAACCTATTGGTTACGCTAACCTAAAGATCATTCCTAACTACAATACTGTCACGATAGCCAATACTGCTGTTACGTGGGCAAATACTGCCACGACTTTAACTTCTGGAAACGTTAAATTAAAAGATTATGTGATTGCATTCCAGGCAGATGGAAGCGCACAGTATTACAACGCTACAGATGGCACAAAGGGTGTTGTTGCTAGTGCAGGTACATTTAGTGGTGCAGGAGTACAAACCGCACAATGGAAGAACGACAGAATCTTAATTCTTGATCCATCTAAGGGTTATTTCTCTTGGGATGGCAATAATGTTGTCAATATTGGTTCTGTAGGCGTTATTGCGGTTACAAATGGCGGTTCTGGCTATGTCAGCCCAAGTGTCACAATTGGTGCGCCTGGTGCAAACGGTACACAAGCCAACGCTGTGGCAACCGTATTGTCTGGTGTGGTTGAAACTATCTCTTTGGTTGATGCGGGTTCTGGATATAACCCTGCAAGCCCACCTAGCGTCACAATTAATGATGCGTCAGGCACAGGTGCAACCGCTATTGCAGGTGTAGTGACATTTGCGACAGGTACAGCCTCTGCTGTGGTGGTCACAGGCGGTAAAGGATATACAAACGCTGCAAATACCGTTGTGTCGTTCTCAGGGGGTGGTGGTTCAGGTGCTGCTGGTACTGCCATCCTCGCTGGCGGTCAGGTAACGGAAATTGTAATTACGAATCCAGGTTCAGGTTACACAAATGCAGCCAATTTGGTGGTGACCGTCTCAGGTGGAGGTGGAACAGGTGCAGTACTTAAAGGAATTGTTAACTCTGATCCGAACGTTGGGATTGCGTCTTTTTCAGGGCGTGTGTGGATCGCTGCGGGTAGGACTATATATTACTCTGCTGCTAATTCCTACACTGATTTTACTTCTGTTTCTGCTGGCAGTTTTGTTTTAACAGATGAAACCCTACATGGAAACATACAGCAGATTTTATCTGCCAATAACTTCCTGTATGTATTTGGCGATGATTCAATTAATGTTATCTCAAACGTTATTGTTAACAGCAATGGCGTTACGTTATTCACCAATACAAACGTATCGGCATCTGTAGGGTCAAAAAGACCGTATACGATCTTCCCGTATTTCCGTTCTGTGCTGTTTTTGAACGATTATGGCGTGTATGCACTCGTTGGTAGCACGACAACCAAACTATCAGACCCTTTAGACGGTATTTTCCCTAATATCGACTTCACATACCCGATTTATGCAGGTCAAGTGCTGCTGAACAACATTTTGTGCGCTGCATTTAACTTTAGATACTATGATTCAGTATTTACGCAGTCATATCGCTATATTCAAGCTGTTTTCTTTGAAAAGAAGTGGTTTATCACTTCTCAAGGCGACAATCTGACGTATATCACTTCTGTCCCGCTAAATGGTCGTATTACGCTGTTTGGTACGGATGGCACGACTTTATATCAGCTATATCAGAACGTATCGGGTTCCATCACCAGTAGGATTCAGACTGCTTTGTTGCCAATGGGTGACCCAATACGCACTAAGCAAGCTCTAAAAATCGGTATTGAAGCGACTGCTACGAATGTAAGTTCGATCACGATGAGTGCAACGGTCGATTACGAGAATGGATCAAGCCCACCTTATACGCTGACTTCTCTAGTGGTTTGGCAGAACAATAATCTGCAAACGATACCGTGGGTGAATAACAGTAGTGTACAGATAGGCTGGGGTCAGATTGGCTACGCTTTGTACAAAACTGATGCGTCACAGTATGGAAAATATTTAGGCATTACAGTAACATCTACTAATCCTGCGTTTACTGTAAATGGATTCGAATTTGAACATGAATTGAGAGTGAGGTTCTAATGGCTGTCCCATATACCTTTGCAACTGCAACGACTGCGATTCCGTTATCGCAACTGGATTCCAATTTTGCGACAGCTATTACGATTGGTAACACGGCTGTGTACCTTGGGAACACCACTACATCGTTTGGTAACGTAACCCTAACTAACGTAACTATATCTAGTGGTAACGTGTCATCGGGGGTTACGCTTACCAACCCAACTGTCACTAACTACGTAGAAACGCTCTATACAGCGACAGGAAACACGACTGTATCTCTGAGTAACGGTACGATACAAGAGATCACTACAAGCGGTTCTACAACGATTACGCTACCTTCTAGTGTGGCAGGAAAGAGCTACACCATTATTGTTAAGTACAACGCTGCTGATGCGTTGACATGGAGCAGTAGTTCAACATTGAAATGGGCGGGTGGTACGACACCTACACCGACTTCTGCTACGGGTAAGATTGATATTTTCAACTTCTATCAAGATGGCACAAATACGTATGGTGCTGTTTATGGGCAGAATTTCTAATGTTTAGTGCTGCTAAGATCGCTGCACCCTCTGCGGGTGGATATACGCTCTCGAAATCCTTACGGTTTCGTTCAAGTGCATCTGCTTATTTAAATAGGACTCCTTCTGTAGCCAGTAATCTAACAACTTGGACATGGAGTCTTTGGATTAAGCGTGGCACGATTGGATTGTCATCAAGTATTTATTTTTCAGGTGTATCTTCTAATACATCTAACTATGCGTTTATTGGTTTTGAAAACGGTCAATTAAGATACTTTGATAGAATATCAGCAGGAACGCAAATCAATTTGCAAACTACTCAAATATTTGCTGATCCATCTGCTTGGTATCATATTGTTATTGCAACAGATACAACTCAGGCAACTGCATCAAATAGAGTTAAATTTTATGTAAACGGTGTTCAAGTTACAGCGTTTTCATCATCTACATATCCATCGCAAAATTACGCAACTTGGTACAACAACACTTATTTGACGCAGCTTGGTCGTGGTGAAAACGCACCCGGCACACCATTTTATTTTGATGGTTATATGGCTGAAATCAATTTTATTGATGGACAGCAACTCACCCCATCATCATTCGGCTCATTCAATTCCGTAACAGGCGTATGGCAACCTGCTAAATACACAGGTACATATGGTACTAACGGGTTCTATTTACCGTTTACAAATACAACTAGCACAACTACGCTAGGTTACGACTCAAGCGGTAACGGTAATAACTGGACAACAAATAACATCTCGCTGACTGCGGGTAGCACATACGATTCAATGACGGATGTGCCGACTCTGACAAGTGCTACGGTTGCTAATTATTCAGTAATGAATCCGTTAGATAAAGGTTCAAGCATTACTTTGCTAGATGGCAATTTGCAGCATTTAGGGAATAATTCTTCTGCTGGATGCGTTAGAGGAACATTTGTAATTCCATCAACCGGCAAATGGTATTGGGAAGTAACAAAAATATCGTCTACTCAGTTTGGTGCTGGTATATCAACAAACACATCTTCCCTCAATAACTACGTTGGCGGGGATGCTTATGGGTGGGGTTATTATTCAGGTGACGGTCTTGTATACAACAATGGCACAACTATTCGTTCTGGTGCAACTCTAGCTGTTGGCGATATTCTTGGTGTAGCCTTTGATTCTGGCGCAGGTTCGTTATCGTTTTATAAAAACAATGTGCTTCAAGCAACGGCTATTACAGGATTTACACCTGCCACAATAAATTATTTTGCATCATTAGGAACAAATAGTAGTGGCAACGGTAATGCTGCAATCAATTTCGGTCAACAACCCTTCACCTACACACCTCCAACTGGCTATGTAGCACTCAATGCGTACAATCTTCCGACGGGAACTATTCTTGCCGGAAATAAGTACATGGATGCTACGCTATGGACAGGAGATGGTACAAGTCCACGTGCAATCACTAACGCTGCTGGATTTCAACCTGATTTAGTTTGGGTAAAACAACGTAGCGGTACAGCATGGAACGTATGGATGGATTCCATTCGTGGTGGTGGTCAAATCCAATCTAATAATACTGATGCAGAATTGTCACAAGCATCAAACGTCGGTGGCTATGTTTCGTCTTATAACAGTAATGGATTTACAGCAACAAAAGGTAGTGATGCTGGATTTTCTACTTATAATGGAAGTGGTCAAACTTATGTGGCTTGGCAATGGCAAGCAGGAAAAGGCACAACGTCTAGCAACACCAACGGATCAATTACATCGACTGTAAGCGTTAATGCTAGTGCTGGATTTTCAATTATTACATACACAGGTAATGGCGTATCAGGTGCTACGGTTGGTCATGGACTTGGTGTTGCGCCTACGTTTTGGATAATTAAACGCAGAGATGGAACGGGGGCATGGAAAGCATTAAGCACTGTCACAGGCTCAGTGTTAATGGGCGAATTAAACACCACAACAACATGGGCATCCCCCGGTTCTCCCATGACTACTGCGCCGACAAGTTCAGTAATTACTCTTGACTCAAGTGGCGATAGAAACGGATCAGGTCAAACGTATGTTATTTATGCTTGGACTCCAATACCCGGATACTCTGCAATTACATACTTTACTGGCAACGGAAGCACTAGTGGTCCATTTGTATATTTAGGATTTAGACCAAAGTGGACTATTTCAAAAGATATAGATGGTGGTAGTAGTTGGGGTATGTTTGATTCTGTTAGAAATACATATAACGTAGAAAATTTAAGATTAGATGCAGACGCATCTAGTGCTGAATATACTGACGCTGTATATAACTATTTAAGTAATGGTTTACAACTTGTTTCAGCAGATTTAAATCAAAACAACCATAGGCATATTTTAATTTCATTTGCTGAAAACCCATTTAGATACGCTTTAGCGAGGTAATAATGTTTGCAATTATTCAAAACGGCGCAATCGCCTTACTTATACAGCCCGGAACAGCGTTTACTTGGGATGGTGTTGAGTATCCATCCAATTGGCTCAACCTCTCTACACCACAAGCTAAGTCTGCTATTGGTCTAGTTGATGTTGTATATGCGCCCTACCCTAACGACACGTACTACTGGGTAACTGAGAACGCACCTGTCTATAACGCACAGACGAATCAAGTTGATGTGACGTACACCACGACGCCTAAAGATTTGGCTACGCTCAAGACTAATTTAATCAACCAACTCAACCAGACAGCATGGACGCTTCTCAATCCATCTGACTGGATGGTGATTATGGCTACTGAGACAGGTACACAAGTTCCTGCTGCGTGGAATACATGGAGAGCAGAGATCAGGACGCAAGCTGCTAACCAAGCGACAGCAATCAATGCTTGCACGACAGTCGATGCACTTGCTGCACTTGCACCTGTAGTCTGGGCTAACGATCCTAATTATGTACCGCCTACTCAGGAGGCTGCACAATGAGTACAAACGCTTTTACCCAGTACGGTAACACCATAACGTTTACGGCTGCGACAAGTGCGCCTACACCTGTGCAAGTTACATCTAATGTAAACGGAAACCAGTATCGGATTATCAATAGCGGTAACGTTGTCGTATTTCTTGGTTACGGTACAAGTGCAGCTAATGCTACAAGCAATGCGGTCGTTGTGACCAGTTCACAGGCTTCTTTGCCTTTGCTTCCCGGTACGGATGAGATTCTGACGTTTGTGCCTAACGCATACTTTACTGGCATTACGTCAAGCGGTACAGCAAGTATTTACATCACAAATGGCGATGGAATGTAAATTATGTTAAAGACAGTAGCTATTACTCAAGGTGGCGGTGGTGGTGGTAACGGCACAGTTACCAACGTAGCTACTGGTACGGGTTTAACAGGTGGTCCGATTACGACTACCGGAACGATTGCGCTTGCTAACACCGCAGTCACAGCAGGAACATACGGCAACGCATCAACCGTTGCTCAAGTCACGATCAATGCTCAAGGTCAGGTTACTAACGCTGTCAACGTAGCAATCAGCATTGCTAACAGTGCGGTGACAGGTTTAGGTACGATGGCGACTCAGAACGCCAATGCAGTAACCATTACAGGCGGCACAGCGGATAACGTATCTATTGGTGCGACAACTCCTGCTAACGCTGTGTTTATACAAGCTACGGCTAACAATGGCTTGTATTCCAAAAGTACGTTTGGTGGAACATATACAGACGGTATCGTTGTTGATTACTCAACAGGTAATGGTCGCATCAGCGTAGGTGGTGGTGACGGATTAACTTTCTATAACGGTGGCGTAGCTAACACTTCATTAGGTAACGTTACGTCTGCGGGTGTATGGAATCTTGCTAATCTTGTTTCATCTAACGTAAGTATTACGGGTGGTTCGATCAACGTACAGACAACTAACCATACTGCTACAACATCATCTACCGCTACGTTTGCTACATCTAGCCTTCCTCTTGTCCCTGCTGGATATATTCAGTTTGATTTGAATGGGACGGTCGTTAAGATTCCTTACTATGCGGTGTAATCAATGGACTGGCAACAATTTATCAACGTAGGATTAGCTGCTTTACTTTCTGTCATTGGTTGGTTCGCTCGACAGCTTTGGGAAGCAGTGCAAGATTTAAAAACTGACGTAAACAGTTTAGAGCTTCATGTTTCTGAAAATTACGTCAAGAAAGTTGATATTGCCGCTAGGTTTGACCGCATTGAGCAATTGCTAGACAAGGTTTATGACAAGCTAGATCAAAAGGCAGATAGATAATGGATTATGCAGCGTTATCGACCGTAGAATTTGGTGACATCGACTCTTTAGGACAATTTCTCTTTGAAAATGGTCTACAACACCAGGTTTTTCGGGATACGCTGTTTGCACAGGGCTATATCATCCCTGCATACGACTTAATGGACGCAAATCCTGATAATTTGGACGATTGGTTGCTCTCTCATCAGGACGAACATCAGGCTATTGCGAACCTTTTACAGCTTGATAATCCTGAGAATATGTTGGATGTAGATTGGAACGTAGAAGATGATTTTTATGATTGGATCGCTTCTCACTTGTACATTCACGAACAAATTGCGTCTGCCTTGAACATTACAAGCTAGATTAGAAAAAGTTTCCCCCGCCTCCAAAAAAAATGGGTTTTCGGTAAATGGATGGATATAGTTTCGTTAGTAGTGGTGATGGCTCTGGATACTATGTCGATCCAAATGGCAACATTGTCACGGCTGCTGATTATCAAGCCCTGCAACAACAGCAACAACAACAGCAGCAACAGGCGGCATTGCAGCAACAATATGGCGCATCTGCTTGGACACAGGGCTATGCTCCTGCAACAGGGCAACCGTATCAGATCAATGATTACACAGGCACGCCAACCATTAACGTTGATGCTAACGGTAACGTAACGGCATGGCGTGGTGCTTCAGGTCAAATTTGGACACCCGCAAGTTACAACAAGGCGGTAGCGACCGGACAGGTTGCTGAACCTAGTAATGCAAATCCAGTTGATATTGCTCCTCTACAGAATATTCAAACACAAGGAATATTGCAAAGCGCACTTCAAGGTGCGTTATTTGTAGCGGGTGCGGCGTTAATGTCACCGGAGTTTGCAGGATTAACGTCTGCATTAAGTGGAGAAACGGTTACATCTGGATTAGCAACAGCAATAAATAGCTTTGCTGGATCATTAGGGTCATCGTTAGGGTTAGTAGGTCAAGACGCAGTTAATGCTGGAAATGCGTTAATTCAAGCCGCAAACTCAGGTGCAGCAGGAGCATTGTCCAACAAAAATCCTTTGATTTCTGCTTTAAGTGCAGGAATAAGCCCTTTTGTAGGATCAACTGCTTCTGATTTGTTACAAGGTGCTGGTGTTTCTTCAGACGTTGCAAAAATATTGGGAAGCACGGTTTCTAATGCAGCAAAGAATTTTGGTGGTTCTGTCGCATCTGGACAGACGGGCGCACAACAGGCACAAGCTGCTGAATTAGGTGCAATTGAAGGCGGCGTTTCATCTGGATTCCAAACTGCGGCAACTGAGGCAACAACGCCAGATTGGGTGACGCAATTGATGGAACAGGATATTGCGCCTACTGATACCAATTTAGCTATTCAACAAGCTCAAGATGCTCAGAACTTAACAAAGGGTTTAACTAGCGCAGAATCTTTGGCGCAACAGTATCTAATTAACCCAGAACTTGCTAAATTATTGGGTATAGACGTTACGACATCTGAAACAGAAGCTCCTGCAACTGGTGCGCCTGGTCAAACTCGTGCGCCGACCACAACCACTCAGATTTCATCATCTGGTACAGGCGGTACTCGTGGCACAAGTGGTGGTGCAGGTGGCGGTAGTAGTGTTACTTTTGGCGGTGTGACTGAATATGGTCCAGGTGGGGTTAATACGACTGGATCACCGAGTACACAGGCATTAGCAAGCGCATTAAACGTAGGATCACCAAGTTCAGCAACAAGTGATGTACCTGATCCTTCAACGGGTGGGCAACAACAGAACGTATGGAATCAAGCATCATTAAGAGTTAAAGACGATACAGGGAGTTATTGATGAGTAAGTTATTAATGGAATCGCTCAAGCTAGACTTGCCAGGTTTGGCAGAGCTATTGCGCTCCAAAGGTCGTGGCAAAGACACGGTGCTTGCTCACATTACGCCTAAAGAAGCTGCTTTGCTCAAGAAAAGGGGTGGTAGAGGTAGTAGAAACCCTGATACAGGATTGCTTGAGTTTGATGATGGCGATACTGGATTTAGCGGTATGGAGACAGCATTTGAACAACCGAGTTCTGGTGGTGGTTTTGCTCAAAACACTCAAATTAGTAATGCGCTAGCAGATGCAGGAGGTGCTGGTGCAGGCGGAGGAGATGCGTCAACCGCATCACAAGCAGGTGATTTAGCTCTGTCTGGTTCATATTTCAATCAACCAACAACTTCAACTGCTGCGCCATCTACGGGATTAGGAAGTCCGGCTGGTCTTACATTTCCTGGAGAATCTACGCAAAGCGGTGTTGCTTCATCTTCGGATACCCCTACTCCACCTATTACAACTCCTGTTTCTACGGATAAGCCTGATGGCGGTAGCAGTGATTGGCTAAGTAAATTAACTAGCGCACTAGGTGGTGCTGCTGGTCTTGCTAAATTGGCTGGATTAGGTGGTGTGGCTGCTGCTGTAGGTAGTCAAGCACAAACGGCTGCTCAACAAGGACAACAAGCGGCACAACAAGTAGGTGCTATTGCTCCTCAAGTTCAAGCTCAGTCTCAAGCTGCACAACAGCAATTAGGCAATATTGCTCAAAACGCTCAATTGTATGGACAACAAGCAGCCAATCAAGTTGGTGCGGTTATTCCTCAGTTGCAGCAAATTGGTCAGAACATTTCTGCTTACGGTCAGCCTCTAATTGATACTGGCACACAGCAAATGCAACAAGCATTAGGCGGTGCATTAACTCCTGCTAATCAACAGGCTTACAATGCGCTGAAAGCACAGGCTGAACAAGGTATTGCCTCTCGTGGCGGTGTTGGTGCAATGCAAGCCGGGGTTGCAGAACAGAATGCGTTAGCTAACCTTGCTCAACAACAGTTCCAGGCAGGTCAACAGGCTTATCAGGCGGGTGCTGCTTATGGTGTCCAAGGTCAAAGCATGATGGCTCAAGCAGCTCAATTAGGATTGACGCAAGAGCAGATTCAGTTGGCTCAGAACAATCTTGCTAACCAAATTCAGATTGGATCAGTTAATACTGCATTGGCTCAGAACGGTATTGCAGACGGATACACCGTACAAGGCATTCAGATGGGATTGCAAGCGGATCAACAATTGGCTGCTCAGATGTCTAGCTTGTATCAGAGTTTGGCTCAGATTGCGTTTAACAACCCAACAACGCCTAAATATAGTCCGATAACGGGGCAACCGCTATATAACACTCAGACAGGTCAACCTGCAACGCAATCAACAAGTATTTTTGGTTAAGGAATAGACATGGTTGATACCGTTACAACTGCAAGTCCTGATACTTCAAACGATGAAGTAAGGATTGACTCTTTAATTAGTCAAATGAATCAAACGCCAAAAATGCGATTGACTCCTGAGGAAGCATTAAAGGCTGCTGCGGCAAATGCTGAGAACAAAGCAAAATTAGATGCTGAATTGGAGAAAATCAAATCTAGACGTATTGCTTCAGTTGATGAGCCGTACAAACAAAAAATACAAGAGACGGGAAGGCAACAAGAACAAATTGCTAATCAGATGAAGGAAACTTATCATGTGCCGCAAGAAACGGTATCTGATTACGCACAGCTAGCAGGAATCGTTGGTGTTCTTGGTGTGATGCTTGGTAAGTCAGGAAAACAATCAGCAACAAATGTTCTTTCTGCTATTGACGGTACGCTAAAGGGCTATCAGCAAGGTCGTAAAGACATGATTGTTAATGGTCAAAAAGAATTTGAAATTAACATGAAGAGATTGCAAGCCGAGGCTGCTGCTGTGGCAGCAACGCTTGAATCTGCAACTAAATTACGTGCAGTTGACCTTGAACAAGCTAATCAAAAGTTTGCAGAACTGAAAGCCAGAGCTTATCAAGGTATTGCTGCGTCTGATTACGTTGCTAACAATAGTATGAAAACAATTGAAGTAAAAGCTCAATTGGATAATTTGGCATTACGATCACTAGAATATGTTAACAAGATAAAACAGCAAAACCTAGCAAATCAAGAAACGTGGATTGATAGCAAAACGAATCAAGCGTTTATTTACAATACAGCAACACACAAGACAACTGATCTGCAAGGCAACCCAATTGATCCGTCCGTTATGGGAACGGCTCGTAAGATGGGTGCGGCACAAAGTAAAGCAGGTGGATTGGGTGAAGGTATGCCTAAAACCGCACAAGAAATTTCTCAAACGGTTAATCGTTATCAAACTATTAAAAACCTTGAAGATTTGGATACATTGCTTAATGATCCAAAATACTCAAAATATATTACTCCGGCTACAAAACTTGAACCAGCCGTTTTGCAGCGTTTAGCTAAAGATTTCCCTGAACTTGAATCTAAACTTGCTCGTATGCAAGCGGGTGAGTTCTTGATTGGTGGTAAAGCTCTTACTGGTCCTGAACAAGCAATTCTAGAGCCTATTTATGGTTGGAAAGGAATTACTGCTGACGCATTAAAAACAAGAGTTAGAGTTGCTAAACAAGATATGCAAAATCAACAAGCAATTTATGAGAACCTTTATCCTGGACTTACTGCTAAACGTCAAGTGTGGGATCAAGTGTATGAAAATTCTCGCAAACCAACTATTCCAGTTAACTCTGTTTTAGATTCAGGTTCAAGCGGCTCAACGCAAGCATCAAGTCAAGAAATAGAAGCGGCTCTTGCCTGGATTGCAGCAAATCCTAATGATCCTCGTGTTCCGGAAATTAAGAAAATATTAGGAGTCCAGTAATGGCTGAGTTTGATCCTGATGCTTTTTTGAAGGGTTCAAATGCTGAACCTAAATCAAGTCAGTCTGGTGGATTTGATCCTGATGCTTTTTTGAAGGGCAAATCAAAACTGTATACACCAAGAGAACCAGAGGATGTGTCATCTGGCGATGTGGTTGGTTCTATTTTACGTGGCGTAGCAACTGGCGTTCCTGGTGGCTTGGGATCAATGGAAGGTTTTTTTACTCAAACCATACCTAAACTTGTCGGTGGAAAAGGAGCAGAAAGCACTGTTCTTCCTACATCGGAAGATTATGAAAGATATTTGCAATTGGGCGAAAAGGCTTTAGGCATGACTCCTGGAGTTAAGCCAGAAACGGACATTTATCGTAAAGGCGGTGAGCTTTTTGGTGAAGCATTAACTCCTGTTGGAACAATTATTGGTGCAGGTGTCAAAGCTACAAAACCTTTGAGAGAAGCTGCAAAAGGAAAAGAGTTACAGAAAGCGTTAAGCACATTTGGAGGAGATATTGAAAGTCTTGCCAAAACCGCATCTCAAAACATTCCTAAAGAAGCTGGAGAAGCTATCAATGCTCTGATTGAACGTAGCGGTCAACGCAGAGTTAATTTGACGCAAGCGGAAGTAAAAAGAGCGCAAGAAATTCAAGCCATACGTGAAGCAGATGCTGCTCGTTATGCTGATTTAGGTAAGCCATCGTCTACTGCCAAACTAGGCGATGAAATGCAGCGTAGATTGACGGGTACGGAATTTACTCGTGAAGCAGCTAGATCACAACGGGCAAAAGAAGATGCTGCTAATTATTTCAAAGAAGCAGCCGAAAAGAATTGGGGAACATCACCTGAATTTGCTGACGTGATGATGAATCTCAGAGAAATGACAACATCTGGAAAATTTAATCCAGACGAAAGAAAACTTGCAATGCAAATGTATAAAGATTTGCAAACAACTAAAGACATTGAAGGTGTTGAAAAAGTATTTCGTAAATACAACGAGGCAAGCAAAGGTTTGCCTAAAGAAGGTTATGACGCAGTTACGCAGCAATTTAGCGGAAGTATTGCTGATATGTTGTCCAAGGCTTTAAATAATTTTGCTCCTACAAGAAAAGCATTTAGAGAAACATATAAAGATTTGAGTACGCCATTAGATGCGTATGAAACATCTTTTGGTGCAAGAGGCGTTGCAAAAGAAAAAGACGTACCTGATAGATTGCAAATGATGCCAACTGATTATCCTGGTTATTACTTCCAGAATCGGGATACCGTTCGTGTTTTGCGTGAACAATTAGCGGGTGACGAAGCTGCTGTACGCAAGTTTGCTACCCAGCACGTTGTTAATGAGCTGCAAGGCAAAAACGCTCAACAAGCAAAACAATGGTTAGAAAAGAACGGTGAATGGGTAAATGACATTCCTGGTTTGAATGAACGTGTTCGTCGGTATGTGACAAACTTAGGTGAATCTGAAGCCAAAGTTGGATCATTAGATCAGCAAATAAATCAAATCAAATCAAAACGTGCAGAAGTTGGTAAAAGAGCAGAAACAGAAAGAGAAGCAATAACAAAGTTATCTGATAAACAACAAGGGTTAGTAAACACAAACTACAATTTTGTTAAAAATGCTACTGCTTCTGAAGTTCCTAGAACAGCTCAAAAAATGATTGATGATATGTATCAAGCAAAAATACTCAATGAAAATGAGTATTCATTGTGGACAAAAGAAATCAATAATATTAAGCAATTGGCAACAACAAAAGAAGAAGCCGCTAGAAAGATTAAATATTTAATTAGTGGCGCAATCACAGGCAGTGCTGCATTTGTTGGCGGCTCAACTGCTTACGGAGTTAGACGAGCAATGGGGTACTAATGAGCAAGAAAACAAAAGGCGTTAATCCAGCGTTGGAGAACGCTATTGCTAGGATGTTGCAGGATGTGATGGCTGATCCTACTGCTACGCTTGTAGATAAGTGTAGGGTATTGGATAGAGCGATTAACGTAGAGAAGTTGAAGTTGAAAGTAACAGAGGATGAGTGGGGTTCAGGATTTGTTACCCCAGAAGATGACGAGTAAGGTTAAACTGTGTATTCGTTTAACTAGGGGATACATATGAACGTCATTGCTTTTGTTCGGATTGCATTGGATGTGGTGATGGGTCGGTTGCTTGTCATCTTGTCGTTGGGATTGTCATTCTTTCTAGCTTGCTGGGTGATGCACGATCCAGGTTGGGAGAGATTGGTCACTATGGCTTTTTTCTCAATATTCTCGTATCTTATTATTAACGTGAAAGAAAGGATTAAAAATGATCAAGGGTCACAAGCGTCCGAGTGAAGTTAACCAACAGATTGCTAAATCTGTTCGTCCACAATTGCCAAGAGACGGTTCTAGGGATGGCAAGAACACCCATGTAAGCGGTGAGCTTCCTGCTGGATACATTTCTGTCTGGAATTTTGGTGGGCAACGCAATACGAATTGGTCGCCAACGACTAAGCCTGAAACCAAGCACAAGGTGTACAAATAATGGCATCTCCATCTTCCTTCTCGATGACGCAGCACGGAAGGACTGAACCATTTGACTTACAAGTGGGTAGAGGTCAGATTCCGTATCATCAAATAGTCAGCATCTACGGGTATCAAACTACCGTTGGCAATACGTTTATTCCTATTTGGGAAAACAATACTGTTTATACGTATCCTGCATCTGCTATTCCTATGCTGATGACAGGTACAGGTAGCGATACTGCAAAGGTAACAATCAATGGCTTGGATGCTAACTACAATCCGGTTGTTGAGACTGTTACGCTTAACGGTTCGACAGGCGTTGCAACTGCAAACAATTACTTTCGGGTAAATAGTCTTGTTGTGGTGTCTGGCAACCCAGCGGCTAACGTGACGTTAACCAGCTCAGACGGTAACACGTCAAATACGTATGCAAAGATTGTGACTGGTGTTGGTAAGTCACAAAACTCTTGGTACACCGTACCGGCTAACACAACGTTCTACTTAACAAGGTCGCAAGTGTTCTCAACTGCACCTGCTATTTCTCAAAGTACGTATAACAGTTATCAGGTTGTGACTGTTAACAGTGCGGGTGTTCAGCAGATTCTTACTCGTAGACCTTTTACTGGGAACTTTGAAATTAGACGGGTTGTTCCATCTGTTTATGCAGCAGGAACGGACATCCAATGGCAAGTAAATACCAGCACAGGTAACACAACGATTGGTGTGTCTCTTGAGGGTTACTTGATTACTAACAGTGCTAACGCAAACGGGTATTGATATGACGATTAAAGAGAAACTACAGGCTGATCTGGATGCTGCAAAGGCGCAAGTAGCTAGTCTTGAGCAACAGATTGCTAACCTGCCTTCAGAGATTGAAACCCTTGCTGTAGAGGCTTGGGATAAAGTTAGAGATTTCTTTAAGGCGATCTAATCATGTTTCCTCTTGACGCAATCATTGGCGTTGGGATGAAACTGATTGATAAGTTTTTTCCCGACCCTGAAGCTAAAGCAAAAGCGCAACTAGACTTGTTGCAAATGCAGCAGCAAGGAGAGCTTGCTCAATTGCAAGCGGATATGACGGAGGCGCAAGAGCTTACCAAGCGTCAACAAGCGGATATGGCATCAGACTCTTGGTTATCCAAGAATATCCGTCCTATGACCCTTATAGCGATTCTTAGTGGCTATTTCACGTTTGCGCTTATGTCTGCGTTTGGTCACGACACCAATACCAAATACGTTGAGTTGCTAGGTCAATGGGGTATGTTGATTATGTCTTTCTATTTTGGCGGTAGAACGCTAGAAAAGATTATGAGTATGAAAAGCAAGGATGATAGCAAGTGAACATAGCTGACAAGATCACAATGCTTTGTTGCGCTACTTTGTCGATGGTGATGGTGGCAACCGTTGCTGTCGTGTTGTTTGGATTGTTTGATCCACAGGTGGATAACAACGAGATATTTAAGATGATTACGCCAGCGTTCAATACGATTGTGGGTGCATTTGTTGGCACGATTGCTGGGATCAAAATAGGAAAAGATAATGCTGGCTAATTGGGATAAGTCGTTTGATTACTTGATTGACTCAGAAGGTGGGTTTGTTAATGATCCTAATGATCCCGGTGGCATGACTAACCTTGGTATCACTAAGAAAGTTTGGGAAGCATGGATCGGACATGAAGTTGATGAAGCAGCCATGCGAGCATTAACGCATGATGACGTAAAGCCGTTATACAAAAAGGAATATTGGGATGCTGTCCGTGCTGATGAGCTACCTTCGGGGATTGATTATCTCTGTTTTGATTTTGCTGTTAATTCTGGGGTTAACAGAGCTATTGTCATACTTCAACAGTCTATTGATGTGATTGTTGACGGTCATTTAGGACCGATCACTATTTCCAAAGTAAACAAGATTTACCAAGAAAATCCTGAAAACTTGATAGAGAAGTACTCTGATAACAAAGAGACGTTTTACAAGTCTTTAAAGAATTTTCCGATATATGGCAAAGGCTGGCTGAACCGGGTAGATTTAGTTGAGCATCGTGCCAAAATGATGGCGGCTTAAATGTCTAAGAATCCGAATCTTTCTGTGGGTCGTGGTGAGAAGCTCCCTGTTTCAAGAGGAGCTGGGCTAACTGCGAAAGGTCGGGCAAAAACAAATAGAGCAACTGGTAGCAAATTAAAAGCACCAACAAAAGACCCCAAAAATCCACGTCATAAATCATTCTGCGCTCGATCTAAGAGTTGGAAAGGTGAGCGTGGTAAAGCTGCTCGTAGAAGATGGGGGTGTAGACGATGATGGACTCGCATATTCGTAGCTTAGTCAAAGGCATCACCTGGCGTATAACTGGTAGCCTAGATACCTTTTTTATTTCCTGGCTGATTACTCAAAAAGCAACCATTGCATTTAGCATTACGGCTGTGGAGTTGCTCACCAAGATCACGTTGTACTGGGCGCATGAACGGGTTTGGCTGAAGGTGAAATGGGGAGTTTCCGAATCCCCAATTGATACCCACACAGAACCAGTTCAGCCTGTTCAGCAAACAAAGTCGTAAACATATCTATCGCAATCTTTGGTCTGTGAAGCATCGCTGGCACATCCTGCCAGAGATAGTCATCAAAGAGCATGATCCCGTTCTCATTCAATAGTTGCCATGCCATGCAGCCATCTGTCATTACGTCTGGTGCTTGGTGAGAACCGTCTATGTAAATGAAGTCGTATTTTTCGTCTTGAGAGATCAAGTTAGCCAAAGCAACACTTGATTTGCCTTTGTAGGCGGTAACAAGTTGACCTTGTTTGCGTACCCAGTCAACATTCTGCTTCCAACGTTCAAAGAGTAGCGTCAGAGTAAGGTTCTCATGCTCTTCTGAGCCTTCAAACGTATCCACACAGGTCATTTGACCGTTATCGTCCAGTAAATTCTCTAGCATCCAACAGGTAGCACGTCCTTCAAAGCAGCCAACTTCCAGGATGCGTTTGTTTGATGGCAATATCGTCTTGATATGCTCAAAGTTAGGAATGTTGTGTGAGAACCAGTCCTGAGAGAATTCCATACTTCACCTTAGTTGTATATAACGGAAGTACTCTATGGGTACATCATAGAAATACTCATTCTGTGCAACATACTTGTTTTTTACTTCAACCTTGTTGCAGTTTAGTATTCTTTCAGCTATACACATATACCCATAACGCAAATCATCATTTAATGCGAACATTAATGTTGGCAGGTTGTTTTTTAACAACTTCTCTTTACGTTCAGCAATATGAATGGTCTTATACGGGCATTTAGAACCGCCCCAGGATCGCATTTCTACTTCTGCGTATGCAACGGGTATGCCTTCACGTTTAAGCAGCAGATCGGCTTTGTATTTCTCCCAGTCTTCAGCGAATACTTGCCAGTTGCGCCTGACCCAGAGCTTGACTGCCTCTCTGGTTTCAGGATCGCAAGCCTTATCAAGTTCAGCATCGAATTTCTTGCGTCTCATGGTGCGGGAATAAGCCTGCCTTCAAACATATACGTACCGATGTGAGCAAGGACTACCCAAGGTGCGGCATAGATATGACCGCCAATCGCTCTGTAAGCTGCACAAAAGCCATAATCCTCTGACAATAGGCGTTCAGTCCCTGCTTCAATAGGTGTCGGGAAGTATTCAAATATTTTCTCTCTTCCCTGTAACGTATTGCCTAAGTCTGCCACGTCATTCATGTAGTATTTGACGTGATCCTGTAGCTTTTCAAACACTTCACGCTTAATCATCATAAAACCTGTACCACCATTCTGTATTTCAACAGGTTGATCGACAGGAACGGTGACAGACGGTGCATAGTCCACCAGATTCACAACAAAGCTACCTGTGTGATATTTAAGCTGATCGTCAGGTACGCCATTAGCCATAGCTTGCTTAACGGTTGTCCAGTTGATCTCTTTCTTGGGATAGATACCGCACAGGACATCTTTATCCGTTTGCAGCATCGTCAGGACATCGTAAGGATTGAATTTGATGTCAGCATCAATGAACATCATGTGCGTGGCATCAGACTTCATAAAGGCTTGAGCAAGGGCGTTCCTAGCACGAGGTATGAGGCTCTCATTGAACATAAATGACATCAATACCTCATGTCCTTCCGATTGAAGGATAGAGGACACGTTTAGAAGGCTCTGAGCGTATGCCCCAGTACACATTCCACCGTACATCGGTGTAGCGATAAATAATTTACTCATTTTCTAGTGCCTCTATCAGTTGTGAAAGGATAAATGAAACGTTCGTGAGCATACGTTCCTCTTGCGATTGGAGGTATGCAACGAATTGAATGTAAGCCTGGAGTTCTTGCTGCGCTGCAATAGCTTCAGCGATAAGACGTTCTTTCTCTACTACCATGATGATCCCCTGTAAGGTTGAGTAAGGTGGTGACTACCCTAGATACCAGGTCACCGCTGGCTCTCAACACCGCTAGGATTCGGTGGGGCTACCTTCCATTGCGGAAGGTGAAGCATTTTCTACAACTACGATACAACCGCCACCACCTTTCTTCACTAGCCCCCGTGTGATAGAAACTTGGTGGACTTGCCTGTCATTATCAAACAAACCCGCATCCTGTAAGGCATCAAGGATTGGTTTGATACAGTTATCAATGTCCATCAACCTAGCATCTCTTGGACGCAGCACAATATCAACTGTGACTGCACCACCCCCAAAAGATTCTAATTGCTGCGTTGCAACATACTCTTGTACTGCTTCTTTAAAGGCTCTACCTCTTTTGGACACAAACCGCCTATTACCACTAGCAATCCAGTAGTTGTTAATGCTGGGTGGGTAGGGTAAGTGCAGTATGTGTCTCAAAATGTCTCCCCTCCGTCAAGAAAAATCGGTTTTCGGCTAAAAAGGCACATCTGATTCGTCAATATTGACTTCACGAGGATAACTGGCTGCTTTTGCCTGTTTAGCAAATTCAGCTTGAGTGACCGATTCGTAAATCGAGACATATTGCTTACCGTTTTTAGCGGTGGACATATATGCTCGCATATTGAGTTTATCTCCTGCTTTATAGTCCTTTTGCAGGACGATATCGCCTTTGAAGTCAGGATCGGTTTCCTTGTTCTTTTCCTGTGACCAAAGGTAGCCACGTCCAGGTGGTACAACAAACGCATTTTCAGCCATTTTAGTTACTCCCGCAATTAGCAATAGCTTGGTTAATAATCATTTTCTGTGCTACTGAGAATGTTTCCATATAGCCTTCGTTAGCACGAGCAAGAGCTTTGGCTTTTTCCCGCTTATCAGCAAAAGAATACTTGCTAGAATTCCCAATGCGCTCACACATTTCAGCAAAAGCATAAATCCAAGCCTCCACATCCGAATAATAACCATAAGGTGCATCTATTCCTGGTACGAACATTGGAATAGTAGGTTCTTTGACAACTTCAGCTTCAGAATCATCTCTAGGAGCGTCTAAAACGGCTTCTGAGACGATTTCTCCGTCTGGGGTAATACTTGGTATAGGATTAGGCTCAATCTTGCCTAAATGCTTGCTTTTAGGTGGTTCAAAATCAGCTACTTCTTCTGGTGAATAGAAGCCGGATACACTTCCTGGATATACGCTTCGTATGCCCTCAGAAATGCAGCGTGATCTAAGCATTGCTCGTGGAAACTTTTGCCATCCAGAGCCAGGCTTAACAAGTCCGATGTTTCTTGCTTGCTCAATAGTCCAAGTAACGCTAAGTGATCCACCATTCGGGTGAGAAAAGATTCCTGTAACTTTTTCGTCGTCATAGTGTGTCCATTCAACTTTGCCACCCGCAGCTTGGAATCGAGCCATCATCGCATCTGCTTTGAGTGCAGGTCTACCTTGTATGACATGATAGTCTCGTGCAGCAGTAGCGAAATGATGTCCTTCAGCCTGTGCGACCATACCAAGGGCTAGCACCTGGTTAACATCTGTAATGCCAAATAGCTTAGATGCAGCAATTGCTTGAGCCATATTCTGCATTTCTTGGAAAGGTACGATATTACTCATTGTCTTCTCCTTTTTGAATGCGATCAATAAAATTGAGAGTTAAATGGGAAGCTGCGGCGATTGCTCCAATAAGTTCCATCGGTGACAGTTTTCCATTGTCTATATATTCAAAATGCAAATCACAAATAGACTTAACACATTCTTGAAAATGATTAAGTTTTCTATCACTCATGGTTTTTCTCCCGTTGAAAAAGCATTTCGTCAGCGACCTGATAAGCATATTCGGCTGCCAATTTATATGCCCCTCCGAAATGTTCTGAAGACAGAAATCCTTGCATGGCTGCTGCCGCAAAGTAATCCCGTAATGTCATACCTTCCTTCATGTCTTTATTGCTGCGCCATGTTGGAAAAGCTGGTGTTTCGTTCATAATTAACCCCTATTTAATGAGAAATCTTCTACTACCTGGTTGTTCAACACAAAACTTTTCGTATAAGTCACCCATACTGGATTGAAAGAGTTTTGCATCGAATCTTTTGCTTGGTTTAGCTGATTTCCAACTCACCAATGTTGTGCCGTCTACAGACCGGATTTCAGAGTTATCAGACATATAGTTGCGTATTGCAACTTCTAATGCCTCCACCTGATCTTCAGCCTCTTTAATGCGTTCTTTATACTGTTTCAGCAATAGGATTTGCTGCTCGATCTGCTGCGTTGCTGTAACCACGCCTTCTGTTGATTGCGGATAGAGCAATTTCGTCTGCTCAATCGTCTCTGGCTCTGGCGTAGTGTTTGCATGGACGTGTCCCCAGAAAACAGCCATTTGTCGAATGAGGTCGTCCTTTTGATCCTGAGTAATTTCATACACAAAATATTTAAATTCTTGTCCACCGAAAAGTACAGCGAGACAGATTTTTTCGATGTTGTGTACAGCCGCTTCATGTACAAGTTGTGCATAGTCAGCCGCAGGTATCCTGCCTGTTTCAAAGTCGAATTTGTTGCGTACCGAGGCGTTGTAGTTTTTAGCTTCCACGAGCATCTGTCCATCAGCCGTGATTCCGTCAAAATGCGATCTAAACCAACTTTCTTTCGGGTGGGCAAGCGAGTAATCGGCATCTTTAATCTCCATTTTTAGTGCATTCTGAGCAAGATTGAGAATAACGGGCTGCATAACGTGTCCCATCTGTACGGCTTCAATGCCAGATAGGTCAGGAATCTCCATTTTGCCTTGCTTGGTAAGGACAACATCTAATGCACGTCCATTAGCTACCTTACGAGAGTCACCAGACCACCAGGCACTATTGCGTACTTCCGGTAAGAAATCATTACGATCATTCATGCTTGTCCCCCAAATGGAATTTCGGAAAAGATAGATTCAAAGTAATTCGCTTGAGAGCCACACCCAGTATTTGATAACGTGCGTTCTATTTCCGCATAGACATTGCGAGAAGATGCAACACCCGTCACCAGGCTAACACCTGTAGGACGTTGACAGAGTGGTGCTTGATAATGCTTACAGTTGACACAGAATTTGGTCATTTATAGCCCCTAAGTTGAGTTGAGATGTACTACAGTTAATAATATACAGCAATTAATTAAGTAATGCAAATTATGTGTTTTTCTCCTTTAGTTTGGCTTCAATGTCAAAAGCAACGCCGATTTTGCTTTCTTCATTAAATTTAAGAATTTTTTTACGTTCATCATCCGTCAGACCTACCCATTCTCTAATTGGTTTTAGGCTTGCACATATCCCGCATAACGCACCAGAATCCGCCACAATACCATCACCACATCCACACAAGACAGGCTCATAATCCAACCCTAGTTCACGAGCGTTATCGGCTTTCTTGTCTAATGCTTGCTGTGTTTTATCTTGCTCAGGCTTGGCTAACTCTGCTTCAAGCCTTCTGATTAAGCTATCAGGGTCACAAGCCCCGTCAACCTTCCAGTCACCAGACTTGATTGCTGCATTTATCATGTCCAAGCATTGTTGTAATAGTTCACGGTTCATTCTTTACCCCTTGCTCTAATTGCGTGTACACAATGACTAGCACCTTGAGCTATACGCAATAAATCATTATTACCTCGTGGTAAAAGTTTTGCTTCTTCTTGATATGCACAATTCATTTCTGCTTCACACAACTTCGCACAAGCCTCACACTCATCCTGCCTGATTAGTTCTGCAAAGCGTTCAAGTTCTTCGTCATATGCACACCAAAAATCATATGGCTTTGACCAAGTAAGCCCCGCTTGTTCAGCGAGTTCTTTAATTCGTTCGTTCATTTCTCACCCCTATAAAGTTAATCACCACAAAAACACGCTATACCATCCTCATCTTTATCAAATAATGAAATTTGATCATTCGTAAACTGCAACATACTTGCATAATTAGGTCTATCCTTCCTAAACGTAGCACCATCGGGTCGGGACGCTAACGCTAACGCTTCCATCCTTGCCCACCATATCGCCCTTTCTGGCTTTTCCGCTATCAAAGTCGCAACTTGGTTTAATGGCTTTAAAAAACACAAATCACAATTACCCGCTAGTGTTCTACCTTTATATGTTGGTAACTCAAGATTAAATTCTTGTTTATCCCAAAATTCTGCAATATCCGCTACCGTTACCCCTGCTGTATAAAGCGGTATCCTGCGTTTATCAGCAATCTTAGTTGCCCGTCTTGCTTCATCATATCTAAGCCCTATCCAAGAAGCGTTTTCCAGCTCCGACTTAGAGCAATCATCAAATAATCCTGTTTGCTTCAAAAAACACGCCATTGTGCGTATCTTTAATTCACTCGTACAGAATCTAGTAACAGGGTTCGGTAAGTAATTACGTTTACGTATCAATGCTTCAAATGGTTCACCATTCCTTGATGCAGTTTCATACGTAACATTCTTATATCTTTGCAACGGGTCTTCATGGTCTTGGAATTCAACCCAGTTGATCTTTACATTCCAATTAACAGAACAATCATTAACAAACTTTAATGTAGCTTCTTCTTCTTTACCCTTATTAGCAAAGCAAACGATTGCATCTTCTGGCAAACCATTGTTAGCTTGTAATACTTGATAGAGCATATATGCGGAAGTTCTACCACCACTAAAAGATATACAAGTTGGCTCTGTTATTAAATATGGATTCATTCTCTACACCTATATATTTAGATAATAGTATCCCCAAGGGTGCTAAACTCGCTCCCTTGACCCATGTGCGTAGCACACCAGTCCTTCCTGAGATAATGTTCAATCGTTAATAGTCTTGTCGCACCATGTCCTATTAACTTGTGCAGTACCCATTTAAGTCTGCGAGGCGTGCGTACGGGTGCAGTACAGCCTATGTTCTCTCCCAAGCCATCCATATAAATGCTCTCTTATCGTATGGGGTACGGATGTGCGTAAAGAATAAAAAAACCGCTATAGTAAGTGTCCGGTGATGGAATCCTTGCGGGATCAACCCTTGCGGGTTCAGACACTTGCTATAACGGTTTAATTGTCCATCACGACAACATCCGCACAATATCAAACTAAATCAATGCTTGTCAACTACCTTTTGTTCACTAGGCGGTTTAAATCCAAACTTAGCCCAGGTCTTGCGTATATCTGTCTTACTGGCAGGTACATATTCCCATTCGGGGTTTAACAAGCTAGCGTTATGTTGTTGCACTCTCTGTGCGTGCGCTATTTCTCTATCAAAATCATCCATTTCTATCCCCTTAATTACACGTAGTTACACAGTTTTGGTTATTCTCACCAGTGCAGCACGTAATACATATGTGCACTTTACCATCTGATCCCATAAACGAATTACTGCTACAAGCCCAGGCAACACCAGATACAAACAACAAAGCAATTAATAAGTACTTCATAACATACCCCTAAAAATAAGCCTTTATAGGCGTTGAAAAGAAAAGTAATAGCAATACATATACAACGGGTAAAAAAAGCCCCTAGAGCCGTTTTAATAGATTCTAGGGGTATTGCTTAGATATAACCTAAAAAGCCATCGTCATCCGATACTTTTATAGTCCAATACTTATCCCCCCAAGGGATAGCCTCATATGTCCAATCATCATCGGATTGGAGCATAGCTGCCGTACTTTTAGCTTTATGCTCTGTTAAGAGAGACAGTGGTATAACTTTGTCATGTAATCTCATGTTATCCCCTTAGTTTGTTGCGACAATAAAAGACCATATAAAAATAATTGAGCATATTGCTAGTGATAGTGCCCAACCAAGCAATTCTTTGTATTTGTTAGTCATAATCAAACCCTCTCAATTGAGTATTTTTTACGTGTTAAACGAAATAGCAGCTTGACGTATTGCTCTGCTTGGATGAAATCATCGAAGTATTGTTGACATACTTTGAACATGATATTTCCCCTTATCATGCTGCAAGCTTAATGCGAATTACTTTATGCATAGTCGCACCATGAGCAGGGTAGGCGATAAGCTTTACTTTCTTGTCATAGCAAGCCCTGCAACCAGAGCATTTACCCTCATTCTGATAAGCTTTGCACAATGTCATACCTTTCTTGACATCTTGGGCGGTCGGGATAATCACCGAACCATGCAAGCCTTTGATGTAATCGCCAGTAATGCTATCGCTAGAGAATCGAACCGATACATTCTTTAAAGCTTGCATTTGCTCAAGTACAAGCTTAAATTTGGGAAATTTGTGCATTCTGGTCGGCAACCAGTGACTAACCCAAGGTGTACGCTGCATTACTTCAAGAATCTTTTCTGCTAGCGGTAATGCATACATATCGCCAGAATCGAACCACCTAAAATAGCGATCATTCTGTAAAGCTTGAACCATATCATCAACCCAAGATAGTCTTTGCCAGTCTTTGGCATTCTCAATCCTGGGCGCTTTTACATTCGGATAACGATAATTCCCGTTAACTGCATAACAACCCTTGCAAGCATCAACTAATTCACCATTTTCAATGCTAGCAGGACAATGCGTACGTGCTAGTAGTGACCAAGAGCGAATCCCGTCAAGCTTTGAGGTAATAGATATACGAACCATGATAAACCCCTATGTTGAGATAAGAGAACAGGGGGCGTCCCCCCTGGTGGTGATTATTGCTTGATTGCGTCGATTGCTTTAAACAGTAGACTGCATATGGCCATGAATGCAAAAGCACACCAGATCGGACTAAAAATCACTGCAAGCATTTTGATTAGTTCTAACATTGTAAGCCCCTAGTTTGTTGAGTTATGCAGCTGTTGAGTGACTGCATGAATAGAATTATACATCAATTAATCATGTTGTCAAATACTTTCTTCATTGTATTTTTTAATCAATTCATCTAGGCGATAGCATTAATCTATTGAGTAATTGTTTCACGTGAAACACTATATACTTATATAACAGTAAGGAATACTTAGGACTATATATTTATATAGATATAGATTTTATAAATAAACTATATACATCTATAGTAGTTGTCTATAAATATATATATCTATATTAGTGGTTATATATCCTATATATAAATCTATTAAGGGATTAAGGATTGTTACTAAAGTACGTAATGCCATACTACTTCCTTACAACTACCTTACAAAGGGTATGGGTATAAGTATAAACCCTATATATATATATTATCTATTCTTACACCAGAACCGATAGTCACCCTGGCAATGGAATGGGTTTAGGGGGCTGTAGGGGGTAGCCCCATTCCTATATCCCCCCAAAAAAAAATCAGGTTTATGCTATTATTTGCACAATTCATTAAAGGAGTAGATATGCTCACAGTAGAGAAAGGGTTAGATGTACCAAAGAGTATTATTAGGAACAAGTACCCATATAAGATTATGGAAGTAGGTGATTCATTCTTTGTACCTGACGGTAAGCTGAATCAGATATGCAATGGGAACTATCGGGTTGGTAAGCAATTGGGATGGAAGTTTGTTGCTCGTACTGAGAACAATGGAGTTAGAGTTTGGCGAACTGAGTAACAGTTTGTCTACCGAACGGGAGAGAGGTTATGGAGGACAGAATAAATAGCTTGGTTGACAAGTTAATGCTTTGCCGTCTAGAAGAGGTGATGGATTTGCTTGAGGATGACCAGAACGAGGAAGTAGATGAAGCGGTCTATGAGGCTGCTAAGACCTTATACGTTTATTTTGGTGGGGAACTAGATGAGTATTGAAGCTAACGGACATGACATCACATATGTAGAGCCACCAGACCAGGTTCAGAAGAACAAGTATTTGGATTTGGTGTGGCAGATGTCTAAGGAACAGATGTTTAAAGAGTTGATGCGAGTTCATGCGGAGTCTACTAGACTACTGACTGAGGCGCAGATAGAAATTGATACGTTGAGAATGACGATTGCCAAACTTGATAAATCAATACAGTGAACAATTACTGGCAACAAGGAAAGACTTTAAGGCTCAGATGTATGCTGCCTGTCTTTGCAGAACCAAGGCTCAGAAACGCTCTCTAGCAGCCTATTGGAAAAAGACATACTCTGAGTTGCAGTACAAGGAATTAATCGCCTGTGCGAGAGATACAAAGGTCAGAAGTGCTATTGCTAACTGGGAACTATGAGTAACTTTAATCTTCAACAGTTTTATCACTTCTGCCGACAGCTCAAGATTGAAACCAAAGAGCATGGCTTAAAGAAGATGGATAAGCTATTAGGTACTCAAACCTATGTCATGGGTGAGATTGCTAAAGGCTTAGAGGAAGACGTTCATTTCTTCACGATCCTCAAAGGGCGGCAACTTGGTATCACCACCATCTCTCTTGCCCTCGATCTGTATTGGCACTTTGTTAACCCTGGTCTTCAGGGAACATTGACAACGGATACGGAAGAGAACAGAGATATGTTTCGCTCAACCTTGGCGATGTACATGGATGGGTTACCCAAGGAATACAAGATTCCTCTGATTGCTCACAACCGTACTCAGATGAGTTTGAAGAACCGCAGTCGATTGTTTTATCAGGTGGCAGGAACTCGTTCAAAAGGAACACTAGGTCGTGGCAAAGCAATTACCTTTCTACATGGAACAGAAACAAGTTCTTGGGGTGATGAGGAAGGTCTTGCTTCCCTACTGGCTTCGCTTGCTGAAACCAACCCAATGCGAATGTACATCTTTGAATCTACTGCCCGTGGGTTCAATATGTTTCACGATATGTATACGACAGCTAAACGGGCTAGAACACAAAGAGCTATTTTTTGTGGCTGGTGGCGCAATGAGTTGTATTCACTAGACCCCAATGGACAAACCTACAAAGTCTACTGGGATGGCAAACTCACAGGTGAAGAGAAAGAGTGGGTGCGTGATATTAAGAAACTCTACAACGTAGAGATCAATTCTCGTCAAATCGCCTGGTGGCGTTGGAAACTTTTTGAAGGCATCAAGGACGATAGCCTCATGTATCAGGAATTTCCTCCCACTGAAGACTACGCCTTCGTAATGACAGGCACATCCTACTTCTCTAACGCAAGGTGTACTGATGCTGCCAAAATCGCTAAAAAGACCACACCGGATTACTACCGCTATCTGTTTGGTGCAAACTTCCAAGACACCAATGTCCTCAAGTCCACCGAACGACTTGCGACCCTTAAGGTATGGGAAGAACCGATTGACACAGCCTACTACGTTATTGGGGCTGATCCTGCATACGGCTCTTCTGATTGGGCTGATCGTTTTTGCATTCAAGTCTACAGAGCTTATTCCGATGGACTCGAACAAGTCGCAGCATTCGCAACGTCGGAAATGAACACCTATCAGTTCGCATGGGTGATTGCTCACCTTGCTGGCGCATACAAGAACTCAACCCTTAACCTTGAAGTCAATGGTCCAGGTCAAGCCGTCATTAACGAGTTGCGTAACCTCAAACGTCTTGCAGCGTCTATGGGCGGTCAAATGGGATCAGATTTGATGAACGTCTATGGCTCAATGACCAACTACATCTGGAGAAAGAACGACTCATTAGGCGGGATGTCAGCCTCGATGGGTTGGCTCACCACCTCTGCGACCAAAGAGAGAATGCTCTCCTACATGAAAGACTACTTTGAGCGTGGCATGATGGACATCTTTGATATGGAAACCATTGAAGAGATGAAGACTGTTGTTCGTGATGGGGGCGCAATTGAAGCCTCTGGGCGCAACAAGGATGATCGAGTCATTGCGTCAGCCCTGGCTGCTGCTGCATACGCAGAACAAGTACAGCCTCAACTCATTGGCAGACGCATTTCTAAAGACATCAGCAAGAAGCAAGAGGAACTTACCCCTGAAGAAGTGGCAATGGGTAAGAACGTATCAAACTATCTCAAGCAAATAGGTATTTACGGTGGCAATACCCGTCCTATCTAAAGCCGAATTAGAGTTGATTATGGATCGGTTCGTTGCCGACCCGAACCGTGGTATCGGTATTAATATGTTTTGCGAACTCTGTGGTGTGCCTATATCCACATTTCGATTGATGTTCATAGATAAAACCTACCCTATGAACGAAACCATGCAGCGCAGAGTCTCAAAAGGTTGGAATGCTTGGCGTAATGGCGAGGTCGCTATTATGAAAAACCAAGACAACACCAAATTCTTGGAGTACCGTAAGGTTGCCAAACCAAGGATAGCTCGTGGCTATGGGCTAGAAGTTGTTGATAGCCAAATCAAATTGAAGATTGGAATTGTTAACCGTGCCGACTACGGGGAAACCCTAGTCGATCAATTAGGGGATAAAGTAAATGTCTAGGATACTAAGGGATTACAAATGCCAGGAACATGGCTTTTTTGAAGGTTTTGAACCAATTTGTCCAGAGGGGTGTACCGATTATGTTCTCCAAGTTTTTCTCCAGGCTCCTGGGTTTAAGAGTGAAAAGTCTAAAGCTGCCGACAGACAACTTAAGCAGCTTGCCAGCGAATTCGGAATGTCTGACATCAAGTCCACCAAAGAAGGCGAGAACCAAAGCGGCTACCTCACCCGCAACAACAAGTTCACCGAAAAAGAATACGCAGACGCAGAGAAGTACGCCACGCCCAAAAAGAGAGGCAGACCTCGCAAAGGCAAAGCCGCAGCCGAAACGCCGCAAGCCCCGCAAGAAGCCCGTGCTGGTGACGCAGCAATCTGGGGCGGTGGCTTCCAAGGGATGAATATGGCGCAAGTCTTAGCCGGAAAGTTCGCTCAACCAGTCAGAGGTGAGTCTGTGGGCTTGACACCGAGGGATGCGGGGATCAATAATGGTCCTAGAATAGACCCTCGTGCAACCATGCAAGACCCTGACGGACTAAAGATTAAGACATGAGAATCCCACCAAACCATGACGAACGTGAAAATTTCTACCTGGAATTAGCACAAAAGTGCATGGTTTCAAGGGAGGAGCGTAAAGAGGACTACCGGGTTTTACGCTCTTACTACTTGTTTGGGGCAGGATCGGAAGAACCTCCTGCCTATTTCAACAAGATTCATCCGCACATTGACCAACTCACCTCTTTTCTTTATTCCGCTGAAACCACACGGTTCTCTATCGCACTTGGTGCATCTGTACCTGTTGCCGAACAAAGAAAGACTCCAACACTGACAAGCGCACTCAATGATGAGTGGCTAAATAGCAACGCAGACCAAGTTTTTTCTACTGCGCTTACTTGGTCTTTGGTGTATAACACTACGTTCATTAAATTGGTTCAGAACAACGGTATCCATCCGTACATGATTGAACCAGGTGCAATGGGTGTATTGCGTGAAGATACACCGTACACAGACAGACAAGAAGCAATCTGTCAGCGTTACTACATCACCAAATCAGAATTGTATGCACGACTCTACTCACATCCCAAGCGTGAGAGTATTGTTGCTCGTGTGACAGGCGGTATACGCAACACAACCAATGATGGTGCGAACGGCGGCGATGGTGTTGCCCGTGTCATCTTATCGGCAACCAATCCAACGATATACGGTAACGTCGAGTTGGACTTGTATGGCATGAATCGCTATCAAGCCCGTGTTGCTGAAGAAACCATTGAGATGCAAGAACTATGGGTGTGGAACGATGAAACAATGGATTACCAAGTGGTCACCATTGCGTCACCAGATGTCATCATCTATGACCGACCCGGTGCATCACTCTTCCTTAAAGGCGAATGCCCCTTTGTGCAGATTTGCCCCAACCCACAGTACGATTATTTCTGGGGACAATCTGAAGTACAAAAACTTATGCTCTTGCAAGGTTTGCGTAACAATCGCATGACTGAAGTGTTGGATATATTATCCAAGCAAGTATCGCCCCCTACAGCATTGTCAGGCTTTACTGGCATCCTTGATGAAAAGAATTTTGCACTGAACAAAGCAGGTGGTTTGCTTGCGTCGGATATGCCTAACGCAAAAGTTGAGCGTCTTGCTCCCGAAATGCCAAGCAACTTGTTTGAGGTGTTGCATGAAATTGATGATATGTTTTCTGAGGTTTCTGGAATCAGTAACGTGTTATCTGGCAAAGGGGAGTCCGGCGTTAGATCCACTGGTCATGCCTCTCAGCTTGCTCGTCTAGGTTCTAGTCGTGCTAAGAAACGTGCCTTAATTGTCGAAGACAGTCTGGAAAAAGTAGCAACACTCTATCTTAAATTGATGCAAGCCTACGATGCCACGCACTTCAAAGACTCTGAAGGCACGCCCTTTATTGCGGAACAATTCACAAAAGATTTTGTTGTGAAAGTTGACGCACACAGCAATAGCCCAATCTTTACTGAAGACACAAAACAACTTGCATTTAACTTGTTTAAAGTGGGTGCTATTGATAAGATGGGCTTGCTTGATTTGGTTGAACCACCAATGAAGCAATTGTTGAAAGAAGATTTGAAGAAGCGTGAGGAGAAAGAAGCTGCGATGCCTAAACCGCAAGCACCTGCTCACAAACCGAAATCTGTTCCTAAGGCGGCGTGATGGCAACACAAGTCCAACCCAAAGCGGATCAACCAAGAGTTTCAACTGAATCGTTGAAAAGAGGTGACGCTTCACCTTCTGTGCAGTATCGTAATGTTGCACCAAAAGATTATTCTCGTAACTCCGCTTCAATGAGAAGTTATGGGCGCAGTAAAAGGTAAAGAATTCTCCGTTCAGGGAATCGGGTATGGCTGCTTTCCCGTTGAAATAAGTGGCCGCTGCTAAAGGAGTCATTAACATGGCACGTAAAGCTCGCAAAGGTCGTAAAGCTCGCAAGTAATTAATTGGGGAGTAATCCCCGTTAATTGCGGCTAACACCGTTAAGTCCTGCCGAGGGTCGGGAAACTAAAAAATAACTCCTCCCACTTGACTTTCATAGAATTAGTATTAACCTACACACATTCTGATAGGAAATAACTATGGCAGTGCCACCCGACCAGTTGATGCAGTTGATGAAAAGCCAAAAGGATGCCGCAACTCCTGGTGGAGTGCCTCCTGCTGACGCAGCCCCGATCACTATGTCAGACAGTGCGACACCTCCAATGGGTTCGCCTATGTCTACCCCAGAACCCAAGATGGGTAATCGTGAAGCCTCAATGATTAACATTGGTATGGCTACCGATTTGTTAGAACAAGCTCTTCCCGCACTTGGTAGTGAATCGCCAGAAGGTCAGAAGATTCTGAATGCCATTCGCACCATCTCCGGAATTATCGGTCCTCGCAAAGCGAGAACAAACGAATTGCAACAATCAGAAATTTTACAGTTGCTGCAAAATCTGCCTCAAGCAGGTGGCTCATCTCCAGAAGCAAAAGTTATGGCGGGTGCGCCTTCAGTTCCCGGTATGTCACCAACGGGTCAACCCACTCCACCACCTCCAGTTGCACCTCCCGGTGGAATGAAACCTCCTGGTGCTCCTGGTCTTCCCCCTCCCGGAGGCGGTTTGCCTCCTCCAATGTAAAGGAATCAAAATGGACTTATTTAAACCACGTGGTGCGTCTGCTCCCCGCAATCCAACAGACAACAACCAGAAAAACGGTCAAATTGTTAACACACCCCGTTATTCACAATTTGGTGGTCTGACTTCAGCTCCTAAGGCTGGGTACAAAAACATGATGTCGATGTCCCGTCCTGGTGACACGAAGAAAGTTATCTAAAGCATTCTAGGGGATAAATATGAGTAGCTTAGAGAACATGGATCAAGCTCAGATTTACGAATTGGCGAAGTTGACCAAGACGCTATCTGAAAGTCCTGAAACCCGCAAAGAACTCTTACGAATGACGAAGAAGGTTAACCCTGAAATGGTTTTTCCTGAACTAGAGATCGAAGATTACACAAACCAAAAAATTACCGCTGCTGAAGAAAAAGTTATAGCAATGGAAAATAAGTTGCGTGAGCGTGAGATTCGTGATCAGTTAGAGTCTAAGCGCAAGAAACTCAAAGAGACTTATAACGTGGATGATAATGCTGTGAGCGAAATTGAAAAAATCATGCTCGATCAAGGCATCACCAATCACGATACAGCAGCACAACATTGGGAATGGATGAAGCAAGCTGCTGAACCCACGCCCACTGGCTACAACCCTAATGCAATGAACAAGTTTGACTTGTCAAAGTATTGGAAAAATCCGCAGCAAGCGGCTCGTAATGAGGCAGCTACTGCATTGCAGGAAATTCATAACATTGGTCGTAGACCAATTGGTATTTGATTTCGGGGAAATTTGTTTGGCGGCTTTGTGCCGTTCTTTAACTAAGGAGATTTAATATGCCTATCGGCGGCGGTATTCTCCCTCAGAGTGGCACAAGTCAATACAATGAATTGACTTACGTTACTCGTAGGGCATTTATTCCCAAGCTGGTTGTCCAGCTTTACAACTCAACCCCCCTTATGGCTGCTTTGATTGCCAACAGTCAGCAAGCATCAGGCGGTGTGAGCCAAGTAACTGTTCCTGTTCAGGGCGCACAGT
>Ga0208383_1000031_pt1 | contig 35403 bp, 60 predicted proteins | sample CryBogCBE10Sep07_FD_184588 | JGI IMG/M metagenome (GOLD analysis project Ga0208383, IMG submission 184588) | Freshwater microbial communities from Crystal Bog, Wisconsin, USA - CBE10Sep07 (SPAdes) | ecosystem: Environmental > Aquatic > Freshwater > Lake | place: Crystal Bog, Wisconsin, USA...
AGCAACTTGATTTTTAAATACCTGATATTCAGCTTCTAAAGCATCATATCTAAGGTGCTCTATATACCATCCTCCCCCTGCGGAAAGAATAGCTATAAGTAGTGAAAATATCAGGTTGTAATAGATCATTTTGAAGTTGTAGGTGTAGTCATTGCCGTCATTTTCTCTTGAGATCTGCCAAATGAGGTTATTCCTAGAACCGCACCCATTGCCAAGTGAAAAAACCCTGCGCCTTGCAAAGTCAACGGATTCCATTGGTCATCAACCTTCCCCTTGCCGTAGACCTGGATGAGTGACCAAAACACCGGAAAGATCACAAAATCACAGAAACAGACAACCATATACATCCAACCCATGCAAGGTCTCCATTTGGAGTTTAACCATCCTGTATCGTCAGAGTCGTTTGTCGAAGATGTTTGGTTCAGTCCTATCATGGGCAGTATTTAGGTAGAAATCCTGTTTCTTGAAAAATCTTTAAACATTCCATCTCAACCGAGTTAGCCTGAAATTTTCTTTTAAACTCAATATGCGCTCTGTCCCCTTTGAGACTTTCCTGATAATCTTGTCGAATGTAATACATCAAACTAAAACAAGTGAGTGTAAAAACGAGCACTGCGATACAAATTGCAACCTTAAACTGGAAATCTTCTTTATCAGCCTGAAGTTGTATACGTTCTTGTTCGTCCTTTTTTTTTGCGCTTTGTCAAACTTAGACTTGTCTGCCATTAGCTTAGATCGTTCCTCTTGGAAGTCTGCCCAAAGTGATCCTAATTCTGGAGGGGCTTCCCATGTAAGCATTGTTCTGAGGTCTGCCTCGGCTTGTTCAAGTCTTTTTCGTCTGAGTACGTTGTCAAGGGCAATGGCTTGAAGACTTTTGTTTTTAGGCGGGTTTTTCTCAATTTCTTTTGCATACTCAATTGCCTTTTCTTGATGTTCAAAAAAAGAACCAAGACCGTCTGCGATCTCAGTAATAACCCCAATTGCCTCTTTACCGACTGATTTAGCTTCCTTGTAAAAAGCAACTCCCGATTTAACCGCACCGAGAGCCATCATCGCTAAAGTAAATGGATCTATGATTGCACCTACTTGGAGATAGCCCAACCATGCGAGGCTAACCAAAGATAGACTAGACCGGCAAATGCTGCGGACATTAGACCGCTGAAAGTAAACTTACCAAAGGCAGCGAATTGATCGTTTAGCCATTCTTTTAAGGCTTCTTTCGCAGCCTCTTTCAGTACATTTGGGTCTATTTCTGCCATGATTTACTCGTATTGAATGTTGACTGATCCTGCATCAAAAGTGTCTGTTCCGTTAACTGTTGTTATACGAACCATATTAAGAACTCCAGAAAGAGTTACTGATCCTGCGGTATAACCTAATTGAGCAATTGCAGAATTACCAGTTAACAATGTAAATGTCCAAATATTTGATGAAGAACTAAGCAAAGCAAAAGTGCATATTCCTTGAATAAATGCTCCCGCTGAAGCATTATTTGCTATATCAGCGCCACCACCAGATAAATTAGCAGGAGCAACAGCGTTTACAAAGTTAGTGTATGTTCCAACATATCCAGATGTTGTTGGAACTCCACCAGTACCTAATTGTATTCTTGGTAAACTTGTACCACTTGTGCTGAATCCATTAAGCATAACAGTAATACGCTTAACTCCACTAGGAATACCAGTATAGTCAATATTTGTTCCAGAAGTACTTGCTACTGGTGTTCCAAGGTTAGGTATACCAACCGTATTAGCGTTTGAACCATCAAGGACGATAGCCATAGTAACCCCTTATGCGTTAGCAGTAATAGCAGACTGAACCGGTGCAATTGCAGCGACAAGTTGTGCGGTTGTTGTAGATGCAGTAATCGCTGATCTAGCCGTTGTGAGTGCGGTAGTCCAATCAGAGTCTGCCATCACGTTTGACATTCCAATCCCTGCTTTGTTTGCTCTGTGTTGTACTTCAGCATAAGCCATTGCGTTCAACTGATTTGTAGCTTCTGTTTTAGCTTTGGTCATGTCAACTGTTACAGTTGTTCCGCTTAGTGTCCATGCGTTAAAGAATAAAGCATCATCGCCTTGGGGTAGTGTTGAATCATCAACGATTACCGCACCGGCAGGAGCATCTTTAGTTAAGACGGTTTCAATGGGTAGTTCGCCAGTAGGGACGCAGACCGAAACATTTCCGCTTGTGTTTGTATATACGATTACTTGTGACATTTTTTATTCCTTTTAGTTTCCAAAGATTGCTGCACAAACATAAGTTGAATCATAGTTTGTACCTGTTGCACCATTTGTAGTATTTAATCTAAATACTGTAGTTGTTGGAGCAGTTATTGTTACACCTGTACTGCTTGTAAATACTTGAACAATTTGTCTTGATGGAGCTGGACTTGCGCTTGTTGATGCAATACAAGAATAATTTATATCGTTTGTTGCATTTGTCATTGTTACACTGTAATCCCCTGTTCCGTTTCTTGTAACTGAAGAAACATTGTAAGAAGATGCAATAGTTCCAGTAGAACCGGCAAACTGAACCCAAGCCAAAGCATTAGTCGTAACCCCGTTTGATTGGACTTTGATTAATCCTGAACCATCGGCAGTCTGTGTTATTCCTGTTCCAGATACGGCATTTATAATATTCATTTTGTTTTATCCTTATCTGAAGACTTTTAATAAAAATATTTTTATTTTTGTCATTGTTAGCCTTTAACGGAAAATTGAAGCCGTACAATAAGTTTGATCTAATTGTCCAATTCCAGTATATGTAATTAAAAAATTAGTCGCAGAAGATGTTTGTGTTCTACTTAAATTCTGTTGAGCTACAAATGCACTTGAAGATCCTGCTCCAACTGCGGTTGTAAAAATTGCAGCATAATTTGCATCAATTAAAGCATTGGTCAAATTAATTGTGTAATCTCCAGTTCCATTTCTAACAACTGAACTAACATTAAAACTAGCACGAACTGTTATAGCACTAGATACATAACCAAAATTTACCCAAGCCCTGCAAAGCGTACCAACTTGTGTACCCGATCCATCATTAAATTGTGTAGGTGTGCCAGTCGTACTTGACTGAACTACATCCATTAAACCTGATCCATAACTCATAATTAATCCTTATAAAATTACCCAACGACTACCGCTAGGAATTGTTATTGTTGCGCCAGAATTGATTGTGATCGGGCCAGTACTGCTTGCGCTCTTTCCTGTTGGTATTGTATAAGATGTAGTAATAGTTTGACTATTTATTACAAATACTGTATCCGTACCACCACCGGTTGCCGATCCACCGCCTAAAGTCCATCCTGAACCGTTCCAAGTCTCTACGTTGTATAAAGTAGAGTTGTATCCCATCTGACCTAGTACCGGACTGGTTGGTCTTGTAGACGTTGTCCAGTTACTCAGTAATATGCCATTTGCCCCGATTGTTGTTCCTGCCATGTTCGTTCCTTATGGGGTTGTTGCACTATATACAGATCCAAGAGTCTTCCAGTTTCCGTACTGATCCAAGGAAGCTATCGGAGTGCCTTGGAAATAGAAAAATAGCTTACTGTTAGATTCCGATATCGTGTAATCAGAAAATGAGAAAGATTGGGGCGCATCTGTCTGAACATCCCAGATCAGATTCATATTCACATCATAGACTTGCTGACGGTAAGAGCCTGAACCGTAAGCCTGACAACTGCCAATTCCATCGAGAACAATAGGATTGGTGTTGAGAGTTGTTAAAGTATCATCCTGATAGGTATTTTTGAATGTTGTTGTGCCTGGGATGTAGTAATAGACAAATCCCCCTGCCAATGGGCCACCATTGGAATTAAAGAATTGTTGCCTACCGTTTGGGATTATTCCACTCATATATCAATCCTTTTTGTTCTCTCTGAGGTTCAGTATGCTAGGACGTTTAGCATTTTTTTGCATGTTCTTTTCTGTTTCAGTCGCTGCTTTATTTAAAGCATTTTGAAGCGAACTTTCACGAAAAGACGTACCCAAATTTTTACCAACATAACCACCGGCAGCAGCAACATAAGGATTTCCACCGCTAATTACGCCTCCAACTGTAGTGCCTACTGCTGCGCCAATCTTCGGTGCATGACTTGCAAGCATTTCAATTCGTTGCGCTTGAGCTGCTCCTCCTTCATACCCATGAATCCCAGGCATGATGTGACCACCAACATTTAAAACATGATAGTTTCTAACTTCACTAGGACTAAATGTTTCAGCAATCTTTTCTCCAACGACTGAGTTAAGCATTTTGTTTACATCGTTTTGATTCCAAACTCCTGCCCTTCCCCCTCCTGCATTATATACTTCACGAGCTAAAGCACCATCTATTTCAGCAAGTGCAGACTTGGCAGATTTGCGTAAACTCTCAGGCACTGGAGGTAGACCTTCAGGTGCACCTCTAACTATACCTTTGGACAAATCTTCCAATGTTCCTCTAACATGCCTCCATTGATCTTTGCGTAAATTGTTTAATTTACTAGGTATCTTTTCGTTTGGAGTTGTTGACTTAACAATACCATTTTGATCAGTTTCACCAAATAACTTTTTAAGACCTTCAGCTTCATAAATGTGTTGTTCGGCTTGATGGATTCTGTCACCAAGTTTATATAACTTTGGATCTGCAACTTCGGCAATATCACGATCAATAGCTGAATTAATGTCTGAAATTGTGCTTGCTTTCTCATGTGTCCATGAGGCATTTATACGTTTTCTAACTGCGTCAAAGGCAGAAACAGATCCAGGAGGATATACATTCCCAAATTTATCAGCAAATCCTACTTCTTTTGCAAGTTTAATAAGTTCGGCAGCGCCTTGAGCAACTTCAGTAGTTCCATGTAATTTTAAAGAAGCGTTCCATTGTGGATTTTTTAGCAAAGTATCAACATGATTTGTTTCAATTGGAGTATCTCCAATCTTATCTTTTGCATCTTTAAATATTGTTTGTTTAGCCTCTTGTAAAAATCCTTTAAGGCTTGTAGGTTCTTCCGCACCAATTTCATGTTTTCCGTAAAAAACATCATTGATTTTCATGCCTCTTTGTTCGTCATTGGTAAGACTAGGAGATGCCCCAGTAGCTTCGATCCGCTTTTGAGCAAAATCAGACAAAGCATTTTGTTCTTCAGCAATTTGTTGCCTTAACAATTCACCTTTTGGTGTTCGATCTGGGTTTTTAGCTTCTTGATGCTCGTTTCTTAAAGTATTTTCGTTTCCAGTAATTACACCTTCACGAACTCTACCGTTAGGATTAATCGTACTTGCCACTTCAGATCTAATATTTTGCTCACGAACTGAAGCATCTTTAGGAGATTTTGAAAGTTTGTAAGCAGGGAATAATTCTCTATTAGCCTTTTCTTCGCCTGTAATTTCACCGGCAAATGGATTGTTTTGTGCTTTTGCTGCGCCTGTTGATCCTGCCATTACCTCGCTAGGTTGGGCAATTTCAGTTTTCATTGGAGGAGTTGTAACCTCTTTAAACTCTTGGGCTAACTTAGCACCTTGATTTAATGCTGCACCTCCAACTTTACCAATTGCTTGACCTACAGGTTTACCGGCTGCCAAAGTCAAAGAATTAATGTAACTTTGAACGTCCCCAGTTGGAATTCCTGTCTTCTCGGATATATACTGCGCCCCTTTATTGATATTCTCACCAATAAAGTTTAGAGCATTTTGAGACAATTCATTCTTATAAGCAGGAGTTTCGGTAACTCCAAAAGTCTTACCAAAAGGTTTTTCAAGAGCACCAGTAACTTTAGCCGATGTTGCTTGTGCTTGTTGATCGTTTTGTTGCAACGCTCTAGCTACGTTGTATGTTATTGGCCCAGCAATTCCAGGCAAAATATTACCAACTGTTACGTCTGCCAATGATGAAAGACCAATACCTAAGTCTTTTAAGGCATTGATTCTGTTTTGATACATCTTTTCCCCTGCGTTCATCTGTCTTGCAGGATCTTGAACGACTGGCGCAGTCTGAGTTACTTGAGGGGCTTGTTGGACAACTGGAGCTACAGATTTAGCTTGACTTGGTGTTTCTCCTACATCTTCTAAGAAACTGGCAAAGTCTGAGGGAGTTGATTTGACTTGTGCAGACGGTTGATAAATGGCTTTAGTTCCATTCTCATGCTGAACAATTCCGGCAGATATTTGATGACGAATTAAAGGGTTGCTTAAATCAATCTTTTGATTTGGATCAAGTCCTGCAACTTTTGCAACGTGAGCAATATAAGCATTTGTGTCGTTCTCACTAGGAGGTGCCCATTTAAAGATTACATCCGCTAAAGTGCTTACACCTTTTTTTCCGTAACTTGCTAAGTTCTTATCAAGTGCTGCAAGTCCTTCCTCTGGAGTTTTGTACTGTGCCAACTTTCCACCAGGCATGAGTGCGCCTGGATTGTTATTCCTGATCGGTGCAGGAACATTTTTAGATTGAGGCTTTTCAGTCTCAACGTCATCAAGAAAATCAGCAAATGTTCCCATTACAGACCGCCTGTGTTAACTAATTTTTGAATAACTTCGTGCTTGTCTTTGAATTCTTTTAATAGTTCTTTCTTTTTCTCAGCAGACATTCCAGGAGTTATACCAGCTAATTCATCACGTTTCTGCTTTTTCTGCTCATCCGTCATTGTCTTATCTTCGTGATGATTCATCATTTCAAATAATTTACTGTCTGCGTTATCACCCCAGATCTTCTTAAATGTGTCCATGTTATTTGCGCCATAACGCTTAATAAACTTGGTTGCTGCGTCCGTCTGAAGATCAAGATTCTTCATGTCTGATTTTGCTCGTCTTCCAATGTTTAAGAGCACATCTGGATCATAGACTTCACTTCCGTTTGCATGAGCCTGTAAAGCCTGTCCTGCAACCGTATCCATTGAACCACCGGCAGCTTTTAGATTGGATATCTGCATATTTGCAATGTCTTTTGACAATTGCTGATACTTTGGATCTGCAACCATGCTACTTGCGTATCGAATTCCTTTATTTGCAAGATTGACTGCACCACCAACTACAGGCAAATCACCGCCTGGAATCCGCATTGTTTCCTCTTTGACCTTTTCAACTTGTTTGAGCATTTCATCCAAGTTTCTACGGTCTGTGACAAGGTTTTTCTTTCTGTCAATTAAACTACTGACGTATTGACCGCCTTCTTGAGTCTTTGTATCCTCATTTGGCAATGGTGCGTAATTAGTTCCAGGTTGACGAACAGGGAACATCAATTGAGATGCCACTGGGTCTTGAGTTTGTGGAGGTGCGCTAGGAAACTGTCCAGAAGGTGTACCAGGTGCGCCAGGAGCTAAGTTGGTCTGTTGTTGTGGTTGATTAGGATTAGCAAACTGTACAGGGTTTAAAGTCTGTGTAAGTGCGTTGTAAACAGACGGAGGTTGTCCATTTGCGCCAGGTTGTAAAGTACCAAGTATTTTGTTTATTTGATCTGAATTAGTTTGAGTTGCAAATAATTCTTGTTCAATAAAATTATGATAAGCATCTTGATCTTTCTTTTTGTCTCCTGTTGGAGTAGGAGCCATTCTTAAATGTAAAAGAGCCTCATCTGGAGTTAATACACCTTCAGCAATTAAATTAGCCATTTCTTTTGCGTGTTCTTCAGGTGTGACTGTTCCACCTTTTTTAATTTTTTCAACTAATCCACCCAAACGCTGACCAGAAATAGTGTTCTTTTGAACCAAATTTCCTAGTTTTTTGCTGATATTTTCTTGTTGAGTTCCTTGTTGACCAAGTAAAGAAGTAATTGTTGGTGCTAAATTAGTCGCTGCCTCTGGAGACTTGGAAAGCATACTAATAACACCAGGGATATTTACATTTCCGTTTTCGTCCGTGTTTTGTTGGATAGCTTTGGAAGATGCTTTATTTAACGCAATCTCTTGTTGAAGTTGCTGAAGTTGAAGATCGCCTTGTTGAACCGCAATATTGTTCTTTTGCAAGTTCATAAGATTATTCACAAACCCACCGAAATCGGGAATGTTTTGTTTTGTAGGGATTATTGAGGCATCTATTGGCATATTTTTATCCTTAAACTAAACCGATTAATGCAGCTATATCAGGACTCATACCATAAACAGATGCGTCTGTTGCAGCACCTCCTGCGCCCCCTAAACCAGTTAATCCAGACCATAACTTAGACCCTGCATTTGATAATGCGGTATTCATTCCCGATTTAGCACCAAGAGAATAAATTCCTGCTCCACCTAATCCTAATTGCATCAAGCCATTTACCGCATTTGATTGAGCATTTCCTGCTGCAACTTGTCCTGCTGCGGTTGCATTTGCTCCACCCATTAGAGTATTTCCTACGCTTTGTGCGTTTTGCATACCCATTGTGCCAAGTCCGGCAGCAGCGTTTTGTCCCATTCCTACACTGTTCATGTAGTTATTAAGGTAATTCTGATAATTGCTTTGAGCCAATCCGGTTGTGTATTGTTGCAACCCTTTTTGTTGCGCCCCAGATAAATTCTGACCAGTCGCAGATTGTTGATTCTGTAATTGTTGAAGTCCTTGATTTAGGGTAAATTGATAGCCTGGTACGTTTTGTAGTGCAGTTTGTATCCCTGCGCTACCTTGTGGGCCAACCCCTAAAAGGTTCATAAGTTGAGGCATTGCGGCAGTACCAAGTCCCATGTAAGGAGACATATTCTGCTGATTTGTCTGAAATTGCTGATTTTGTAGGTCGGCAGCATAATTTGCTGCATTTGCCTGAGTTTGGGCAGCGGATTGGGCAGCTTGAGCCTGTTGATTAGCCCCTGTCAAATCTCCAACCAAACCACCAATTGCATTAGTAATAAACGACATTATTCTCTCCCCATCATTACCATAGACCGATAAACACCGTCTCTAAGGTAAGCCTTGCTAATCCTACCCTCCTCGACAAATCCGCACCGTAGTGCCAATTTTAACGCAGAGGTGTTCCATTCACCAATAGTTCCAAGGAACTTTCTTGTTCCTTTTTGCCTCATTTTCTCAAGACAATCTAAAAAGAAAGAATCTACTCCTTTTGCCCCTTTCAACATACAAATGTGAACCTCGTACATTGTCGGAGTTGAGGGTCTAAACATCACAAAACCATGCGTATTTGTGTAGTAAATCTCGCTCTCTTGATACCCAAAATTCTCTTTTTTAATTCCGTCAACCTTAACCCACTTCCAAACCCTGTCATCTTGCATGACCGATTCAATAAAATCTTTCACAAAATGATCCATCTTGAGCCACTTGGAACGGTAATTGTCACCCCTGAACTGATTGTTACCGGCCCTGCTGAGTGAGCAGAATACCCACTTGGGATTGAATAAGTCGTGCCAATTGTCTGATTATTAACAAAAATACCGCCTGATGCACTCAAAATAGGCGCAGTACTACCACTAGGGTAAGTACCAGAAACCGTTAAATTACCAGTTATGTTTAAAGAACCAGTAGTCGGTACTAAAGTATCGGTAACTGCATTTTCGTTGATAGCCATGTTATACGTCCGTTGCGCCTTGGTATTGACTCATTGTTTTTAACACTTCATAGATTGCAGGGAGCAGATCACCCTTTCCTGCTATATCAGCTAATCCAATGTAATGAGCGTGTTCTTGGACTGTGCTCATATTAGATTCTCTAGCATTTTTGTCGTAATGGACTGCTACTTGGACTTGGATATTATCCTTGTTACCAAAGAAATTAGTCACTCTGGCGTATGCCTGTGGAGCAGGACTGCCAAATTGTGTTTGTGTTAAGTTTAGTTGTAATGCCATTATCCGACCTCTACTGTTTCTAATTTACAAACCCAATGTATTGTAGTGCTTGCTACACCAGTAGCATTGATACTAATTGCTTTGTTTGTATTATCTGCGGTTGCAGAAACTGCCCAAGTTGATGCGCTTGATGTATATCCTATTGTAATTACTGTTGGAGTTCCAACAAGAGCTACAGTTCCACTTGTATTTTGAATTGAACCTAATATTTGATAAGAAGCAGTATCATTTGTTGATGTGTTTCTACCAGTAATTAAAGCTCTAAAAGTGTACGCATAATTTGATGGAATAACTGCTTGATTTAATGTTCCTGCGGTTCCAGAATCAGCAGTCAAAACAACTAAAGTGGCAGATGTGCTTGTATTTCTAAGTGTGTAAATTCCTGTTTGAGCATCGCCTTGAGCAGAAAATTCACCAGATGCGTAGGCTTGTGCGCCTGTCACACCTCTAGTTATTGCTGATTTACCTCCTAAAATTGAAGACCAATCCCCAGATGCGGTGTTCCTATTACCGCTTGTACCTGCATCACCCCCACCACCTACAAAACTATAAGAGCCTGTTGCTTGGTTGTTTCCTCCTCCTACTACTACTCCATGCGGAGTGTAGAAGGATAAAGTTGCAGTTCCTGAACCAGATGCCACCTGAGAAAGTGTGAGTGAAGTTCCAGATATTGCGGAAACATAAGTAAAGTTAGATATGTATGTGCCAGAAATAATTTGACCAACTTTAATGGAAGCATTTGAACCACTAAGCGTAACTGCGGTAGTTCCATTCATTGTTGCAGATTGCGTTGTTACGGCTGAAGTAGCCGTTCCACTATTTGTGTAACCACCACCAATAAAGTTAAATACGCCACTTGCTGTATTTGAAATGCCACCAACTAATACACTATAAGTATTTCCTCCATTGGTGCTTGAAATTGTGTTTGAACTTCCACCACCTAAAAAAGAATAATTCCCTGAATTTGAGTTATATCCACCGCCACCAACAACGGCTTGGGTTGCAGAAGAAGAATTGCTTGTTCCACCCATGATCACAGAATAAGAAGCAGAAGCTACATTACCTGCAGAACCCCTACTTGTCTGCCAATCCACCGCATTAGCACCTCTAGCATTACCTCCTGTAGCAGTAGATGTAGTCTGTTGGGCTTGTAGTGCTCCTGTTCCTGCGGGTTGTAGGATTAGGTTTCCAGACTGATCCATCTCAATACCCATATTGCCATTAAATGACAATGATGGATAACCATATACAGCAGATGATGTAGTTACAGTATATGCCGTTGCAGAAGACCCAGTATTTAATTGAGCACCCCAAGCATAAAAAGTTCCATTTGCAGAACCTAAATACAAGTTAATAGTTGATGTTGTTGAACTTGTAGTTATAGTTGCGGAAACTCTTGTCCAACCACTAGCAGTAGTTGTTGCGGTTGTAGCATAACTTCCACTTGAGTTATCTCTAATAGCAACACTTACTGTTGTTGAAGTTCCAAATTTAATATAACAAGAGAATGTGTATGTTGTGCTAGAAATTATAGAAATAGCATTTTTATATACATTGTTGCCGTTAAAAGAAACGTCTGTCGCACTTGTAATTGTGCTTGCAGTTGTTGTTGAATCAGGTGCTACTGCCGTATTTTGTGTACTTGTTGCAGTACCAGAATTAACCCAACTTGTTCCTCCTATTAATTGTGAATAAGTTATTAAGTTTGATGGGCTACCTATTAAATTAGCAGTCTGTCCTGTAATAGTAGTAAACGTCCCTGCTGATGGTGTAGTACCACCTATTACTGTGTTGTCTATTGTTCCACCAGTAATTGCTACAGATGTAGCATTTTGAGTGGACATTGTCCCTAAACCAGTTATTGCAGTATTTGGAATTGTGGTTGATGCAGTCATTGCACCTGTGCCATTTCCATATACATAACCAGTAAGGGTAGTAGCTCCAGTTCCACCGTTACCAACCGCCACAGTTCCAGTTACGTTAGTAGCGTTTCCGCTAATGTTTCCTGTTACTTGAGAACCAGGCAAACTAAGTGCGCTAAGTGTCGTTAGAGTTGAATTGGAAGTTGCCGTAATATTTGCAGCAGTTCCGGTTGTATTCTGATTGAACGTAGGCCAAGTAAACGTACCAGTTGAGAAATTACCAGACTGAGGAGTTCCAAGGATAGGAGTAACCAAAGTCGGTGAAGTCGCTAAAGCTACAACCGTTCCAGAACCAGTCGTTGAGTAAGATGTACCCCAAGCACTACCAGTCGAATTTGGTATTCCTGCGCCTGGATAAACCATCGTAGATGACGCATTAATTGTGATTGCAGTTGAACCGTTATAAGTTGACCCACTGCTAAAAGTTACATTTGTTCCTGCCGTAAGGTTAGCTAAATTAGACCCAAGGGAAATCCCTGATATGGTCGAATTAGCCAACATCGTATTACTGACTACTCCTGTGCCTCCAGTATTTATCAAAATACCCGCTACGTTTGGCAATATTGAAATTGCAGATCCTGCAACTGGAGATGCTTGTAAAGTAGCCGTTCCGCTTACCGATCCTGCCCAAGTCAGTGCAGATAATCCACTAAGTGAAGTTGTCGTGCCTCCTAAACTAATAGAAGTCGATCCAATCGTAAGTGAACTGTTAGCCAAATCAGCGTTAACCAATGATCTAAATGTGGGAGTTCCAGACGATCCGTTTGGTGCAGCGAAAACCGTATTAGCCGTTTCACTTGCTAAAGTAGCCGTCAAAGTGCCCGAAGTTGTAACTGGAGAACCGCTAACAGTAAATATTGACGGCAAAGACAAACCTACGCTAGAAACCGTACCCGATCCTGTAGCTGAGAGTGTTCCCCCCGAGAAAGTCACTCCACTACCAATCGTTACATTTGAGAAACCACCCGATCCATTACCATAAAGTAAAGATGTGCCGGAAGTTTGGGGCGCAGGAGTATAAGTCAATGCCGTAGTTACATCGCTCGAAGTAAGCGTTACAACCCCAGTTCTAGAGTTAAAAGAAGTCACCCCAGGCACTGATTGAACGGAATACTTGATATTTCCCTGAGAAGTGACTATCTGCCAACCGCTTCCATGCGTATAAGTTAACTTGTCTTGTGCGCTGAGTTGGACGTAAATCAACTGATAAGGCGTGGAAGTATCAACCACTTCAATTGTGACGTTGGCTGCAACCGTATCGGTATTTAGCACCGACAACATATCAATATCCCTGGTTGCCCCAGATGCAGGAGCAGAGCAGATTGTGACCGCAGTTGTGCCGTTAGAGTTGGATAGTTGAGTCGAACCCTGATAAGTCGATAAAGTTTGATCTGAATAACAGACGATAACTTGCAGGGGATTGCTAGTCGTAGCTGCCCCTAAGAACATCTGAAGTGATCTATTTACTGTGTCAAGTCTTATCATCCATGCCTCGCAGAGAAAGCGTAACCAGTTGGAGAAGTTCCCCCTCCTGTCGCAGTAAGAGTGCCATTGGTGAAGTTAAGGTTTGCACCTATCGTCACCGGCTCTAATGCGCCACCATTACCGTAAATAATTCCCGAAACCGTTGTATCCAAGGTTAAAGTCGCATTTTGTCCAGGAACTACAGTTCCCGAAAATCCGTTAACCGGCTCAACCGTTAAATTAAAAAGTCCTTCGCTTTGAATTTGAGTCAAGTTCAAAGGAGGAGTATCTGGGCCTCCTGTCCTTTGATAAACCTGAACCAAAAACATCAACCATGTCTGATTTACCGATCCATCACCATTCAGGAACGGTACACCTAGATGTGGGAGATTGGAGGATAGATTGCTCATTTGTGATTCTGTGCAACGTCAACAAAAGCACCGTTCAGAGCAGTCTTCACCGGATCTGACCATTGCAATTGAAATACCCTATCTCTAGCCATTCCCAATCGCCACCAAGATATCGAAGTCAAATACTGTCCAGTCGTGCCCATCGTTTGACCAACTGGGTTGCCGTAAGTCTTTCCCCGATCATCTGACCAAGATAGATAAACGGTTGCCGGAGCATTGCCCGATTCCATTTCAGCGATAAATTGCTTGTATCTTAGACGGTTTGAATCATCGTCTTCGGTGTGGTAGAAACTGCGAACTCTCACAATTGGCCCACCAAAATCAGAATAATTGTTTTGATCTAAAACGTATAAATTGCCGTTTTGCCAGTCTCCAACTACAAGATTTCCGTTAGCAAAAGCAAAACAATTGCTCCGATGACGATTAAAATTACCATCATTGTCCGTCCATAACCACTCATTCCATTGATTGTTAGATAAGTCAAACACCCAAGTCTTATTAGCTTGTGGAAATGTCAATACATAAAAGAAGTGGCCATTTACTTCGTATGTATACCCAATAGCATCTGACAATTTACCGTAAGTCTGAAACTCTTGATCCATCGCAAAGGTAGAGATCTGAACCGCACCAAAGTTTTGACTACGGCAGACATAAGCCTGACCTTGAGGACTTTGAGCCAACCAGTAAACCTCACCGTCCATCTGAGCTATTGAATTAGTCGCAGCGCATCCATATTGAATAAATGAACCTGGGAGAATCTGGAAAGGAAAAGCAGTATTCCCTGCGTTAAACCAGACTTCGGAGGTAAATTCACCCAGTAAGTAAATATAACGTCTTGATATACCTATGCCAACCAAATTATCAGGTGAACCAGACTTAGAAGCGTAGTTAAGCGGGTCAAACTCTGCCGTGTTTACCAAGGAAATGTACCATTCCCGAGTGCCTGGATAGTTACAAACAAAGTAACCATCAACATAATTGACTTGATTTGAACCGTAAAAGCCTGGCTGATTGATGGTCGTGAACGTATTGGTCGTGATGTTGTAGTCGTATCCTGCGCTTGTTCCGTCAACAATCAACAAATCAACCTGATTGTCAACCATCGAAACAGTGCCAGTGGAACTTGCGAGAGTGCCAATAGGACTAAGAATCCAATCAGTGCTAATACTGTAAAAAGTGTTGCCACAAACACCATAAAGTTGATTATTACTTGCATAGTAAAGTCCTCTCCAAGATGTTTGACCCGAACTTGCTACTTTTGTCAGACCAGGCGTGGGATAGTGCGTAAAAGGAAACACCACCCCTTCAGGATTTTGCTCCATGTACAAATTAATGCACCGTTGCGCCCCTGCAATAATACTTTTGGTCTGGTAAGCACCAGTAGTTAGTGCTGCCTTTCCCATTATCCGGCACTACCAACGTAGAAATCTCCATAAATATTGTATGCACCAGACTTTCCTCTGAGTGCTACAGGCATGTGGAGAAGTGGAATTTGTGAATTGACTTCCTCAATCGCTCTCATGGATGCCTCTGCATATCCTGTGAGTTCTGGAGTAATCGGTAAACCATAAATAACACAGATAATTCGAGCTAAGTTCCATTGCATCGCTGAAAGATACTCTGGAGGCATGGTTACAGTATCCGTAATCGTTTGAAAAGCCTCCAACTGTGTCATCACAGTTAGGAATATCTCATACTGATTATTAGGTACAGGCCAAACGTAAATAGTACCGAGTGGGTAACCTGTGTTGTAGTAAATATACTGAGGAAAAGCGTTTAATTTCTTAATAGATATGCGGTTGTAATCCTCATTAGCCCTTAAGACTTCCAAAGGATAGTCAACAGGCAAAGGACTACCAGATTGCATCCTAAAGAACGCTGATTCTAGTTTGACTGGACGAGTAATGTTGAAATCACCACCAGTTCCGATTGTGTATGAGATTTGTCCTGTAGCAACTTTAGAAGTCGTTACCAGGTTATACACCATGTAGCGTCTGCGTTGCCATTGGGCAAGCATCATGTTTAACTGGTTGAAACAATCATTAATGTCGGTTGCGTTGGGAGTCTGACCAACACCAATGACGTTTGCTATTTTTAACGCTTGAGTGATTAGATCAGAGGGAGTTGTCGGCAGCGGTTGAGTCATTTTTTGGTCTGCCCCTCTTAGTTTCTTTTTGCTCTGGAACGGTTAAAACTTGTGCTTCTTCTTCAGGATTCTGAACAAGATGTTGCTTCCCAAGTGAGTCTGTGACCCACTTAGGAAACTCTACGAAAGTGTACACAGGAGTAACCAACTTACCCCTGTAGTATTGCTCAATTGCCATTAGACAATGTCAGGAACAATACATGACCACTCAGGACGAATCGCTGCGTAGCCGTACAAAATATCCATACGAGTAATCAAGGAGTCAGACATTACATCATAAGCCTCAATCATACGTAAGGAGATGCCATCAAACTGAGCACGTGCAGCTTGCACAACACCGGCAGTAGGCATTTCCAAATCAGCAGTTGCCAATGTGAAAGCCTCTGGGAAGTATGCAATGTTTTGACGATAGCTAGATGATGCAGGCATTACCAAACTGATCGCTGCTGAGTTAGCAGGAGATGCAGTTACTGTATTAAACGCTGCGGGAGCAGGAGTAATAGCAGGATAGATTGGTATGCTTGTAGCACCAGAGTTAACGTTTGCAGTAACAACGAATTGACGTAGTTGACCTTGTGAGTTACCTGTCAAACGGTTGATTGCATATACACCGGCAATAGTGATAATGTCACCTTGGTTCAATGTACCTGTGATTGCGTTAACTGTCAGAGTTGTACCTGTTTGGCTTGCACCGTTAACAGTACCGGCAGAGAACGAACCTACTGTGTGAACCAGAGTAGTTTGATCATACATCCAGTCAAATCCGAGAGTATCTCTAGTGATAACACCAGTTTCATAGTTCTCAGCAATTTTGACTTGAGGATTGAACAAACCGGCTAAAGAGCCAACTGTACGAGCTTGAGTAACTGGATCAAGAATAATCTTACGATCCATTCTTGGTGACAAGTTTTGATCAAGAGCAGAACCGGCAGTCAACCATGTTGTCGCATTTGGACTAGAGAGGGTAGAACCGCTCAAGTTTGGTGTGATGTTGGCTGATTGTGATGCTACGTTCATCAAGTCTGCTGCAACGTAAGCTGCCAAACGGTTAACCGCAGGAGCAAGAATACGCTCAGAGAAGTCATCCAATTGCATTGTTTTCTCAGCAGTACCGAAAGAAACAGGCACGTTTGCTTGTGTTGCCACAGTCAAAGATGTGTTCTGCTCGTTAGTACCTTGAGGAGTAATTGCAGGGCCAGTTGTTACTGTGTAATCGTTAGGTAAACGAACACGCAGAGTTGAACCAATTTTTGCTCCTGTACGAGCAAACTGATCGTCATATTGACGGCTTACAGTGCGTAAAAACGCATTAGACTGAGTAAATAATCTCACAGCTTCATTTGTGATCATATTTATCGTCAGAAGTGAATTAGTAGTCATGTTGAACTACCTCCTTATGAACAAAAAGAAATGAATTGTCTGTCTTGCGACAAACTCCTAATTTCCCCTGGCCTATGGAGACTATCTTTAACGGCCCAACACAACTATTTACGGCTAGTTTCTGCCTGTACCCGATTCTAATGCGTTTTTTTTAACTTATCAACTAATCAACGCTTTTTTCTAGCAGTTTGCCTTCTCCAAGCAATCCAAGCCTCGGTATCGTTGATTGAGGGTTCTGCGCCCCCAGTAGTCCGTCCAGACGAACCGCCTGTAACTTCACCAACTGGAGCAGGGGCACTAGACTTTTGTTTGCTGAGTTCTTTAGCTGCTTTGCTAGATAATTTTGTCAACTCAATCCCTAATTGCATAGGACTTAGCCCTGCAATCCTGATAGCCTCGTTTACATTCTCAGACTTACCCAAATATGTAATGACTTTCTCAGGATTGGGAACTTCGGCTAAAGCATGGAGAAAGTCGTTTCCTCCAACCCCTGCCAACTGTAAATTTTGAACGGAACGGTCGTAATCCTGGCCAAACTCCTCTTTTGCGTTTCTCTCAATCTCATTCATTTTGTTAAGGAAAGTCTGCTCTTGAAGACGCTGATTAGCGATCTGAGTAGCCAATTCCTCGACATTTTGCTGAGGTTGCTGATAGGTTGGTTGAGGTTCTTGAACTTGGGTTTGAATCTGAGCCTTGAGGGCAGCGAGTTGTTCGGCTGCCGAGTTCTTGGCTGCTGCAAGTTCACCCATCCGTTTTCTAGCCCACTCGGGTAGATCGTGATAGGAGTTGTCTTTGGCTTCAGGAGCTTTCGCCTCTGGAGTTTGCTGATTGGCATTGGTTGCGTCAGCTTGTTGAATAGTTCCTTCGTTTACTGGTTGGTCAACGGTTGTTGTTTCCATTTTTATCCTGTGATAGTTGGGATTTCTGCTTGCAAATACTGTGAGGGGTCTATGCGGTCAGGATTGAAGTCTTTAGCAGGATTGTCAGCGCCTTCTATCTCGCTCACCATCTTGCTTGTGATTTCACCCATCTGCACAGGGTTCACATCCGTAATTAATGCTTTCAACCTTTCAGTTTCGGCCTTGAACGCACTAATTAAACTGTCACGCTCTTTCTCTAGACGAATCGCTAAATGATTCAATGCGTCCATATCCAAGCGTTGTTTCTCCATCTTCTGATCAATGGATTTATCTTGTACTTGCTGAGTCAGCGCAGCAATAACTTGTTGAGCCTGTTGTAGTTGAGCAGTCAATGCTTGTTCTGTCTCGCTCGGGCCAGTTCCTAAAATTGCAGGAGGTATCCAGTTCCTCATCCGTTCCTGAAGTTTGTCAGCGTTAGGGAAGTCTGCCGATCCCATGTAAAGATCACCGATAACCTGAGCTAACTGAGGTTGTTGAGCAATCATTTGAGACATTGCAGAGAAAGCCTCTTGTCTTCTTGTATCGTAATTAGATCCAGATTCAGCGACTACGTCATAAGAACCAACCGAGGGGTTGAAGATAGTGGAGACTTTGGCCTCGTCTTTGTCCTCTTGTTGTTTAAAGGCTTCCTTCAGATTAGGGTCGATCATAATCTGTTGTTCTTCACCGTCTTCACCCAAAATACGAACAATTCTCTTTGTGTCGTAAATGTGTGGGATTAGGTCAATCAGAATCTTGCCTGTGAACTGAATCGCCATGTTTTGCATATCTTGGAAGTGGTAAGTAACCCTTTCTCCCTGATATTTGCGCTTGTCAATTGCTACCCCTGAGAGTTCCTGTCCTTCAGCACCAAAACTTTGTTGGTATTGGCCCGAAGTCATCATCATCTCATTTTCAGCAGTCTGCATACCTTCCATGTAAACAGGAGCAGACATAGGAGCTTGCGCTCTCTCTGGTCTTGGGATTGGGTTTCCGTTCTCATCCGCATGGTTATATGCTAAATAAGCATGGTTCTCGGTGTTGGCAGTTGCCCAGTAATTCTCTAATCCTTCAATAGCTTCAACTGGCGCAAGGTAAGGAGTTTTTGACTGTAGAGCACCGTATTCAAGTGCAGCGGAGGCATTGTAGTTATACGATCTTTGTGCATCCTTCATATAACGAACCAAACCCTTACGGTCTAATTTGCCATCAATCTGCATTTCCTCGCCTGGTACTCGGACGATTGGAATGTACTTTCCTGCCCAGATTCCTTTTTCTAATACCTTGTTCCCACCGATTAAATACTTGTGGATAACGTGCTTATCAATACGTCTGCGCTCAATATCCGCACCTATCTTAATAGCCTCGTTCAGCATCTTGACTTCTTCTTTAGTCATGGATGATTGACGCTCAAACTTCAATGAGCCATCAGCTTGAGGTATAGAGTAAAGCCATTCTTTTTTAATTTCTTTTTCGTAATATGTGGCTAAACGAACCACATCTTTAGTCACCCAGGACTGAGAGCCTCCTGCATCCACCATTGGCACATTCTCACCAGGGAAACGTCTCTCAAACTCTGTCCTTGGCATATCTTCATAGATAAACCCAAATTTAGCGTCTGAACCGTCCCTTTTCTTAATGTGAGGATCAAGGTAAACAGACATAGCATCAGGGACTTCCCTAATATATATTTCTTGGTCAAAGGTTGAATCGTCTGCGTATGCGGTCGTAACTGTCCAAAATCCTATTCCCCCACCAACTTGTTGTTCCGCTGCCATATCGTAGGCAGTCTTAGCGTTGGATATATATTCAATGTGACGTACCAGTCCTTCGAAAATCTCCGCTGCCTCGTAAGTGGCCTCGTCATTGGTTGGATGAACCGAAACGCTAGGTTTATTTTCTTTTAAGTTATTAACAACGTGCAACCAATGCGTGTGAACCTTGTTAATAGTGATCATCGGCTGAGTATTTAGCCTACGTCTGGCCTTTACTGCCGGTTCCCATTGGTCTTGATTGTCAGAATCAGCAAACAAAAATCTCATATCCTCCCTGAATCTTTGTCTGGAGGCTTGTTCCCAATCTAAACAATGTTTGAAATTGTCTTGCGCTCTGCGTACTATTTCTTCTTCGGTTGTTGCCATAGTTACATCCAATATCCAGGGGTATTATTAGAATTAAACTGTTTTTTCGGTGAAGTTTGCGGTTTTTTCTCAACTTTTGACCGCAAAATCGCAGGAAACAGCTCGGTTAGCACCCAAATCCACGCATCTGCACGATTTGGTGACTTAGACCCATTGTAACCATTGGTACTGAATCCTCCAAGTTCCTCCTCCAAATCTACGAACCTTCCTACATGCCTGATCTTTCCTTGCTCGTATAGTGGAGCAAACGGCTCTGCCCTGACCATCTTTGATCGTGTGGCAAGTACCGACTTGTAATTAGTCCGAGGTCGTGATGCCTGGATAACCATTTCAACCATCGCCCCACCATAATTATTTTCTCCAACCACTATGTCTGCGTTATGTCTATCAAATGCGCTTGTTGCCACCTTACCCCAAGTTGCAGGGCCGGCTTTCACCGTACAGTCTTCCAGTAAGTATGCGTTCCCATCCGTTCCCAAAGCACCTACAACAATACCAATTGCATCATTGTCAGCGTTGTCAGTATCTCCTGCTCCACTAGGGTCGATTCCAACAACGACTCTAACAAAATCGGGTAAATCTTCCTCTTGAGTTCTCCACCGGTCAAAATAAAGGTCTGTAAATAACTGGTTAGGGTTAGCATCTGTGAACTCTCCCTCTAAAAATCGTTTTCTAAGCCTTGCTGATAATCCCTCAAGTGTCTTAATGTAGCCATCGGATAGATTCTCTTGGTTGTCCTTTGGGTTGATCTGGAAATACTTGTAATCCTCTGGGTCGTACAAATTAATCCCTGTCTCTGGGTCTCTTCTTTGAACAAACAACTTATAAGTCCAGTGGTTCTTATCGGGCGGGTTGCAGTCAAAGAACATCCTCGGTCTTAGCGGTTTCATCTCGATCTTCTTGTCAACAATAATCTGTTGATTGACCTTCTGCGCTAACCTGGTCATTGCAATACCAACCGAAGGCCAAGCTATCTGACTGGATTCGTTCAAGTAGATCGTTGAAAACTCCATTCCAAGAATCTTCTCCGTCCTTTCCTTGTCATCCAGTCCACCGAACCAAATCTCGCTTCCATTGTCAAACTTGGCAAACCAGTGTGTCTTGTCTAGCTTGTAGTTGACCGTTGGATAACAGATCTTCATCACTTTTGGAAAAGTGTCGTACACCACCGAGTTGACAACGTGATTGAACCTGAAACGTAGGATTGTGTGCCTTGACCCTCCTGCCTTGATTGCCCTGGTAACAATCTGCCGAACAATCGTAAAAGTCTTTCCTGAACGTGATCCACCAAAAAGCATGATGTAAGTGGCATCCCCACTCATCAACTTCATTGCCTCTAGTTGTTTCTCGGTGTACTTAAGCGTCATTGTCTGTAGCTACTTGCATAAGAAGTGGGCCACCAGATGCTCCGGTAATTTCTTGTTCGGTCTTGTCCCGCCATCCTAAGATGTTCTTTGCGGTAAAGATTGAAAACTGTGCGTTAAACACTCCCGCAGTCGCACCTTCGACTAAAACAGACTCTTGTAATTGCCTTGCAACTTTATACGCGTCGGAAAACTCAGGATGTTTAAGTCTTTCGTTCTCATCTTTTGCGTTAGCCCACTCATGTAAAGTGTCTCTTGTGACCCCTCTACTGGCTGCAAATCGGGTTAGTGTGGGGAATAGATTAGATAATCTTTCAGTCCGTTCTACTCCGTTGGGGAGAATAATTGTTTTCTCCGAGTATGCCGGTTGATTAAAGTAATCTATGAGTTCTTGGGCATATTGCTCTTTATAAAGAGTAGGTCTGCCTAATTTTTGGGGTTGTGATTTAACTGTTTTCTTCATGGTTGCCAATTGTATGCTTAAATTGACGTATTGCAAACTATTTGTTTACTGTGTTGAATTTGGGACGGTTCGCATAAAGCAGCGTTCTTTTTGTGCATCAATTCTTCGTGATTTACGGCGCTAACCCGTATTACCGTCCCAAAATCTTTACTGGACTGGGTTTCCGTCCGTTTGTTCGCTTTCCTTTTGAATCTTTGCCTGGTATTGGCTGACCTGGATTGCTACTTGTTGTCTGAGTTTGTTCACCAGTTGCTCGACTTGTGCCATTGGGAGACTTCCTAGTCCTGCAAAGATGATATCTGTTTCTTGAGTTGATAGATCAGAGAACGTGATTTTTAGTGGGTTCATGGTTGTTTTTGAGTTGATAAAAACGAATGTAAGTCACCTAAATAGGTTGGTGAGTATACATCTGAAATATCGAAATCTTTTGACTTTAAGCCAAGCATTGTATGCAGATCTTCTAAATAAGTTGGTGAATGTACGTCAGAATTTATATTTTGTAAAGCATTATCGTATCTAGTAACCGGCATTTTGTAAAACAATGCTGCCGATGGAGAGGTTACATCTGAAGTCATATAACCTTCGTATCCATGTTCTTTTATTAATCTTTCAAGATCACTTTCTACATTGTAAGTTTGACCTGCATTAACATTTGATCTCCAGGGATTTCTATTGGCTTCTTGGGCTAAAGTTCTTAAATTTAATGGATCTTTTGAAATGTCATATAAATTGTTTGATTGAGTTACATATTTGTAAGCACCAAGTCCAGGCTCAGGTTTTACGTCTTCTGGATTACCGGTATAGTAATATGTTCTGTCTTTAACTGCACCTGAATAATTTTTTAATCTATCTGCCTCTTGACCTGCTATTCCAGTTCCATATTTTGTTGGATCTGTATAAGTTAAATTTGGTTCATTACTAAAATGAGTTAAAAATGCAGAACTTGCAGTTTCTGGAGAAGGTTTAATTAATTTTTGAATGTACTCAGGCATCCCACCTTTATATTGAGGATCTGCAAATTCTGGAGGAAGTATTACGGATTTTTGTGGAGCAAATTGAAACTCCTCCCATAATTTATCTTTTTTCGCTTGAGCTTCCTTAATTAATTCTGGATCTTTAGTGTTTGCTATGGCCTTATCCATTAAATTAATGTTTTTCTTTAATTCTGCATTTAATGGACTGTAATTTACAACGCTATTTTGTCCTCTAGTTTCCGCAGTCATTGCTAATTTTGCAAGAGGTGAAAACATTTGAGAATGTGCGCCCCAAGCCATTTCCTCACCTTTTGGCCCAAATGAATTACCATGAACTGCATGGCCAAAATAGTCGTGAATTGCTCTAAATTTTTCGTTTGTATTTAATCCAGTCTCAGGATCAATTGCATTTAAAAAGTCGTGGGGATCGCCACCTTGATATACATAAAGATGATTATTTCCATGTACGTCTTTAAGCATTTCATCACTAGATTTGTAATTTCCTTCGCCATTTCTGTGATAACTCATGTTTACAGGCATTTCTTTAAACTGATCTTCAGTTTCTTTTGCCAATTGTTTGTATGATTTATTTACTAAATCATCATAATTTTGAATATTATGTTGCTCAATTAAATCAGGCATTTGCTTTTTATATGCCTCAAATATTGCTTTTTTGTATTCTGGGTCTTCAGTTGCAGCGTGCATAAACGTGCGACCAATTGCAGATTGTTTCTTTAAAGAACTTTCGTCCATTTCAGGCAATACATAAGGTTTGCCAATTGTCTTGATAGAATAATTATTAGCTATTTGTTTGGCTAAATTATCTGGACTTTTTACTTTAGCTTTGATCTCTTCATCCGATATTCGTGATGGAATTTGGTATCCAAATGATCCTGGGGTACTTCCTTCAATGGGCCAATTTTCTTCTCTAATTCCTTTAGAAAATGCTCCGCTTCCTTGATTGCCTGCTTTGCGGACTCTGAGGAATGGCCCTTCTTGTGCTGATTCATATAAGCCTTTAGATAAATTTGTTGATAATTCAGGTGTTTTTAATGCAGGTAAAAGTTGAGATAAGATACTTAAAGCATACCCAGCTTCACCTGAATTTTTAATGTTTGCAGCGTCTGGATGTAATACGCTAAATCCCATTTCATCGGGAGCAGTCCCAGTTAATCCTTTAATAAATGCGTATGTTTTAGGGTCTGGTAAAGTGTTTACATCCCTCAATTGAGCTAATTTTGTGCTTTTTTGTCCCTGCTTGGCAATGTTTGGATTACCAAAATAAGGCTTATCTGCATCTAATAAGTCTTGCAAGGAGGGCATTTTAGTTTATCGTCTGAGGTTGTTGATCTATTGTTACTTCTAATCCAAACTGCTTTAAAACTATAAGCCAGTCATGAGCAATGACTAAAGCGTAGCCATCACCGATTAAAGTGATGTTTACCTCTTGAGTTTCGTCATCTATGTCAATAGTGACGTTTGCCCTGCTCACTTTTTCTTTTTTTTCTTTTCAGCTTCACGCTTTTCAGAATAGGCAATTGCTACGGCTTGCTTAACTGGACGGCCTTCTTTGATTTCCGTTTTCACGTTTTCTTTAAAGGCCTTCTTAGATGCTGATTTTTTAAGCATTTTATTGACCGTGGATGATTGCGTAGTTGAGCTTTACTGCCTCAGACAATGAACCACCTGATATGTTTTGTAAGCCAATAGTTGCACTTCCGTTGCTCATTGAAGCCACAAAAGATACATAAGTTCCTGCCGTTGCAGTTCCCCCACTTACGTTAACAATCAATACATCCCTTGGGCTGATCAAAGAATTATTTAGAGTAAAAGTAACAACTGCACTTGCTGCTAAAGCTGCGTTGTTCATCGTAATTTGACCATTGGAAAAATTACAAGTAACTGCGGTTGCCTTGCTTGTTGCTTGAGTTGCGGTACTCTCAGCAGCTAAAGAATAACCAATTTGTTGATTAGCAAAAACAGTATCAAATATTGGATCGTTGACCATTACACCTAAATAATTACTCATAATCTACCCCTATTTTTTCAATTTAATCTTAGAAAGAGCCTTCATCTGCTCGTCAGCGATCCGCTTTGCAGCAGACATTCTTGACCGACTTGCCTCTATTTCTCTTGCTTGCTGAAGCGTTCTAAGGTCAGATTCTGCTTGCCATTTCTTTTCTTGAGCCATATCTCGGCTCGGCATGGAAAGAACCTCAACCTTTTTAGCGACTTTTGTAGCCATTACTTGTTACCAGAACTAATATTCTTTTGTGGGAGCATTGGAACTCCGTTGGTCAAGTTTGGCTCTTTCTTTGGGCCTAATGGAGGACGCATCATTGGTTTTGCGCCTTCTCTGCACTCAGATGCGTAATCTGCTGCGGTCTGTAGGTGACCAGGGTCTTTTAAACCTGATTTACCTTCTTTATTCTTTTCTGCGTCCGACTCATAAGTCATTCTTTTACCCATTTTCAATACTCCTTAAGGATTTTTCTGATCAGATTACCGAATTATCACAAAATCTCAAAATTTGTCAATGAAACTCGGATTTCAACATTTTAACCTTGTTTCTATAAATTTTGATAATTTCTTTAAGATTGTCAATTGTGTATTTTTTAGGTTCAAAGTCGGTTTCTAGCTGAACTACGGCCTCAACACCTATCTTTTGAATCAGATTGATCCGATAATTGATTAAATTACCAGAAAGGTGAGTATTACATGGTTGACATTGCTTATGGACGTTATTTTCTACAAAGCGTAGATTTGGTCTTGCTCCAGTACTTAAATAGTGCCCTGCGTGATACTGCCCTTGATGGTGTCTGGAACAGGAGATACATGGTTCTAGCTTGTCTCGCTCCCTAATGTATTGGTTAAATACAACTTGAGCATCTTTTAGCCAGTCTGACCTGGTTTTTAGCTTCTCCAAGGCTTTTTTTGTCTCAACCCTCTCAGTTCTATCGGCCTTTAATTTAGCCTCCTCTCGGGTCTTTCTAAGCAGTTCTACGGCACATGAATCAGAGCAAACCTTGTGGGTAATGCTCCGTTTTGTGAATTCTGCCCTACAAATCTTGCATTTAGACATTTTGGGAGTCCATTTGGTTGTTCAGCAAGTTAGGGCAGAAACAAGGAAAATTCCCTAAGTACAACATCCTGGAGTGCCTTGTTAACCTCCCAGGTGTCATTTTAGGGTCTTCCAAGCAAAGATAGAACACAATAAATTAAAACAATATAAATTGCGTATTCAATCAAGTTTTCAATTTGGTCAAACCAATCTTTCTCAATTCCTAGTAGCCATTCCTGTATCCAGTCTTGATCTGGGTTGTATTGATCCCTTAGTGGCGGGTCGTATCTGCAACCAATCTTTATCTTGCCGGTGTCGTAAGGAGGTACTTTAGGCATTTTTTCCCTTTAATTTAGCATCTATTGCGGTATAAATCATAAGAAAGTCTGCAAAATCCAAATGAACTGCATATTTGTTGTAATTTATATTGTAAATTTCAGATTGTTCTTCGGTAGTTAACCCTACCCATTCTTTAGTTTGTGGTTTGGCGTAGAGTTTTGTCCCCTCTGTTAAAGGTGCGTTAGCAAAACCCCAAAATTCTTTTGTTCCTTCGGGTGTTAGGCGATGCCCCATGTAAGTACCCCAAGGCTCACCCTGCTCTTGCTTCTCTGCCTCTGTAATAGCTTGGATTTGCTGATAAACGTATCGCAAGGCGTATTGCGCCCCATTAGATAGTTTGCTTTGAGGGTCAGTGAGCACAAGTTCAATTTCGTCTAGCATTGCTTGTTGCATTACTTCTTTAGTCATGTGTTTTTCTCCTTTGTCTCCTCAAAATCAAACCACTCATGTATTTCGTTAAGCACTTCATTCACGATTGATTGATTAATATCTGCTTTACTAGGGGCATCGTTATGCTTGTACGCTCTTGTATGACCAAGCACTACTCCGTCAGTAATACACGTTTCAAGTAGTTGTAGGAATTTTGGTGTCATGTGTTACTCCTTAATACGTTCTTTACAAATTTCATACTTTATATATGGAGGTCTTATTGGACGTATAAAACGTGGGTATTGACCATATTTGTAAAAATCCGCAGGCGTGTGTTCATAAATATCGATATGGTTTAAAGGCTCGTAGATTGGAACTTTAACCAAACGGTATGGTGTACTGTCTTTCATGTGTTACTCCTTAATGCCGTGTGCGGATTCGATTGCTCTGGCAAAGTTCAAGTAGAAATCCAAACCTTTTGTGATGGAAAAGATTTCTTCAATCTGCTCATCCGTCAAAGGCTTGCGTTGTTGTGGTGTGGTGTAGAGAGGCTTTATTTTTCTAAATAAAGTTGGTTCGTTAGGGGGTTGCACAAAAGCTACTTCAGGAAACCATTCCATTTGTCCGTGAATTGCATGGCGATATTCTTCATATTCCCACGCCACAGGTTCACCCTGCTCTTGCTTTAGTGCTTCTTCTAGGGCTTTAATAGCACTTTGAGCTTTATCTGCCCAGTCACCACTAACGATTTCATCGTGCCAATTACATCCTCCAAAAACTTCAAGCGCTTGTTTTATTGCTTCTTTAGTCATATTCTGTCTTCCTTATTTATTCCAAGTTGTATTTCCTCTGATCTGATCTGCCTATCCAAATAGTTTCTCAACCATTGGATTCCCCCAAGTGCCTTAAACATATCTCGCTGATTTTCAGTCATTCTCAAACCAATGTTTACTTTTGATCCTGTAATCTCACTTTTCTGCCTCGGCATAATCATCCTCAAATTTTACGTTATGTTCAGCACCAAAAGCCATGATCAACTCCAACAGTTCGCTCATCTCGCTTTTGTTCATTTTAGAAGTTGATTGACCTAAAACCACAAACCCAGTTCCATCAATGTTTGGTACAACCTCTTGTTTTTTAATCGCAGACGAAAAGATGTGTTTCCAATCCTCTGCGCTTAGTTTCCTTCCATGCCAGACTACTTGTTTAGCAATGTCTGCCAAAGATGCCCAAAGTTTGCTATTTTGCTCCAAAGATCGGGTCATAGGCTTGCACTCTACAACCCAACCCTCGGGAGCTACTGAAACAAACTCTTTAGCCCTTTGCCTTGCCTCAGAGTGGCTGAGAACGAATATTCTTTTGTCCGTACTCATACATTGTCTTCTTTAGCATTTGATACATTGATCGACCTGATTCTTTTTTAAGTTGAGTTTGTTTGCCAACTCGCCTTACATCTGTCTCATAAGTTTGATCAGAAACGTCAATGTTGTTTTCTCTTAATGATTTTCTGAGTGCTTTTGCTTTTTTAGAATTCATTTAATTACCTCTGCTGATTTAATTTTGCACGAATCGCCATCAAACACTACTTTTACATTTGTATTATGAACAGTTGTTGTATTAGCAAATGAATGTTCTGAATGCAAATAAAAATATCTAACAATATCTGGCTTAGGTTCTGGTTTTATTCTGTATTTCAATTCTAAATTCCAAGATGGTTCTTCAGTAAAAATCCATATATCTAAGTCTTCTACATAACATTCAATTTCAGCACCATCAGCCCATGCCTTGATTAATTCTGCGTGTTTATGTTTCATATTAAAACTTCCCATCAAAAATATTACGCTTAGGTAGACATTGCAAATCAATCACAATATCCGTTAAGTATCCGCTGACCAATCTTTTAGAGAATACCGGCACTGCCCTAAGTCCTGAGTTTTCGCATTGGATCGTAGCCGAGATTACTTCCTCCCTGCTCATCTGCTGCACCTTGGGGTCAAGAACAATAGGAACTACTGGAGGGTTAGCGTATTGAACCGGCGAAGGAGTTGTCGAACATCCTGCAAGAATTAAAAGTATAAGTAAATATTTCATGATTAAGCCTTTAATGAATAAACTGCAACGATTACATCTTTGCCAAATTGGTTTTTAACATGCTTTCTTGAGGAAACTATCTTTTTACCATCGTCCTTTAAATTTCTGATCCTCGCTGCCAATCTAAAGCATCCAAATAGCTTAAGAGCATCCATTGCGGTTATCGACTTACCTTTTTGTAAATAATTTAATATTTGTTCGTTTTGTGATTTCATCTTCAATTTTCCTTAGTTGTTAATAAATTTACACTTTCTAACTCTTTGATTCTGTTTCCTACGTCCCTCCCTAAGTTTTTAAATATTGGCTCGGTTTTCATTTTCTCTTTCACAATCCCTCTTGTATATTCTCTCCAACCTGGTCTTAGTGCTAATTGAGCATAGAACTTGACGATTGATTCATACTCTGCATCCCAGTCAAACATTTTCAAACATCCAGATTCGCATTTCAGGCTTTGGTCTAGTTCCACTGTTTGATCTACCGTCTTTTACCGGTCTGACCCTTTTAAACTCATCACGTCTGATAGGATACTTTGCTCGGTCTAATTCTTTGATTGGTATGTCCCAATTTGGGACTGGTTGCCAGATAGTTTTAATCATACCAACTCCAACGACATTTGTTTTACTCGATCTTTTTGTAATTTTTCATAATTAGGATTTAATTCACATCCTAAATATTTTCTGCCTAATGTTTGAGCTACTTGAGCAGTTGTTCCTGATCCCATAAATGGATCTAAAACAACTCCACCCACTGGAGCACCCGCCATTACACACGGCTCAATTAATTCGTTAGGAAATACTGCAAAATGCGCCCCTTTATATGGTTTTACAGGAACAGACCAAACACTTCGTTTGTTAGCCATTTCATAAGATTTTTCTAATCCTGAATGTGGTTGTAAACCAGTTCCTTCGTTATGGTATTTGCCGTTAGTTCTATCCCTAGTGCCCCAATCATCTTTTACGGGTTCTTTTATAGAGTCCATATCACAAAAATACTTTTGTTGTTTTGTCAAAAGAAAAATGTATTCATGCGATTTTGTGCATCTGTCTTGAACCGATTCAGGCATAGGATTGGGTTTGTGCCAAATAATATCCTGACGTAAATACCATCCAAAATCCTGCAAGGCAAATGCTAATCTCCAAGGCATACCCATTAAATCTTTTTGTTTATACCCATTACCTATGCGGTTTACTACTTTTTCTCTGGGGTTTCCAAATCCTGCTCTTCCATTGTTTGAGGCTACAGAACTATTGTTTGCATAACTATCACCCAAATTGACCCAAAGAGTTCCGTCATCTTCCAAAATATCATAAACACAAGCAAAAACTTCGACTAAATTAGATATAAATTCTTGAGGAGTTTCTTCGTTTCCTATTTGCCCATCAACGCCATAATCACGCAAGCCGTAATAGAGAGGACTGGTAACACAAGTCTGAACTTTTATTCCTTCAGATGCCCATTTCCTCATAATTTCACGACAATCACCAAATTCAATTTTATTCATCGTCCTATCCCCTTCAATCTTTCCCTTAAATACTCAGGCATCGGAACTGCCTTTGCTTTTTCCTCATCCAGTTTAACAAGGTAAGGATCACGAACTTGAACCATCGTAGAAGTCTCAGGAATCTCAGCTCCATCCCATCTCTGTTGATTTAAATAGACTAGGGGCGCAGGAATAAAAGCACCGTTGTCTTTGCGCCATTGATCGGTTGTTTTCATCCACTCTACATGCTTAATTATTTGATCAGCGCATGAATCAAGGTAAGTCTTAATCCAAACCTTCTCACATTGAGATTTAGCCCCTTTTCTGGTTGATCGAGGCCATGACTTCCAAAATACTTCAAACTTATTTTCCATTCTGTCTTCCTTTTTCTTTAGTTAAATCGGTAATCAGTATCGTGCTTATTTCCTTTAGATTTATTACATTTAGGACATAAAATTTGTAAATTATTAGGTGAATCAAATAATGATGGAAATAATTTTCGTGGTTTTATGTGATCAACCTGTATGTCGTTCCATTTTTTAGGAGTTTTTTTACATCTCATGCAATTAATTCCATGAAACGCAATGATTTGAGCTTTCAACAAAAACCATTCTGGTGTTGATAAATAATCTTCAGAGTTTTTTAAAAAATAAGCCATTTCGTTATCATTAAATGATTTATTAAATTCAATTGATCTTTTTTTTATAGAACTAGCTAATAACTTTTCTTTATTTAATATTGTTTTATTTATCATCTTAATTCATCTTTGGTGATTGTTTGAGCAAAGCACAGCCTTACCGCATCAATATGCAATAAACGCTCTGTGCTTGATAACTTCCTCTTTGGAGCCATGTCATCGCATCGCACTATGCCAGACTGTTTCAACCACCACGCTCTAGCAATTCGCCCACGTTCCTTGCTTTGGTTTGCTCGTGTTGCAAGGTATCTCAAATCAAACCATCGACGTACCGCATTTGATTGTCCAAAAGCAAAAACCCCATAATTCTCTCTGCGGTCTTGGCTCTTGGCGAGAGCAACAACAAACGATTGACTGGAATCAAAAGTTCGCTTGTCGTCTGACAAGACCGCACAGTAAACTATGGGGTTCAACGATTCCAGTCTTTCGTCCAGATGCCACTCTAGACGCTTGTTAGTATACATTAATTTATTTCCTTAAACCATTCTGGTCTTAAAACTTTTAATTGCCAAATACGCCCCTCTGGGATTTTTACCCAATTGTGAACGCTCTGACGCTCAATCCCCAGTAACTTTGCCAGTTTGCTAGGAGATCCTGCGAGTTGTATTGCTTTTTGTTTGTCCATGTCGTAATTGTAAGACAAATCTTACAAAATTATCAAATAATTGAAAATATTTTAATAAATGTGGTTTTTAAGTAAGAAATTGCTTACAATATACCCAGACGCTACAAACCTGTACGTCATTTTTAACTAAGGAAAACTAAAGATGGAAAATAAAAATCTCCCCTCAAAATCCAATTTGGATTACTACCGTGATGGATACCAAGATGGTATCGTATCAGTCCTAAATCTAGTCCATGACTACACCGGACACAAAATAACTTCCCAGGCTGAATTAATTAAGTTTGTTCGCAGACTTGAGCTTGATGCTTTATATCCACCACTTAAGGAGATCAAATAATGGACAAAGAAGATAAATTAGTCGTTTACGCTTGCATCATTATTTGCGTATTTATTATTGGATATTTAACAGGGGCACAGGTATGACACAAACTAATCAAGGCGGGAAATTAATTGCTACGGCATTTGTCAAAGCTCAACGTGAGTTTGGCCCTGCGCTTAAATCTTCTACAAACCCTCATTTCAAGTCTAGGTATGCTGACCTGTCCGCTTGCGTTGAGGCAGTAATAGACGCTTTAAACAATAACGGCATTGGCATGATGCAGAAACTGTATGAAGATGCTACAGGAGTTAGCGTAGAAACGGTTTTTTTGCATGAATCAGGGGAAACTATCGAGTGCGGTGTTTTGCACGTTCCTGCGTCCAAACAAGACCCCCAAGGGTATGGATCTGCTCTTACATACGCTCGTAGATATTCTTTAATGTCTGCCTGTGGGATTGCTCCTGAAGATGATGACGGCAATTTAGCATCCAAACCTAAAACTGTCGTTCAGCAACCGGTTTTTAACGAATCCGTAGCTGCCGATCTGGTCACCGCTATCGGAGACTGCCAGGACTTAGACGAATTGGAAAAGGCTTTCAAAGTAGCTTACAAATACTGCGTAAACAACGAAATGTATAAATCTGCTACCGTTAAGGCTAAAGATCAAATGAAGACAAAATTAGGGGCTAAATAATGACAACACAAAACGAAATCAGAGCATCCGAGTCACAACATTGGTATACCAGGTTGGGTGAGCCAATGTATACAGTTATTGGTAAAAATGGAAAAGAAAGACCGACAACTTTAAGAGACGGTAGAGCATTAAATTTAGTCCCAAGTGTTACAACAATCCTTAATGTCGCAGCTAAACCGGCTTTAAACATTTGGATTCAACGCCAAGTTCTAATGGCTGCACTAACCTTGCCAAAGCGTCCAGACGAGTCCGAGGAGGACTGGATTAGCCGAATTATGCAAGACTCCAAGGAGGAGGGCAAAGAGGCAGCTAACCGAGGTACTGAAATCCATGCGTCCATTCAAGGATACTTTGAGGGCAAAGGCTACGGTAATCACCCAGATCACGTTCAATCTTTTGAGGACTTGATCACCGAGAATTATGGACGGCAAACTTGGATTCCTGAAATGAGCTTTGCCAATGAACTTGGATTTGGAGGAAAGACCGACTTACATACCACCGCAGGGCATGGAGTTGTGATTGACGTTAAGACCAAGGAATTTGACAAGGATGACAAGATTGTTGGCTATGACGAGCACTTAATGCAACTTGCAGCTTACCGAATGGGACTTAGACTTCCGCATGCTGAGTGTGCCAATGCTTTTGTATCTCGAACCGTACCTGGCTTAGTTGTCCTCCACAAATGGACGGAGGAAGACCTTAAAAAAGGTTGGTTAATGTTCACTAACTTACTTCAATTTTGGCAGACTAAAAATGGACACAAATAGATATTTAAACTATTACGAACTTAGGCATCTGGAGTGGTATTACATGGTTCTAGCTTTTGACCAGTTTGAAAAGCATGATGTACTTCACTGGATGTATTTATTTAACTCGGCTCAATACCGAACTTTAGCAGACGAACTAATATGGAGCACAAATGTTCAATCAAATTCAAATTATCGGTAATGTTGGCAAAGACCCACAAATAAGGGCCATGCCTTCGGGAGACTTAGTGGCTAACTTTTCTTTAGCAACGTCTGAAAAATGGAAAGACAAGTCTGGAGAATCCCAAACTAAAACCGAGTGGCACAATGTTACTTGTTATGGAAAATTAGCTGAAATAGCTGAAAAGTACATTAAAAGTGGGAAAATGCTATTTATCCAGGGTTCGCTTGTAACCCAAAAATATACGGATAAGAATGGTATTGAAAAAACTTCCCACCATATCAAAGCAGACACAATCCGCATGCTTGGAGGGGAGAAAGATTCCGCTAAACATCCACAAAGTAATCAAAAACCTTCCAATACTGGATCGGGCTTTGATGACATGGACTCAGACGTACCCTTTTGATCGGAGTAAAAATGGACGCACTAATTGATTCTATTATTTTTGCATCAATAATAATGCTTGCAGGGTTAGTCTCAACTGGTGCGTTTATTTTCTTTCTTTACTTAGTAGGAGTTTATGATGACTGAAGAAGAAATATTTGCATTAGCCGTAAAAGCAGATTTATACCTTGATTCAGATGAATCAGTTATTAAATTTGGGAAACTAATAGCAGAAAAAGAACGTGAGGAATGTGCAAAATTGTGTGAAAAATTAGTTTTAGAAGATGATTCTTTTTACGGTGAATTTTCTGGCGGAAAAGATTGTGCTAAAGCTATACGAGCAAGGGGACAAGAATGACTAGAGATGAAGCGATAGAAAGAATACAGAAATTCTTAGACAAAAGCAGTCACCACAAATGGAAAGAGGTGCAAGAAGCTATTGATTTTCTAAAGAATGATAAGCCTTATGTCGAAAGTAATTACAAAACTTGGGAGAAAGCCTGGCACAAAGGCTATGATGCAGGGATAGAACAAAGTAAGAAATACGACAAAATCCTAAGTTATTAATTTACTTTTCCTTTTATTCGACCAATCCTGATAATTAATTCTTGGTCTTCCTGACAATCTTTAGAGCAAAATTGAGAATTTGGCAAAGCAGTATCGTTGCAAGTTAAGCAAAATCCGGTGTACTTTGCCTTTTCTCTTTGCCTGATTGCGTTCAGTGCTGATTCCCTGTGCATTTCCTCGGTGTAATGTGCGTCATCTGCTATATCGTTCATGATAAAAATAATGTTTTTTCCTCTAATCTTCTTTTTTCAAGACCTGGAATAACCTTGTGTGCAGCTACGTCCCAAACCTCAAACTGTTCACTTGCCATTTTATAGTTGCCTTTATTTAAAAGTTTAAGCAAGGTACTATTAGCAAAGTTATGCGCTCCAATGTTGTATATCAAATCTAAGCAAGCATCGTACATATTTTGAGTTATTTCAACCTTAATCAACTCGTTTAGCTTGTCTTCAAAAGGTTTTAAGATAATATCAAACAACTCGTAAACTCTTTCCTGAGTTATTGGAGGATCTTCCATAGTTACTTTTGTTCCGTCTTCATAAAACGTATTGCCGATTCCAATAGTAGGAATACCTACAGAGTCTAAATAAGGCTCTAGCCTAATACCTTCATGACGAATAATTAATTGTTTACCGTTTTCTGATACTTTCATTTAATCTCGCTTTGTTGTCTAATCCAGTCTTGCAAAGCCATCAATTTCACTGTTTCACTGGCGCAGTCGTGTTCAATAGATATTGTGTCTTTGGGGATGCCATCAATTCCTCTGGAGGAGATGGAAACTTGGGACATTGAACTGCTACCGGTATCACTTGGGGCTTTGAGGCGCAACCCTGCATAATAACTATCAACAAGAGCCAACTTAGCTTTTTCATTTGATACAACTCCTTGGGTAATTGATTTTTGCTCTACAACTTCGGTTTTTACTTGCTCTTGAGC
>Ga0208383_1000033_pt1 | contig 35028 bp, 55 predicted proteins | sample CryBogCBE10Sep07_FD_184588 | JGI IMG/M metagenome (GOLD analysis project Ga0208383, IMG submission 184588) | Freshwater microbial communities from Crystal Bog, Wisconsin, USA - CBE10Sep07 (SPAdes) | ecosystem: Environmental > Aquatic > Freshwater > Lake | place: Crystal Bog, Wisconsin, USA...
TCAGGGCGGCTTTAATCAAGCTGAACAGCAGTTCAATGCTGATCAAGCGCGTCGTATGGCGGCGGGGCAAACTTTAGCTGGATTTGGTACTGCTGCACAAAATGCCGCGATGCAGGGCGGTCAGGCGATGATGAGTGCTGGTGCGCAACAGCAAGCATATCAGCAAGCTGTGGATAGCGCGAATCAGCAGCAGTTCCAAGCAGCACAAGCATATCCATTCGAAACAACGCAGTTCCTTGGCAACTTGTTGCTTGGCATTGGTGGTCAATCCGGCGGCACGTCACTTACGTCTCAGCCCGGCCCCAATGTTGGTTCACAGCTTCTTGGTGGCTTAATGACCCTTGGTTCTATTCCTTGGGGTTCCGACGAACGCCTGAAGGAAAATATGGAACCGGTCGGTAAGACCTTTGATGGCCAGAACATTTACAAGTTTAACTATAAGAACGATGGCCGCACTATGCTTGGCCTTAGTGCGCAGGAAGTTGAGAAGCATACACCAGAAGCCGTGCATAAAGACGGTCAGGGCATGCGTTCGGTTGATTACGAAACTGCGGTAAACAAGGCTGCGAAGCGGGGTCATTTTGCCGATGGCGGCGTTCCCGATTGGATGGGCGGCGCAGTGCATGAAGGCTTAGGCCGTGCGCATTTTGCGACTGCTGGTTCGGTGTCTGATATTCCGTATACAAGCCAACCTTTAGGCGGCACGGGAACTACTCCTTTGTCGTTGAAAGATTTGATGCCATTGGTGTCCTTAATCTCTGAAGGCAAGTTGGGCGGTAAAACTAATATTCCAAATGCACCTGCTCCTTTGGAAGAAGGCACAATGATGGATGTAGCCAAGCAGTTGCAGGGCATGTCCAGTGATCAACGCGCTAATATGAAAGCTAACATTGGTTCAGTTCAAAGCATTCTAAACCCAGCACCGACTACACCGGGTACGGCAATTGGTGAAAGCCAAGGCACATATTCTTTGGGCCTAAATTATGCTGCGGGCGGTGTCGCGGGACGTGGTGCTTACAAGGACGGGCAAACGGTACAGCCATCTTCGGATGACACGCCGGACCAGACCGCACCAAGCTCAGTGCCATCAAGCGGTTCTTCTTTTTCTTTGGGCAACATTCTGCCATCTAAAGGACAATCTGTTATTGAGAAGGCTACCGGCTTAGACCTCTCCGATAATGCTCGCATGGGCATGTTAGCGGCGGGCTTAGGCATGCTCAGCAGCCGTTCCCCATTTTTCGGTGTAGGCGTAGGCGAAGGTGCCACAGCGGGCCTTGGCGCTTATTACAATGCGAGGGCTAACGACCGTGCTTATGCGAACAAGCAGCGCGAATTGGAAATGACGCAAGAACAGCGCGACATTGAAAAGCAGCGCGTGGGCTTAGAAGCTCAAAAAACTCCCGCAGATATTGCCAAATCACAAGCCGACGCTATTGAAGCATTGCAACGCGCTAAAACGGCGGCAGGTGCTATGTACCAAAAAACTTGGATTCCGGGCGTTGGCTATATTGTTTCCGATGCGAATAATCCAATGCATCCTCCCGTTCAGATTACGGACGAGAAAATGCAGCCATTAGGGAATATTGATCCGACCTCAATTCCTAGTAAAGTTGGGCTTCCAGCAAAAACACAAGAACCGGCCAGCACGGTCGGCGCAACAAAAGCGCCCGTAACTACTCCTGCCGTTGCAACCCAACCAAATGTGAATGCTCCTTCCGTTGCCACGCCGGAGCAAAAAACTGAGTGGAAGCCTGTGACTACTGTCCCCGATAATTATAGTTATCCGGGTTCAACTAACCTTGCATTAGTTCCGGGTGCGATGGAAAAGGCACAAGCTTCTGCGGAAAAGATTAAGGCCGATCAAGATGCCAAATCACAAGGTGCATTTGATACGCTTTATACCTTGGATAACATGGATCGCGGTTTCAACGATGTCAGCAAAACCGGTCTTTTAGCTCCCGGCCAGCATATTGACGAAAGAACTAATTTTGCCGTTGGCGTTAACACTATGGCATCGATTATTGGTGGCAAGCCAATATTTGATCCAACAGACGTTGCCGCGTTAGAAGAACTTGCCAAAGACAATAAACGTCTTGGTTTTGCTTTGTCTAAGTCTATGGGCCGTGAACCCGGCTTTATCGTTCAGCAAGCTATTACGGCCAATCCGGGTGCGGCAAATACGCCACTTGGTTTCCACCGTATTACGGAAGCACTTCGTCAGGCGGCTCAGTACGAACAAGATCGCAATGCCTTTTATGATAGCTACAAAGCCAAATTTGGCCATTTAGAGGGTGCAAACGATCTGTTCACTAAATTGAACCCACCAGAACAATATGCCAACAGGGCTATTGTGAACTCTATTGATCCAACTCATTTGAGCGAAATCCGTCAATGGGCAAGCGACAATAAGGGTAAAGATTTGTCTGCTGGTCAGGCTCAGTTTGACAAGATTTATGGTAAGAATGCCTTCAAACTTGCAACGGGGCAGTAAATGGCTGGCGACAATAATTCGGCAACTCCTTTAAATCTATCGGATTTAAGTAGCCAATCACAAAAGCCTTCTGACCAGCAGCCTAGTGCCGCTGCGCCATTAAGCTTGTCTTCTGTTTCAGGCATTTATCAAGCTCCTGAACCTCCTACGGAAGTACAAAAGTTTGAACAAAAAGTTCAGTCTAAAGTGCCGGAAGCGGAAAAAGAAGTTTCTGAGCATCCTTGGACTTCATATGTTCCAAGCGCATATGGCTTACCATTAGTTGGAGAGCCATATCGTCGTGCAGTTACCGCAGGTGAAGCTGCCCTTGGGCAGGGAAAAGGCGCAACTTTTGAGGAGCGTCAGGCCGACTTACTCGCTCAAAGCCGCGCCCGTGACATTGCCAAGCATGCAGCGGCACCCGTAGCATCCAGCCTAATCCAAGGAACCGCAGAAGCAATTCCGTCTATCTATGCGGCACCGGAGTTGGGTATTGAAGCGGCTGCGTCCAAAACCTTGCCCTATATTGAGAAGGGTGCGGGCTACGCTGGCCGCATGCTTGAGCAAGCTATTTACGGTGGATCTTCAGCCGCTCAACAAACAACGCCCGGTGAAACTGCTGAAGATGCAGCTAAAAGGATTGGCGTAGGTGCGGCAGCGGGTGCCGCCGGTGTTCCAGTGGCGACTGTAGTTGGCAAAGCTGTTCAGGCTCCAAAGGCTGTTTATAATTGGGCGTCCAAGTTATGGAATCCTGAACAGGCCGTTGCTAAAGACATCGCGTCTGCCGCTGCTAATGTGCCGACAACCAGCAAGGGGCAGGGTCTTACGGTTGAGGAATATGCCGCTGCCAAGGAGCGTGGTGAGCCTGTAACTATTGCCGATATCCAAGGTGCAAAACCCTTAATCGCACAAGCAGGACAAAGTCTTCCGACCGATCAGCGTATCCAACAGATCAACGACTCCCTTCAACAGCGGTTGGCAGACGAATCATCTCGCGTTGGTGCGCAGGTTGATACTGCTTTTGGTAAACCAATCGATGCGTTCAAGGCCAGAAAAGAAGCTGACGATTTAGCCCGTAGTGTCAATAAGCCAGCTTATGACGCCGCCTACGCTGCGCCAGAAGCCAAAGCCATTTGGAACGACCAGCTAAAGGCTATGGTCAACACCAATGAAGGCAAACAAGCATTAGATTACGCTTTAAATGAATCGAAGAAAGAAGCGGCAAAGGAAGGTTTTGCCCCTATTCAAAACCCGTTTATCAAGGACCAGAACGGTAACTTGGATTTACGGGAGGGCGTCACGCCAGACCTTTCGTTCTGGGATCACTTTAAGCGCGGTTTGGGAGACGTAAGTTCCGAGCAGTTCAATAAGGGTGCAAGAACCGCTTCTCGTTCAACGCAAGAGGATGCAAGAACCTTAACGGACTTTCTTCGCAACCAAGTGCCAGAGTATGGCACGGCTTTGGATGGTGCTGGTAAATTTATTCGAGGCAATAATGCGCATGACGAGGGAATGTCTTTCCTTGACCTCGTTTCGAATAAGAATGCCGATCCTAAGGAAGTTGGAAGCACTCTTTATCATTTTAACAATACCTACAATCCTGATGAAAAAAAGCTATTTGGCGAGGGTGTAGCGGCGGATATTAAGGAAAATCCGGTAAAGGCGGCAAAAATCTTTGCTAACAATGATTCTGTGACAATGGATCGTTTGAAGAGCGTTATCGGTGAAGATGCGTTCAATCAGATCGATTCGTCCATGCGGCTTAACCGTATTATGGCGTTGTCAAAGGAAATTGGTAAGCCACCGTCAGCGCCGTTAGTGTCGCCTAAAAACATAGCAATCGGGGCTGGGAGTTTGGGGCTATCAACAGCGGCTGGTGCATATCTGCCGAAGCTTGTTGAAGCACTACCCAACATCGTCAAGTATGGTGCCGATCCTATGGCATTAGCTGCTACTGGAGCAGCTTTGTCGGCTGGCGCTTTGGGTGCAGGAATTACTAGTGCGGGGAATAAAGCTAAAACCAGCGCTATTCTTGGCATGGCCTTATCAAATGACCCTAAGTATACCGACATCCTTTTAAGGGCCGCTAAAAACGATGCCGAAGTACGTGATACTTTGGATCAGTTTGAAAAAGGGCTGAGCCGGTATTTGGCGGTTAATCACGGCAACCCTGAACGAGAGGGCCGCAAGTCTGGCGGATCGGTAATCGACAAGAAGTCTGATCAACTCATCAATGAGACGATGCGCAATCAGAAGCTCCTTGCCAATCACACTGAGCAAATGTTGTCCATGCCGGACGATGCCATTGTGCAAGCCCTTAAGGTGGCCAAGAGCGTAGCGGCTTAATATCTGCTAGACGCTTTCAGCACACGCTTAGGGTACTTGTTTTTGATGGACATGCTGCCGTTATAACAGCCGAGCATTAGAACGGTATCGTTGTACTTGTTGAAGCAATACTGCAAGTACCGCATGCCATACTCGATGTTCGTTTCAGGTACCATTAAACCGGCTAGGGAACCCGTGTAGCCCATTGATACGGCTGTTCCGTACCTAAGTTGCATTAGACCATAATTGCCGTCCTTAGAGGCTGTAGGCTTAAAGCCACTCTCAACATCAACCAGCGCAAGGGCTATTCTAGGGTCAACGTCATGCGAAACCGCTGCCGCGCGAATCATATCGTGCAGGGGCGATTCTGAAGTATGTCCGGCAGTCTGGCATCCAACTGTTAGACATGCGACAGTTATTAAAGTCGATAGCTTCATCACGCTCAGCGCGGGACAACACTGCCATCTAGCTTTCGTTTCCACTTGGAAGTCTTACCATATGGAAGCGGCGAACGCGACTGTTTTAACCCTAAGTGAACTTGCTTGGTTCGTTTGGCTTTAGCTGTCATCTGGTGATCCTTTTTTGTTTTCTCTTTAGCGCATGGTTTGCACGTCAAACGGATGTTATCGTCCGTATCAGTTCCGCCTAACTCAAGTGCGCGGACATGCTCGTATATGAACTGACCTGTCATTAGTTTGACATGGCACAGCATGCATTTGCCGCCTTCGCGTTCCCATATCGCTAACTTTCGTTTGCCGGATAGGGAACCTCTAGCGGTCGTACCCATATCTTCAATCATGATTTTTTCCACGGCTTCAATTGATCTTGGGTTAAAGCGTATCCCTTGCCGTGTCCCAAGTCACAAATATTGTCATCATGATGCAGGTCTTTGGCATATGCCCAGCCCGGAAAAATCACATTGTAGCCGTCAATGATAGCCAGCACGTATACATCTACTTCGTCATTTTTCTTCAGAGTAGAAAGAAGTCTGCCGCCTTGGTTGCGGGTAGATTTAATGTCAATACGTTGACCTTTGTACGTACAATCAACACTTCCGCTTCTTGGATAAACTGAGGGGTCAAAGAAAATGTTAAAATATTTGCAGAAGGCATATTCGGCTATAACGCCATCCTCATCAATAACAGCGCCAGATAGATTGCCCATCTTGGCGTCTTTGACATTGTTACCACGCGCCACAAGGGTTCGCATATTTCCTAGAAGGCGGCATATATTTCGGTCGTCATCTGTTAGCGTTACAGAGATTGTCATTTGAATGTGTTTCCTGCTCGTTGGTTTGCTTGTTCTGATCTCCAAGCTTCAATGATGGCGTCTGCCCGATTGCGTTCTGAACGAAAATACTCGTCGTTGCGAATGGCATCAGCCTCATCGTTGATAGCCTGTTCATACAGTTCATGTTGTTCTGCCCACGCTTCTTTCATCGCAGACGTTTTCTCGTTGGAAGTGAGGATCAGGTTAGCCCTGATCCTCTTACGTGCATGCTCAGCCTTAAACCGATCCGCTCTGGCTTGCGCCCCTAATCCACTATGCGTAGACAAAAAGTGAAGCGCATCTTCCATCATGGTATCGGTTATAAACTGGGTCATTCGTATTGCTCACCAAAGTTTGGATCGAAAGGAACTAAAGACACCCAGCACTCACCGTCTTGGTTGGGGAGAGGGGATGCCTCAAAGTTGATGTTAATTGTACCTTCTTTTCGTCCATTAAAGGCACGGCCTAGTTTGGTTTTCCGCACATGGCCATGCTTATCTGTGCGATAAGAAAGCACAATATATTCGGTTGTTGTATCAAAAGGGGACAAAATCGAAGTCTTCTTCATCATCAGACGCCTCGCTCTTCACTGGTGCTTTCGTCATTGGCTTGCTCTGTGAGGAAGTCGCTTTCGGGGCTGGCGCACTTTGGCCCGTTTCTTCATTAGGCGTAAAAGCAAGAGACATGAACGGCCCCTTAGCTCCCTGTTTAATCCACATGCTAAACCGGCCTTCGACGCCGCCAATCATGCCTTTGCCCGTGTAGTCTGGTTGGGCATCGGTTTTCTTGTAGCTGTTCTTAAAGATGGTTCCGCTGTTATCGCGTTCTTCGTAAGCCATTTCATTTCTCCTGTTTGGCTGCGTTAAGTTCTTTTACGCGGTCTGCACACAATTGGCGCAGAGCTTCGTAATCTTCTCCGTCCTTCTCCAATTCCATCTTGGGGAAGTTTTCTTTTAGTTCCTGCTTCCAATAAGCCTGAACCTCTTTCACAGACTGGCAAAGTTCAATCGCCATCTGGAAAACCTTCATATAGGTGTATAGGTCTTTAGTATAATTCTCCCACGGCCCCGTCAATTGGGTCGTTGGTGCGGCCACTTCTGCCACTACTGGCGCAACATCCCGCTCAGGATCATCACCCGTCTCAATTTGGAAGAGCTTAAATAGGAAGTACTTATTTGCCCCTGTAATAGCCTTGTAAAGCCCTTTATCGCCAACCGCACCATTCTTGGCGCGATCATTGCCGCAACCAGAAATGCGGATTGTATGGGGCCAAATATCGCCATCTTTGTGTACGATCTCGTACTTCATATCCACTACTGTGTTGCCATGCTCATCAAGCGGACGAACCATGTCAACGGATGGGATAAGAATAAGACCTTCTTCAATCAGGGCTGGACGTAGCTTCTCAAGCAAATCAGCTTCGGAAACATACTTGTAGCCATGAAACTTGTTTTCGCTGCCCTTTTGAACGTAGCTGACCTTAGCCATTACGTTATGCAGAGCCGTGGCAATCTTGGCACTCATAACTTTACGCTCCCCTGATGACGAGGGAAGTTCCGCCGTTTGATAGGGTAGCGCCACGCACATCCATTTTCTCCAGCATTTCTTTCAGCAGCACTTTGTTGGGTTCTTTTTTGATTCGCATAAAGTCGTCGGGTATTTCGTGTTCGTTCAGAATCACCACTTGTGGCGCACTGTTCATCAAAGATAGGGTTCCTGTTGGAAACTCCAGCTTGCGAATATCGGCAGCTTCCATCAGGCGCTTCATCAATTCACGTCCGAACTCAACACGCTTTTCAAATCGCTTGCGGCGGTCGTGTATGTCACGTTCAGCACTTTGGCAAGCATTGGCTAAGTAAATGCTGTCTTGGGTGCGGCGTAATAGCCGATCCATCGTCTCGCGGAAATCTGTAGCCCCTTCGAGCATGTCTGCCCTAAGCTCTTCGTCTGACTTCAATTCGGGGTAACGCTCAAGCAGTAATTCAATCGTTCGCTTAAGCATGTTGATGTCATATTTGCTAGACATTTGCATCCTTTGTGAGAAATCTGTTCAGGTTTTGTATCGGTCGTTGCGTCCGATAGGCGCATGATTTACGTATGATGCAAACTAAGTCAAGAGGGAATTATGCTACAACTTGATCCGCCTATGCCAGTCATCACCCCAAAGGGTAAAGGATTGGCTCACGTTCTCATCGATTATGGGGCGGAGTTTGATTTACTATGGGTGGTTTTTCAAGACGATACGGGTGAATGTTGGACATACAATAATAGGGAAGTTCGCGCTCAAACCAACGTGTCTATGGGCCGCCAACTTGTAGTTCCCCCTTTAGTTTCAAACAAGGAAAGACCGCGGATCGTGCCTAATGAGTAACCATCCACTACGTCAATGGCGTAAGAAAAACAAAGTCACTTTGTATGATTTGGCCGTCAAAGTTAAATCAACTGCGTCGTCCATTTCTCGGATTGAACGCGGGCTTCAAACGCCTTCGCTATCTCTGATGGTTCGGATTTGTACCGCCACGAACAATGAGCTTTCATTGTTAAACTTTTTGTTTGAAGCATGATCATACGTTTAGAGCTACCTTTGGCACCAAGCACAAATAGGCTGTGGAAAATCGGCAAAGGTGGCCGCATGTACAAGTCGCCGGAGTACGTGGCTTGGCTGGATGAAGCGGGCTGGATGGTCAAAGCGCAAACGAAGTACCAAATCAACGGGCCGTATGTAATTCACATATCAGCAGTTAAACCCGACAAAAGGCGTCGGGACTTAGACAACCTACTAAAGTCTACGAGTGACCTTCTCGTAAAAAGCAAAATAGTTGATGACGATTCAGAATGCCATGCTCTTGCCGCCGAATGGTCGGAGCATAGCGCCCCAATGATCGTAACTGTTTACGCTGTCGGAGAAGGGGTCGAGGCATGGAACGAGAGCCGCAAACTGTTGATGAACTAAGAGCAAGGTACTTAGCCGTCAAAAAACGGCTTGGTGGCGTTGCCGGGCCAACCGGCGTTGTTCCGCATCAGCGCGTCAATTTGCCGCATCCATTGGTTCAAGATACCCGTCCGCCTTCATTGCTGGCGGTTAGATTGCCATGCCAAAAGTTCACAAGCATGTTGCGTGAAGTCGCAGAAATGCATGGGCTAGACCCCGAAATTGTTAAAAGCCAAACACTTAAGCAGAACGTTGTGAAGGTGAGGCAGGAACTGTTCTATCGGGCTAAGAAGGAACTAAATTTGGGTTATTCTCAGATTGGCCATTTGATGCACACGACTCATTCGACGGTAATTTACGGGGTCAAGCGTCACGAAAAAAGACTTGCACAGGATGCAAAAACGCTCTAGCTTACCCGTGTTCTGGCAATCCTCCCGTCAGAGCGTTTAGATAACGGTGACTGGCCCACTTCTGGCCTCCTGCTGGAAGTGGGTTTTTTTGACAGTTGACACAAACGAACCGAATCAGATAACCGCGCGCAGGATACATAGATAACTTAAGATACTTAGATAACCTTGTATAACTATACATACCTAACCAATAGAAGGATAACTAAGTAAGACTGTACAGTACCGTGTGCGCGTAGCCTTAAGCATGGATACAAAAAATGACAAAAGCGGTTTTAAGAAGTTACCAAACAGACGCCATCGCCAAATTGCGCAGGTCACTTTTGGAAGGCCACAAGCGGCCAGTGGTCCAGATGCCAACAGGGGCGGGTAAGACGATTGCTGCGGCGGAGATCGTTCGCATGGCAGTTGCCAAAGGCAAGAGGGTTTTGTTTTGCGTACCCTCGCTTAGCCTGATTGATCAGACCGTTGAGAAGTTTGAACGGCACGACATTTGGGAGATCGGCGTAATTCAGGCTATGCACGAGCGCACAGATGGGCGCATGCCGGTCCAAGTTTGTTCAGTCCAAACATTAGCTCGCCGTAAAATTCCAAAGGCTGATTTGGTGATCGTGGACGAGTGCCACGTTTTGTTTAAGTTTTATGATGGCTGGTTCAACAGCGAGGAATGGAAAGATATTCCGGTGGTTGGCTTGACCGCGACACCTTGGGCCAAGGGCATGGGTCGGTTGTACGATGATTTGATCATTGGCACGACAACGCAGGAACTAATTGATCAGAAGCATTTATCCGATTTCAAGGTGTTCGCCCCGTCGTCGCCTGACCTAACCGGCGTGAAGGTTGTCGCTGGGGATTACAACAAGCTTCAATTGGGCAAGGCGATGGATAAAGCTCCGCTTGTGGCCGATATCATCTCAACTTGGCTTGAGAAGGGAGAAAACCGGCAAACAATCTGTTTCGCGGTCAATCGTGTACACGCCAAGCACATTCAGAACTTGTTTTTAGAGGCTGGAGTTCCAACAGGTTATATGGATGCGTACACCGATATGTTGGAACGGGCGTCAATCGCTAAGCAGTTTGCTGACGGGGATTTGCGGATTGTCTGCAACGTCGGGGTTCTGACGACCGGCGTTGATTGGGATGTTCGGTGTATTATCCTTGCCAGACCAACGAAGTCCGAAATTCTGTACACCCAAATGATTGGTCGGGGTCTTAGAACCGCTGAGGGCAAAGATTACTGCCTCGTGTTGGATCACAGCGATACGACCTTGCGGCTTGGATTTGTAACGGATATCTCATACGACAAATTGGATGATGGCAAAGGCAAAGGAGTTTCTGAACGTGAAAAAAAGATCGCCCTTCCCAAAGCTTGCTCGAAATGCGCGTTCCTCAAGCCCCCTCGTACGCCGGTCTGCCCTGCATGTGGTTTCAAGGCTGAGGCTGTTGATACGGTTGAAAGTGTTACAGGTGAGCTGCTTGAACTTACAAGAAATGGACAGCAGAAAAGCCCGGCCTACACCACGACCGAAAAGGAAACATTCTTTAACGAGTTGCGTTACTACGCGCAGTCTCGTGGATTTAAAGACGGGTGGGCTTATTGGACATACAAGGATAAATTTGGGGTTGGACCTGCTAACACATTCCAAAAGAGAATTGCCTCGCCGTCTCCGGCTACGTTAAGCTGGATCAAACACCGAAACATTGCAAAGGCCAAACAACGTGACAAACATGAACAGCGTAAAGCGGGCTAAAGATATCGCCAAAGGGCATTGGAAGCAGTTGCTACCGCAGCTAGGCGTAGATGCCAAATACCTCACGGGCAAACACGGGCCATGCCCAGCTTGTGGCGGAAAGGATCGCTTCCGGTTTACCGACCGAAACGACGAGGGGATGTATTTCTGCTCAGCTTGTGGTGCAAACGATGGGTTCAAACTTGCGGAAATCGTTACGGGCAAGTCGTTCAAACAGATTGCCGATGAGATTTCCGACATTCTAGGACAGCCGACATCAGGGGTAAAGAAAGTGGATAGTCAGTCGGAGGTCAATAGACAGGCGATTAAACGCATTTGGGAAGCCTCCTGTCGCCCTTCTAAGGGTGGTCCGGTGTCCAAGTACATGGAAAGGCGTTTTGGGCTTAATTGGGCTTCCCACGCGCTTCGTGAGTTCATCGGCAAGAAACACAACCTGATGGTGTCAAAGATTGTGGGGCCAGATGACAAAGCGCACAATGTTCACCTGACTTACCTCGACAATGACGGCAACAGGGCAAAGATTGAAATCACCAAACGAATCATGTCAGGGCAAGTTCCACAAGGGTCATCTGTCCGACTTGCACCGGCTGACTATCACATGGGTGTAGCTGAGGGAATCGAGACAGCCATCGCTGCGTCGGTTATCCATCGCATACCGGTATGGTCAGCTTTGAACGCGCACAATCTCGCTAAATGGGTTCCGCCAGCGATAGCAAAGCGCATCACGATCTTTGGTGACAATGATGCGAGCTTTACCGGCCATGCAGCGGCCTATTCGCTGGCAAGGCGTCTCCGGCTTCAACACAAGCTTGAGGTGGAAGTGCTTATTCCTGAGACTGTAGGGCAGGATTGGGCAGATGTTCTGGCTGTGGTCGCCAAGGGTCAAGACCGGCGATAACGGCGGCTGCAATCAGATCGACGTAAGCAGGGCATCCCACCTTTTTCCAATGAGAAATTGATTGCCGTGTTACGCCCATTGCCTTGGCAAGTTGATAGTTGGCCGCACCAAACTCAAACTTGATATGATCAGTGAACGCTGTGAACTCAGGACCAGTCATAGATTTTAACCCTATTTTGTTAAGCACTTGTCATTTCTGTAGTTGTATGTATTTTGCACACAACGTCAACGGAGATGTTTAAGATGCCCCCAAGGCCCGTATCAAAAGAAGTTCTTGAAGAATTATTCCGAACTTTCCACAAAAATCGCCGCAGCATTCAAGCGACAGCAATGATGCTCGGTATGCCAAGATCAACGGTTCGGTCCCGTCTTGATACAATTATCCGAGAATATCCCCAATGGATCGAACAATACGAAAAAGGCTTAAAAACAGCCGTACAGGATGAATGGCTTTATCCTCAAGTTCTAACACACGAAATTAAAAACTCGACCGTGATTGTGGGGGGCGATGCCCATATCTGGCCGGGACCGCCGACCGTTATGATGCAAGCATTTGCTAAAGTTGCGAAAATGATCATGCCCGACACGATTGTGCTAAATGGCGACATCATTGACGGAGCAAGAGTTTCTAGGCATGGCGCAACGCTTGGGTCAAATGCACCTAAAGTGTCGGCTGAAATTGATGCCGCTTTGAACTGGGTTAGAACTTTTCCCAAATGTTCGCGCCGAATCTTTACGATTGGCAACCATGACATCCGCGTGGATAACTATTTGGCGAATCAGGCTAACGAGCTTGATGAATATACCGGAAAACTGTCCGACCGTTTCCCAATGTGGGAATTTTGCTTTGCTTTAACGATCAATGAATGCGTCGAAATCCGGCATCGATTCCGGTCTGGCGTTCATGCTGCCTACAACAACGCAGTCGTCTCTGGGTGGACTACTGTAACGAATCACACCCACGCGCAACAGATGACGGCAGTGCGCAATCGCTTGGGAACCCATTGGGGCGTTGAGACGGGGATGCTAGGCGATCCTAACCATAAATCAATGCAATACGGCGAAGGCACTCCGAGTCGCGCCCACACCGGATTTGCAGTCCTTACATTTGACGAAGCTGGAATACTGATGCCACCGGAGTTTTGCCAGTCGGTGAACGGGCGGCCAGTTTTTCGGGGTGAGTACGTACTATAAACACGTCCTCGAAATGATGACGGCACCATGATGATTCGCGATATACGGATGCACCGCAACACTTGATTTTGTGGGCATCCTTACTCGTGTTTAGGATGTACTTGCAATGTTGCCTCGTTGTCTCGAAGTAAGAGATGCCACCTTCTGGCGGAGGGGGTTCTTCCACGATTGGCGTAAATAAGTTTATTTGTACCGTAGGGATTTTCTTAGGACGTGGTTCAGTATGGGGACGCTGAGGCTTGCCAATCTTTGTGCCTCTTTCCGTGCGATAACGCTTAAGCTCCGGCATCTTCCGGCGAAGTCTAAACACAAGGCCAAGGATGCTATTCCGCGTCCTATCATTGCCAAGGCGTTCTGCAATCAAAACTGCGCTTTTGCCTTCTTGCCACATTTCAATAACGATCTTTACATCGTCATCGGTAAAAGGTGTCACCTTGTTCATTTGCTAAGCTCCTCAAATAATTGGTTAATATCGTTTTCACGCTGTTTGCATGAGCATATTTTAACATTGGTTAATTCTTTGCGAAGCCGTTCAATCTCGTCGGCGGCTTTTTGAAAAGCATCCCAATAAAGTCGCGATTCTTTCAGCCGCCGTTCAATCTCGTATTTAGCTTCCAGAGCGATGGCCTCTGCTTTCATATCGTTTTCTGCCCATTGCGCTAACCGTTCAACGATATCCATCACTCACCCTCCTTCAGTGCCTTTTCAGCAAGACCAACTGCCATTGCTAGAACAATCCATGTCACGCCTTCATTAGATGTTTGGGGCGTAGGTATGTCTTCATGCTCAATGTCTGCAATTTGTTGCAAAACACCACGCAATTTTTCAATCGTATTGGCGGCTTCATCAAAGATGTCATTGTTGCCCCAACCAACAGATACCCAAGTGGCAGCACGTTTCCGTAACCGTTCTACAATATCCATCACTCATCCTCCTTCAGTGCGTCAGCAATTATCTTCAACAACGTCTTTTTAATCGCAGAGTAGGTGGTCACCCACTGATTGATGCCCCTATCTAAATCGGTTAATGCTTTACGCAGCCGATCAATTTCGTTGGCGGCTTCATTTGGCCGATCTTTTGGCCGATCTTTTGCGGCCTCCCGTAGTCGTTCAATCTCATTGGCGGCATCGGTAATTGTTTTTGGCATGAGCCGTAACGCTTCCCGCAACCGTTCAATCTCTTCAGCGGCTTCTTTTGAAATGTCAGCGGCATCATTTGGATAATATATAAAATCCAATTTCCGCAACCGTTCAACAATATCCATCACTTACCCTCCTCCAATGCGGCATAATGATCTTTTATATATTGGCGAAAGTCTCCATCATTTAACGCCAAATCCGCAACTTCTCTCATCTTTTTAATTTGACTATGAGGATTTGAAATACTCGTAGGATACCATCCCCAAATAACAGATAATGCTTCCCGCAACCGTTCAATCTCGTCGGCCATTTCACGCACGACTTTTATGCGTTGCAATTCATGCGTTTGAAAAGGCTGACCAGTTGTTTCTAACGGGAAATGTTGCCTTGCTTTTTCAAGAATATCCATCACCAAATCACCTCCCCATTAACGACAATATGCTCATACCAGCGGTCGCCATCCTCGTTTTCCCACAGCGCCCAGACGTTGTTTGGTTTGTACTCGTATCGGATTAGGGTCTTCATTGTGTGTCCTTTTGCATGTGTTTTTGTATGCGTTTCCCAAGCCATGCCATAACTGGTACGGCCATGCTATTGCCAAGGGCTTTATATCGAGGACTATCCGCCGCGTTAGGGATGGAGGTATAATCATCAGGGAAACCCTGTAGACGTTCGCACTCCCGTGGGGTCAGTCGGCGGACGGCCATTGATTGCATGACAGTTGGACCACTATCATTAACGCTACTACCACTTGTTCCCAAAGTAGCCGCAATATTTCCAGTTATAGACCCATTAAAACAATCTGTTCCAATAGACTGCATGACCGCTGGTAAAGGATGACCTCCTCCCGATGGCGACCCCTTTAACAATGGGCCAGTTGGATCATCCACACTATGCGCATTAAACTCATAATCAATGGCGAACACATTCTCACCGCCATTGTTACGGCCTTGTGCAAACGCAATGTCTGAAACGCATGGGTCTTGTGTTCCATGAACAACCATTGGTTGCGCTATATAGGTCGTGCTTTCGTGTTTATCGGCCTTTGATGCGCCAGAGCGTAGGCAATGACCAAGATCGGGGTTTTCACCAACGCCAAATGGAATCGGTTGTGCAACACAAAAATCTAACTCATTCGCATTGCCAGCCGGACGAGTTAAACCGCCCGTATTAGATGTTAATGTTTCAGACACATTTGAATTTGTAACTACGGGCAAGGTTTCTGTTTCTGGGTCGTAACGCTGACCAACGCCTGTCGTAAGGCACTTGGCAGTGTTTTGCCCCTTTTCTCTGCCCGGCGGAGTATCCCGGCGCAAGCCTTCGCGCTCAAAAAGAACTTCTGCGGGATCGAAGTCGTCTCTAGAACTTGCGATAACGAACACACGACGGCGTCGTTGGGCCACTCCGAAATATTGGGCATCAAGGATGCGCCACGCTGCACGTCTTTTCGGTCCCACAACCATACCCGCGTTTGTCCATTTGCCCCCTGTCGGGACGAGGGGTTCATCGTTTCCCACAAGGGCGCCGAGGAAGCATCCAAAGGCGTTGTCTTTGACTGAGAGGACGCCGGGGACATTTTCCCAGACGATGATGGTTCCAATACGTCGAAGATCGTCAATTGCATCTGCTAATCTCACAAATTCAAGGGTTAGATTGCCTCGATCATCATCTAAGCTATTACGCAGTCCTGCAACGGAGAACGCCTGACATGGTGTGCCGCCAACAAGGATGTCTGCATCTTTAATCCAATCTTGTTCTCTCAGTACGGTAAAATCACCTTCCAAACGAACATCTGGATAATGATATGACAATACCTTGCGTGGGAATGGTTCAATCTCACTGAAAGCCAATGCCTCCCATTTTAAAGGATGCCAAGCAACAGTTGCCGCTTCAATCCCGGAGCAAACCGACAAATAACGCATTATGGAGTATCTTTCATGGCTTCAATAGCACCACGAAGCCGAATAATGGTTTCGACATTGTTAAACGTTTCGCGATCTTCAGGCGTGTTGAAAAAATCTAGAATATCCTCCAGTGCTTTACTGAGACGGATCGAGCGTTGGATAGCGTCATGCATTTCACCGTTTTGCTGGCGGATAATGTCGCGCATGATATCATTTTCGCAACGCAGTTCGATCAGGTTGTCAATGGTTATAGCATCAGCATATCGCGGGTTGAGGTTTGTCATATTATCCTCTTTCGGTGGGTATGGCCCCAGCCAACGAATGACTGGGGCGCTTTGTTTGTTGTTTTCAGCCATGCTTCTTTGCATTCTTACGAACGCGCACAAGGTTAAACCCAGCATAGCTATTGCCGCCTTTGCTAGTCCAAGCAGTGGGCGACCACTTGACGTCACCATACCGGCCTTGAACTGCGCCGTGAATCGGGCGTTTACCTCCACAGTTGTAATTGTAGATGATAACATCTTGGCCATTAGCGGCGCGATATATTGCTGTTGGGTCAAATTTCGGCATTTTTCGTTCCTTTCCGTGAAATTTTGCCGCCTCGTGATGCTGCTTCTCGTGCCTTATCAGGGTTTTGAGAGAACCAGCGTTTTTCCCTAGGTTGACTTGCGCCTCCCTTAGAAGAAAGTGCTTTATGCCGTTCGGCTGTCATGCTGGCGAAACCGCCGCGCTTTTTGCCATTAGGAGCCTCTACAACGGCCAATGATGGCTCTGGGGTAGTTTGTACCATATCAACCACAGGAGCCGCCTCAACGGGCTTCGCTGTGGCTTTGCGAACGGGTTTTGGCTTTGCAGCCGGTTTAGGTTCAACGGGAGCCGTTTTAATGGCCATTTGGTTTATCTTTCGTAACATTGACGCACACAAGGTACGCAGGTGATGACGCGATGGGAGGCTGACGCATTATCAGCCACACCCTGACGCGAGGCCCGGACAGGTCTCGCGTCTTCCGTTTGATGATCCAAGGCAGGATCATGCGATTTTGATGTCGCCAAGCGCAACGTATGGTTTAAAGCTTACAGCGCCAGCTTTAACAATCTGCTTGCTGTGCTTAATAACCCAAGCCTCGCCCATTTCCTGCGTAATTTTATCTTTGTTAAGCGCCCATGAAACTACCGTATCGCCTACGGTGGCCTTGAACGATGTGCCAAAAATTTCTTTCATGCCGCGTTTCCGAATGATATCCTTAGCCTCATCAAGCTTGGCATCAATGGCCTTGGCAAGGGTGTGAAGCTTTGCAGCTTCGTCGATCAGGGTTTCGTCCGTCATGCCGATGAAATCAAATGCGGGGATCATTGTGTTACTCCATTTGTTTGCGCGTTGTTGCGCTGTTGACTGAATTATAAAATCACATGCTCAAGGCTATGTCAACCGCCATGTGTCGAAATATTAACATTAATGATGCGGCCATCAGCGCCAGACGGTTCGATTGTAAAGATGCCGCCTTGCCATGTGATGACGTCGAAATGGTCGGGGTTCATGTCATCCTCTTCAACCATGTAGATTTTGCCCAGTTCAGACGCCGCAGCAATGGCATCCGCGACGGTCGATGTGAGAGCTACAATGTAAGGATTTTGTAGGTTTGAGACATTGGTCAGGGTGTACATTGGGTCATATCCTTTGGGTTAGTCTTCGGTATGCTTGGCTAAGATATCAGCAAGGTCTAAGTCATCTTCGATCAAGTTATAGATATGACCACCGACCGGGCATCCGTCTTCGTAGAACATGTCTTCAATGATCACCTCCGGGTCATAGGCTGGCTCTGTGAGGGTCTGCTTGCTGCCGCCTTCAATGGTATACCAAACAGTGATTTCGTACTCGCCATCCTCTAGCTCGATGCTGGTTTTGTAATAGTACATTGGTTAACTCCGTTTGTTTTAAGGAATAGGGAGAGCCGAAGCCCTCCCAGTTATGCCGTTAATTGATAGGGTTTATCCCAGCGACCAACATGAGCATAAGCATACCAGCCGACATCAAAGTAATCTGTCTGGCTGTCGCTTTTGTCGTGATTTCCTTCGTTGATTACTGAATAAATTTCAGTCAAAAAATCCAAAGCCTTTTCGCTAAAATTTTGTTTAAAATGATAAGGATTAACGCTAACATAATTAACGGCTGGTTCCCAACGCGACGCCGGACCCAATAGCTTGGAATGGTGAGTCTCGTTGTAATTGCTGATAAAATCAATTTCGCCTGATTTTATGTTGACGTTAAGGACAGGTGTAAAACCGCCTTCAATGCTTACAGTGGCCTTAATGCCGTACTTTGCGCAAACTGTTTTGACGTTTGCCTTAATGTTAGCGATCATTTCTTTGCTTAAATGTGCCATTGTCTTGCTCCGTTTGTGTGGGCTGCTGCCCTGTTGTTGATGTGATGACTATATGCTTAAGGTTATTTATGGTCAAGCTTATTATTGCATTGCTGCTATGCATTATTGCATGGCTTAGTCGTAAAAGAAGGCGCTAATACCAGTGGCCCACACGTAAATGAAAAGCAGGAAGACGCTTAAGCACAGGATCGCGATGAGGTCGTCGATGATGGTGAACAGTGTTTTCATGCGGCGTCTTTCCGAATCAGGCTATTAATTTCGAGGGCTAACGTCTCATATTCCGCATGCAAATCACTGATCAGGCGATACCGGTCGTTGTAAGCTTGACGCGCTTGTGTGGCCACGCCTTCGCCTTGTGGGTAAAAGTCGCGCGCATTGGGGTATGCATTACGCATGGCTGTCAGCACGTCTTGCAGGGCTTCCATGACCTGTAGCTGCTGGTCAAGCAGGTGGCTGCCAGTCGTGCCGTTCAGGTGGATCGTAGGGGTCAATAGCTTGCTCATTGGTTTGCTCCGTTTTGTTACACTAAAGCCAGAACGGCTGCCTTGGCTTCGTCGATGCTGAAGAACCGGGCTGGGCCGTCCTGCTCAGCCTTCTCATAAAGCTTAAGGGCTGCCGCTTGCAGGATGTCGTCACCAATCACCATGACCCGCTGAAAGCCTTTTGCAAGCTCATGCTTACGGTCGTCATTGGGCAGCTTGTAGGTGGTCACAATGCCGTCTTTGATGTTGACAGCTTTGGCGATGGTGTAGTCAGTGTAGAACGTCTTTTTCATGTCGGCATGCGTTTGAGATTTTTCTGACGCGATCATGATGGCTTTGCCACGTTTTGTCTTGTTCATTGGTTTGCTCCTTCACTTGCAATGCTGGGACAGATAAGCATAAGCACCCATCTGTGTGTTAAAGGTTGGCACGTTCCACGCAAAGTCATCGACAGCTTTGCGTTGTTCTGCTGTCAAGCTCAGGTGCGCGTTGGTGCGTACAGCAATTTCGAAGCCATATTGAGACTGGTAAACATAAAACACGTTAGGCATTGCATCGCTCCGTTGGTGTGGGCCTCAGCCCCGTTGTTGATGTGACCAATGTATGCTGAAGCTTATCGTATGTCAACAAGTTCCAGCATATTTATTTGCATGGCTGCTATGCGTATTTTGCAAGGAACCGCTTGATCTGCTGCACTTCGCGCTTTGCCTGTTTCTGCTCGTCCTTGCTCCACTCGCCCATGAACATCTCGTTATTGGTCGTGCCGCTCTCATAATAGAGGGATAGCTGGTACTTGGCTTCGTCGATGATCTCGTGGTCAGTGTATTCGTCGGGCGTTTTGTTATCATCAACACAAAGCTGGTTGTTGAACACGTGGGCCAGTTCTTCGCACTTAAGCATGTCCTTCACGATCTGACGCATTGATTTGCTCCGTTATGCTAGCAGGTCTGCGGTGCGGAAATTGGAAAGCGCCGATTTGCTTACAAGACGCATCAGGCCGTTGTGATCGCCGTTGTTGTGGACGAAGTGAACCCAAACATTGTCAGGTGACCACGAGAGATGGTCGAGGATGATGACAAGCTGTGTGCCGGTGTGCATCGCGTAATCTGCTACGTTATAAGTCTTGGTCATTGGTTTGCTCCGTCGGTGTTGTTTGCTTCAGTGATGTTGTTATCTCATAAGCTTCAGCATATGTAAAGCATGTTATTGCATGGCTGGCATGCAAATATGCATAGCTCGTAAACAGGTTGGTTGATCTCCAGATCAGTGGGTGTTACATTGTAGCTATGTGATTGATTCGGTTGGATAATTGGGCAAATAGCTATGCAGTTCCTGTGGTTTCTCGCGCATGATGATGGTTCGGTGACCATGAAATACCGGGGCGATCCTGATGAATGGGACGAAGCGATAAAGGCCAACCTGCTTATGGTAGTCAAAGACCTGATCGAAGGGCTGACACATGAAGAGCCAGAGGAATTGCAGACCGTCGAAGAACTGCCGGCAGCCATTGATAACGTGATACCATACCGGACCAAGGACATAGCGAAACAGCATAGACAGAGGACGCACAGAAATGATTGACATGCCACACGCAGACAATGACGAGCCAGCGCCTATGATTACCTTCAGCATATCGAAGGATGACAGCGGAGAGGTTATCGTCACGCTAGACATTGCTGAGGGGTTCGAGCTGTTAGATGACAACGAGGCAGAGAGCTTGCTTATCCAGTCGATGGATGTGCTGGAAGAGATGCTGATGGACCTAGAAGATGATTGGTCCGGCGATGACGAGCCTACTAACGCTGCATAAGGAACTAACAAGGTGACAGACAACTACACAGGCAGCATCACAGAGCCACAGAGAACGGTCAACAAGGGCAAGCATGCCAAGACGGTAGCTAATGGCAAGACAGTCAGGTCATCAAGCAAGCTAACGCCACAAGGCTTCGTATTGGCCAAGGCTGACGGACAAAGCACACAAGGTCGGCATCTTGTGTTCATGGAGGACATAGCTGACAAGGTTCTCGATAGGCTGAGCAATGGGGAAAGCTTGCGTTCGATTTGCCAAGATGCTGACATGCCTGACGGAAGCACAGTACGCAAATGGATATCGCGTAACCCTGATTTCGCTCGCCAGTACGCGATCGCACGGGAAGAACAAGCCGACAGCCTGTTTGATGAGACCATACACATTGCTGATGCGGTGCCTAAGGGTGCTGCAAACGAGGATATACAACGCGCCCGGCTTCAGATTGACACGCGCAAGTGGGTTGCTGGCAAGCTTCGGCCTAAGAAGTACGGAGACCTGCTGAAGCATGAGCTAACGGGCGCTAATGGTGGCGCTATAGCCATGCAAGCGGTAAGCATTGGCTCACTGGACTATGACCAGCGTGAGGCATTGGCTGGCATGCTAGAGCAGATTGCACTGCCTAGTCCTGATCAGGATGATGAGCTATAGCCTTTAGCATATAGCCCTTTAAAGCCACAGAGAAGCCCATACAGAGGCAATGACAGTACAGCGGTACATTGTATCATTGTATGCTGATGCTTGCCACTGGTGGCGTTTTCACGTTTTGTTCCGTTTCCATAATAGGATCAATGTCCTACGTGCTGATGCTTACCCATGCGATAACCTTCAGCACGCCGTCGAGTAGCCTTCAGCATGTTGACCTATGGTGATGCTTATCATGCCATATGGTGAAGCTTACTGACCGTCATGCTGAAGCTTACGCACGTCATGCTGATGCTTACCATTGGATATGCTGAAGCTTACGTTGCAGTATGGTGAAGCTTACGTTAGCGCAACGTCAGCGTTCGTGCTTTGTTTACCTTTTGTTCCATCCGTCTGCCGTGCAGAGAACAGAACGAGAACAAACCATGAACAAAACGGGAACGAAGGAGAACGGACCGTGAACAAACCGTGAACAGCAGGGGTGGGGTGGGCGTGGTGGTACCCCCCGCTAATAGGCGAAGGCCCGTATCTGTATCCAAGCACACCCCACGCATATCCCCCATATTCCCCTAAACATAACCTTAACCATACCCTGTCATCTTCGCACTACATTATCCCCGTTAATGTCATCCCTACGGAGCATTTTCCCTATTGCAATCCGTGTTAAGCTGGCGTAGTAACTCCGCACCCTTCGGCATGTTCCTGCTTAGCACACTACCGGAGGGACCATACGTTGGCCCTGCTGCCTTGTGTTCGCGGCTTGGTCGAGCGGCTGATTGTCCGTTTGTTAGAACACAATGCTGCTATGCTGTACGGGGGCATGGCTTAAGACAATGAAACGCCCCATAGGCAATTCATAGCCCGTACCTTTTTCCTGATCAGGGGTGGGGTGGGGGTCTGTATTAGCGACCCTACCCCCTACAAACCTTAAACACCCACATGGGACTCCGACACTTGACAGGTAGCCTATTGCTATCTTATATTTTGCATGTTACACAAATTGCACTGCAACGGAGACTAACGATGGATATTGTTGAACGGTTGCGCGAACGCATGGTTAACAGCATATTGCTATTAAGCGACCCACCACAAAGAGTGAAAGACGCACTTTGCCATGCTGCCGCCGATGAGATTGAACGGCTGCGACATGAATTGGAACGCATAGCCGATGTATCGGAGCGGTGGCCTGATAGCCTTGTCTCGCAGATTAACGAGATTGCCCGTGCCGCACTAAATACTTTGAAAGGGGAATGACAATGACACTTGATCTTAAAGAACACATGGCCAAAAAAGACGAAGAAGCTCGCATTAAGGCGTTTAACGATGTTGGCGCAGCTTTGAACGGCCTTCCTATTGGTACGGCTCTTCAAATACTTGGGGCTGTATCAGCGAGCGCCGTTCGTAATATGCCGCCAGCAGAACGCATTAAGATTGCTTCCATGTTTTACGGCGTCTTAGCTCGGCCACCAGAATCTGAGGAAACCATGCAATGACAAGGAAACTAGGCGGTAGAGCTAGTCAGGGGGATGTTGGCATTGGCAACAACATGGACCCTAATCACAAAGTGCTGCTGGCAACTGCGCGGCAGATCAAAAAGAACCAGCGAATCAGTGACACGCTTAGCGGCGTTCGCAAGCCTGTGTCACTCGCTAAGTTTTCGTGGGACAAATAACGCATGACTAGGGAAGTTGGTAAGCATGCTGGCAAATGGACGCCAGAACGCATCAAGGAAGCCCAAGACCTATTGTTCGCGGGTATGTCCTTGACTAAAGCCGCACAAGCCATGGGCATCACCCGTAAAGCTTTGACGGACGCTCTGGTGAGACACAACGCAATGCCGAGGAGGGCATGGATATGACTGACAATCCGCATTATGTGACGCCTTATGAGGCTGGAAGAATGACTTGCGTTGTTGACCCCGCAGAAACGTTCTGTAATGGCCCAGATTGTATGGCTTGGCGGTGGCGTCCAGCAGGCCATCAAGACTTGATGCAAGGCAAGATGTTGGAATTGCCGCTTGTCCCTGAAAAGCCAATGACACACGGCTATTGCGGGATGGTGCGGTCATGACTGAATGGCAACCAATAGAAACCGCACCGAAAGACCGTCCAATTTTAGTGTACGGCAATAAGGAAAAAGGCAATCAGGCGGAGTTTGGTCAGCGGATTGCGGTGGCGGTGTATCATAGTGAAATGCACTATACATATGGCGATGAACCAATGTTTGTTTACGCCCCTCATCGCGTTGAAAGTGATGGGCCGGATCGTTGTATTTGCCCATCCCATTGGATGCCATTACCGGAGCCACCGAAATGACTGATAACGAATCATACCGTGCAGCAGTAGAAGCTGGCTATGCTAGTTTGCCGGAATATGTATCAAATATGGGGCGGTTGCCTCGCGAAATGGTAACATATATAGACCCACCTAGCGGTTGGCGGTATGGGTTTCCTAAAGTGTTCCCTAAGGAAGCACATGACCGCACATTGGAATGGCTTGTTGAGGAAGGATACCCTCAATGGGAGATCGATAAGATGAAGAAACATTTTTATTGCCGATATTGGCAAGAACCAGCGGAACCAGTGGAGAATGTTGGTGAATTTCGTTAAATTTAATGATTATATTGAGCTTTATTGCGGCGATTGCCAAAATATTTTGCCAAATATATCCTTTAATTCAATCGTAACCGATCCACCATATGGAATGCAATTTAAGTCAAATCACAGGAAAATAAAGCATAAAGCTATAGAAAACGATGACTCTGACGACTTTCTTCAGTATATTTGTAATATTAAGGCAAGCCATTCTAAGTACATATTCGGCAGGTGGAATAACTTAAAAAACATTCCTTTACCAAAATCCGTTATAACTTGGGTTAAAAACAATTGGTCAATGGGAGACCTAAAACATGAACACGCAAGACAAACAGAACTTGTGTTTTTCTATCAAGGTGATAATCATTTCTTTCCCTTAAAACGGCCAAAGGATGTGGTTATGCATCCAAGGACTCAAAACAAGTTTCATCCAACGGAAAAACCTATACCCCTTATGGAAGAAATATTGGGTTGGACCGATGGGGTTGTAGTTGATCCGTTTATGGGAAGCGGTTCAACAGCTATCGCCGCTATTAAACAAAAGAAAAAGTTTGTTGGAATAGAACTAAATAGAACTTACTTCGATATAGCTTGTGAAAGAATTGAAGCCAAATTAAAGGAGAATGGCAATGGGTAAGATTCAAGAATGGTATGATGCATGGCTGATTGAACGAGCCAATGAAGCCAGAGAAAACAAAATGAACTCAAAGAAGCCAGAAGATGAGGCTCCCAAAGTTCGTTTTCCCTCCGACATCGTAAAAGAACTTCGCGCCCGAGCTATGCAATGCGAAGATAGTGAACGAGATTTTTTGACTGGCTTATCTACGTGGCCCAAGGAATCTACCCTTGAGTGGGCTGCTGCGGATTTAATTCAAAGCCATAAACGCGAAATTGATCATTACGAACTTATGCGAGAAGATTTTAGATCGCTTTGGTTTGATATTCGCGCCGCGTTCCAAGATTTAGGTATAACGGATGACTAAGCGGTTTCCCGACTACTGGGATCATTGCTTACGTTGCCGAGAACAACGACTAGATGAAGTAGCAGACTTTATTCACGCAATAATGAAGGAAAACCAAGAAATGAAACATGAGATAGTATACTTGGAATGCGTTATAACATTAAACGGGATTGTTGCTAGATATATCGAAGATTTTAGCATGAGGCCAGTCAAGAAAAATGACGATAAACGCTTAACTGAATCGGAAAAAATGGCGGACTTACTTGTAAGTGCTTCCCACGTTGAAGATATCAATTACGATAATGTTGTATCTGCTTGCAATAAGACAATCGGCATTATGAAAGATATTGAATATGAACTTATCAGTGGTGATTTAGGCGAACACAAAGAACGCCGCCATCTTGTCGAACAGCTTTTGTCCATCCTTCATATTGGTCGGGCTTACCCAGACAACGCCATTAAACGTGCTAAAGCATTGATGCCCAAAACAGTCATGAACAGAGCTGCTTGATATAGCTTTTTGTAAGCCGTAGGTTAGGTTCATGAAATTTGACCTTGAAAACATGACCGAAGGCCAGAGGCGCGACCTGTATCGTCAAACCAAAGCCGCAAACTATGAAGAAAGCCTTTACGGGTTTACTCGACGGGCGTGGCGGGAGATTGATTCCGCCCCGTTCGCTGAAGGCGGCTTTGCGTTGCAAGCTATTTGCGAACACCTACAAGCGTGTGCTGACGGATATATTAGGAACTTAATCATAAACGTTCCGCCGCGCTTTTCTAAGTCAACCATTACTGGGACTATGTTCCCAGCTTGGGTGTGGGCGCAAAGCATTAAAAGCCCTACTTCTGGTCCGGGTATGCAATTTTTGCATTCGTCCTATGCGATGGGCTTATCTATTCAGGACTCGGTTAAGTGTCGCCGTTTGATTGAAAGCAAATGGTATCAAACGCTATGGGGCGATAGGTTCAGCTTAGTAGGCGACCAGAACACGAAGACCCGCTTCCAAAACAACAAGAGCGGTATACGTAACACGGTGTCGGTTGGATCAGCCACGACCGGCTTGGGCGGCAATTATCTTATCGCCGACGATCCCAATAACGCGCAGGAAGCCAACTCAGAGGCCATCGTGAACTCAACCATTGAATGGTGGGACATGGCATGGTCAACCCGCTTGAACGACCCTAAGAACGGCGTTAAGATTGTCATCCAGCAGAGGCTTTCGGAGAACGATATCACTGGGCATATTTTGTCAAAAGATATCGGCAACTGGACGCATCTTTGTTTGCCTATGCGATTTGAGCCAGCTAGGAGGACGTATAATGTTCTTGTACCTGCGGAATTTAATGACGGACAGGCAGTTATCTGGACTGACGAAAGGACTGAAGAAGGTCAGCTTTTATGGGACGAACGCTTCGGTAACGAAGAAGTCACCCTCCTTGAGAAAACTCTTGGACCATATGCAGCAGCAGGACAGCTTCAACAAAGGCCGGAACCAACTGGGGGCGGCATAATCAAGCGCGAATGGTGGGGCGAGTGGAACAAGGAAAAGTTTCCCCACAATTTGGAACTTGTCGTTGCTTCTGTTGATACGGCGTTTGGTGCAAAGGAGTTTGAAGGTGACTTTTCTGCTTGCACTATTTGGGGTGTTTACCGGGACTCAGGGCCAACAACTGGCGTTGTCGGTAATGAAATGTCTGGAAACTATACACGTATTTCAGCGGAAGAACGTGAGGCGGATGTTCCAAGAGCTATCTTGATGCATGCATGGCAGGGGCGCATGGAACTGCACGAACTTGTGCAAAAGATTGGCGCGTCGGCTAAGGAATGGAAGATTGATTTTCTTTTGATCGAAAACAAAGCGTCAGGCATTTCCGTTAGTCAGGAATTGAGACGGCTCTTTGGGTACGAGAATTACGGTGTTCGGCTTATTGATCCGAAGGGGATGGATAAGGTCGCCAGAACTTATGCGGTTCAGCATTTGTTTTCCGAAGGAATGGTGGTCGCTCCGACCGATAAGGCTGGGGACGTTTTTCGTGTGTGGGCAGAAATGGTAATCTCACAATGCGCCACGTTTCCCAAGGGAAAACACGACGACTTGCATGACACGGTGACGCAAGCCCTAAATTGGCTGCGTGGGACTGGAATGCTTCAACGTGGCGCTGAACGGACGGCAGAGCTTGCGTCAAACCGAGAGTGGCGCGGGAGTAACGAGAATGTGCCATTGTATCCTGTTTAGTTGCATGGTATGTAAATTTAACCGACATAGGAGAATGCAATGCCCAAACATACTTGGTCTATTACACTAAATCCATACGACGTAAGTGGGAAATCCCACCTGATAATCAAGGCTGATACCTGCAATGTAGATACCAGCGTAATCTACTTTCACCGCAATGAAGGTAAGACCGAGCATTTTACGTGGGACGATAGCTATCTTGTAGCTTGCATTCCTATGGATCGCGTTATGGAAGTTGAGCTTTTGGATAACGAAACTGGCGAACCTATTGGATTTGTTCCCAATGATTGATAACCCGCACTTAATGACGCCGGAGCAAATGGCTTCCATTGTTTGCCCAATGGGCGTGGGGCAAGGTACGCCGGGCCGATTTGTGCGAATTGGCAACGTAGAAGTCGGTCGGCCATGCATTGCCAACAAATGCGCGGCTTGGCGCTGGAATCGCCAGTGGGAAGAAATTACTGAGACGGTAGAACTGCCAGCAGTTGGTTACAGCGAAACGCATGGGTACTGCGGAATGATTGGCCCATGATCAAACCAAAGTTTAAATCAATAGATACGATGGTGGCCCGAGATTTAGGTGACGGTTACATTAAGGTCACTATCGTAATAGATACTAAGATACATGAATACAAAGTCAGAAAAAGTGTTGCTGTCGGAATGATTACATCATTAGCACAAGCACTTGACGGCAACTTGCATGACGTGTAAATGGAAAACCGTATCCGCACTGGGATATTCAGATACGTTGCGTATCATCTAATTGACGATTACCACCAAATGGGTTGGATGATCGTGGCACACCTTGGCGCAACGCATGGAAAGTACTCAGTACTTATGTGGCGATGCGACTGTAGGGAAAACCACGATGACTTGGAACCATAGGGTTATTAAGTACGAAACTCGCAATTTGTTTGGCGACCCAGATGTTGGGTATGCCATTCACGAAGTTTACTACGATAATGACGGTAACGTAAAAGGCATTACATCTGATGCTGTTAAGCCTTGGGGCGACACAAAAGATGAATTACGGCATGATTTGCTTCGTATGCTTGAAGCATTAAACAAGCCAGACCTAGAACTTCCTGATCAGGACGGTGTTGAAGGGTTTGCGAACAGAGCATAATTAGCCTATACTGTGCAAGTTATTCCAACAGGAAGTTGCACATGGCTTTGACGCCCGGACTCGTACCCAACATTCGTCTTGACCAAGACCAGCAGGATGACCCCTTGAATGAGGGGCAGGACACTGTTGTCGTAATGGATGCGGACGATGATTCAGACCTGCCAGAACTGGACGCTAATGGCAATGTGCTTCGTATTGATCACGGGGACGGTTCTATTAGCGTTTCCCTTGATGGCCGTCCTATTCAGTCTGCTAAGAAAAAAGATCAAGATGAATGGTTTGCCAACCTTGCTGAAGACATTGGCGAAAACGAGCTATCTCGCATTGCTGAACTTCTTATCAAAGGCATTGAAGAAGATATTGATTCTCGCAAAGAATGGATTGAAGACCGCGCTCAGGGTTTACGACTTCTGGGCCTTAAAATTGAAATTCCGGGTCAACAAGGCACGGCAGACGGCGCTCCTGTCGAAGGAATGTCCCGTATACGTCATCCGCTCCTGCTCGAATCCGTCTTGCGTTTTCAAGCGAATGCTAGGGCGGAACTATTGCCAACGGACGGACCTGTCAAAGTAAGAGTTGATAGTAATCAAGATTCCCCACAAGTAGATCAGCAAGCTGACTATCTTGAAAAAGACTTTAACCATTACCTGACAGTTACAGCTAAAGAATATTATCCCGATACGGACAAAATGTTGTTTATGTTGGGCTTTGGCGGCTCTTCATTTAAGAAGGTTTACTATTGTCCGTTGCGAAATCGTCCTGTTTCTGAGACGGTTGATGCTGACGACTTGATTGTTAACAATGAAGCGACCGATATCTCCAATGCACGAAGAGTTACTCACCGTATATCAATGCGCCCTTCTGTTGTTAAACGCATGCAGATCATTGGTGCATATCGTGACGTTGAGCTTGGCGAGCCTAAACAAAAAAACCTAGACGCTGTGCAGCTTGAAAAGGCTGCTATTCAGGGTACGCAGTCGGATGTTATGGTTGCGGAAGATCGCGACCGTGAGATTTACGAATGCTATTGCGAATTGGACGTTAGCGGTTACGAACACAAGATTGACGGTGAAATTACTGGCCTTGAAGTGCCATATCGGGTGACGATTGACGCCTCTTCCAAGAAAATTTTGAACATTGTTCGCAATTATTCGGAAGATGACGCCGAATTGCCAGAGGCTATAAGCCATTTTGTTAAGTATGACTTTATTCCCGGCCTTAAATTCTATGGAATGGGCTTGCTGCACATCCTTGGCAACACGACTAATGCCCTTACGGCAGTGTGGCGTGAGCTTTTAGATGCCGGTATGTATGCCAACTTCCCCGGATTCTTGTATGCCAAGACATCTGGGCGTCAAAATAGTAACATTTTCCGCATTCCTCCGGGCGGTGGCGCTCAGATTGATACGGCGGGCATGTCTATTCAGCAATCCGTCATGCCTTTACCTTATAAAGAACCATCTGGAGCCTTGGCTAACTTTGCTGAGCAGATTAGTCAGTACGGACAGCGCGTTGGCGGCACTGCTGAGATGCAAGTTGGCGAAGGTAAGCAGGATGCGCCGGTTGGCACAACGCTTGCAATCATTGAACAAGCCCAAAAGGTGCTTAACAGCGTTCATAAACGGCTTCATGCGGCTCAGGCAGACGAATTTCAGCTTATTGCGCAGTGCTTTAGGGAGCATCCCAACTCTTTTTGGCAGCGCAACAAGCGTCCAGCGGGTCAATGGGACGAACAGACGTTCCTTTCGGCCTTGGATAACTATGAATTGGTGCCACAAGCCGATCCAAACACGGCAAGCCACATCCAGCGCGTCATGAAAGTGACGGCGTTGATTCAATTGGCTCAGCAAGCGCCTGATTTGTACAACTTGGATGCCGTTAACCGTGAAGCATTGCTTACATTGGGCTGGGGCAACCCAACTGCATTGCTTCGTGATACTGTTAACCAGCCAGCACCGCCTGATCCGCAAGGACAAGCCGCCGCAATGGCTGGTCAGGCCGCTATGATCACTGCTCAGTCCAAAATGCTGGAGGCTCAGGCCAAAGTTCAGGACATGCAGTCCAAGGCTGGCGGTCAGCAGGGCATGTCGCCGGACAATCAGGTCAAAATGGCTGAAATTCAGCAGAAAAACATTGATGCACAGCTTGATGCCATGAACCGCAAGCGTGATCGTGAGAGTCGTGAGCGTTTGGCGGCAGTTAAGTTGGCTGAAGAAGTAGCCATGAACCCATCAACGTTGGGAACCATAGATGCTCTTCTTGATCCGGGTATGATTCAACGCCTTGAAGGCAATGAACCTGCCATGTCACCCACCCCCGGCGGCGTAATTCAGTAGGCATACCATGATTGATGAGAATATCCGTAATGCGCTTCGTCTCGTTCAATCTATGGGCCGTGGTAATGACACTATCCTTGCCCATATCAACCCACGCGAAGCAAAACTGCTGAAGAAGCGCGGCGGTTCGGGGAAGATTAACCCTAAGACGGGCTTGCTTGAGTTTGATGATAGCGACCATAGCGAAGGCGGAGAAGGCGGCGGAGGGGATAATGTTCGCGCCGATAGCGTATCACAATCGGAGCAAAGCTCAGCGGATCAAGCGGCACGTCAAGATGCAAGTGCTGGTAATGAAAATGCAGCATCCGTAAGAATGGGTGACACCGTTGGCGGGTTGTCTGCCGATACGGGTGCGTCGGCTGGCCCGGCTGTTGGGCAATCACAGGGAGACGTAAACGCTGCCATTGCTGCTGCACAAAATGCTCAGCAGGGTCTTGCGTCTATGTCAAATGCGTTTGGTTCGCAAAATGCTCCTCCAAGTCTTATTGGGGGTAATTCCAATCTTCCTGCGGTCGCGAACGAACAGGCTGCATTACAAAATCAACTTAATGCACTTGTCCAGCAAAGTGCTACGGACGTGGCTTCAAACCCATCTGCTGGATTACCAAACTTGGCTGATGTTGGGGCAACCAATTACTCGTTTAACACAACCGGCCTTAATGCAAATGGTCAATTAAACCCTACAATGGAGGGTGGACTTTCAGCCCAATTAGCTCAAGCGGCTGGTGCTGGTAATGTTACAAACAATCCGTTGTCTTACAATACGGCGGCTCAAGCACTTCAGGGACAAGCCTTGGCCCAAATGCAAGCCCAGCAAAACGCTGAGTTTAACGCACCGATTCCCAATGCTGCATCCGATAATAATCCTATTAGGTTGGGAGAAACCCCAAACACGGGCGTTGTCAGTGCTGCACCGGCGCAATCTTTGGCTAGTATACTTGGGCAAAATCTTGCCCCTACTACTATTGCCTACACTCCACCTGCTGCTACGGTTGCCCCAACTTCAGCGGGGGCCGGTACTAACGATCTTGTAAAAGCTTTATCAATTGCGGGAACAACGCAAGCACCGGCGGCGGCTGCCCCTGCCGTTGCAACAACTTCTCCTATAACTAGTAATGTTCCTTTGCCACCTGTTAATCCGGCTCAAACTAATGTCGCCGCGACAACATTAGGAACTGTCCCTCTATCCCCAGCTAATCCGGCCCAACCCGACGTGGCAGCGCCCACATTGGGTAACGTCCCTTTGCCTCCGGTTAATCCATCTCCAGCAGCCCCCGCCGCACCACAACAAGGCATACTTGATAAGCTTTTTGGTCCATCCGAAACTCAAGTTAACAACATACTGAACCAGCCAAACACCGTAGCAATTGACGAAAATGGCAATCCGACTAACTTGCCCAACTCCACAAGCGGGTTGACCAAAGAAGAGTGGGCGGCAGCAAATGGCGTTGATCCATCGCAAGTCGTGTCGCGTATTGTTGACTATGGCAACGGTCCGCAAGTTAACTTCACAGAAGACACAACTAGAGTTTTCTTGAATGGTATTAGAAACGCACCTAATACCCCTAATCCTACGGGGATGTCTCCTCGCGATTTGACCGGAAGCTACCATGCGTCCTCGGAGTATCCTAACACGGATTACTCCAATAATCGCCCATCTTACGCCAATAATTTGTCTTTGGCTAATTCAGTGCTTGGTAACAAAGGGTTATTTTCGTTCCTTAATAGGAACAATCAAAATAAACCCGCACCTGCTTCAACGCCGTATGTTTACCCAGTTCAGCAGCCTTACATGAACTATGCAACGCCAACCACCAATTATGATACAGGGATTAATTGGGGAATGGTTCCGGGCTATACGGGTTACGCAAAGGGCGGAAACGTTGGCGAGAATAACGCTCTTGCCAATTCCATACGTATGCTTAAGATGCGAAACAAACCGTGAACGGATATTGTAAAGTAGCCTTTTATGGGTTAATATTCTCTTATTGCAACTGCGATGTCGCAGTGATGGAGCAGATCGATGCACGAATATCGTAAAGCGGCCCGTGATGGTGCAGCCCAGAAGTTAAAGAATATTGAGTCGGGCGAACCGCATACGAAAGTTGATTCGTCGTCTTGGTCGCCTCCTGCGATGGAGAAGGCAAGTGTCCAGACGGGCATGCGACCTGTTAGCCCACGCCAGTATAAGTCTGGTGGCAAGGTTCATGGTGAACATTCCAAGAAACGCGCAGACCGCAAAGCCCGTAAGTCGGGCGGTGAGGTTATGCCTCCGGTTGATCGCCTTCTTAATCGCGACATGAAAAAGGCCAATGACCTTCGTGACGGTGCTAAACACATCGGCGGCATGAAGAAGGGTGGCAAAGTTAAGCGCGAGCATCACGCTGACGGCAATGCTATTCCATTGCCTCCTCGCCGTCCGGTTCCGCTTCCTCCACGCCGTCCAGCCGATATGGATGGTGTTCGTCTTGATCCGGCTATGCAAGCTATTCAAGATGCCAAAGCTATGGCTGCACAAGATGCGGCTCGTAAGGCTATTGCCGACAAGTTTGATGCGCAGCAGCAAGGATATCAGCGTGATCTTCCTCAGAACCAAAAGCATGGTGGCACGGTAAAAGACCGTAAGCATCATGCTAAGGGCGGCGCTGCACATCCTGATGAGGCTGAAGATAAGGCACTCATCCGCAAGATGGTTAAGCCCGAAGCCCGCACTGGTAAAGCTCATGGCGGCGAAAAGTGGATTCAGGGTGCTATTAAGCACAAGGGTTCGCTGCATCGTGCATTGCATGTTCCAGAAGGCGAAAAGATTCCTGCAAGCAAGTTGAAAAAGGCTGAGCATAGCAAAAATCCGAAGCTCGCGAAGAAAGCTCATCTGGCTGAAACGCTTAAGCGTATGCATCACGCTGACGGCGGTGAAGCTGGCCGTGGTTTGTACGTACGCCAGAATTACCCACATGAAGTTCCGGGTGCTGATGGCGGTCGCACGGCTAAGAAGCGCGGTGGCGCTATTGGTAAGGGCAAGACCAACGTTAACATTATGATTCACCCCCATAGCCCAATGGGCGCTATGGGCGCTCCTGCTGGTATGCCTCCTATGGGTGGCCCTGCAATGCCTCCACCGCCTCCTCCACGCCCACCAATGCCTCCTATGGGTGCTATGGGTGCTGGTGCGCCAATGGCTGCTCCTATGGGTGCGGTTGGCGCTGGTATGCCTCCTATGGGCGCTGGTCGTCCGGGCATGCCTCCTATTGGCCGCAAGTCGGGTGGTAAGGTTGAGCATGTGATTGATCACGCTGCCGGTGGTGGTTTGGGCCGTCTTGAAAAGATCAAAGCCTACGGGCTGGAATGATAGGATCGCCTAATGGCATCGAACTCGAATAACAAGAACTTCCAAGAACCGTCAGATGGTACACAGAATTGGGGGGCTATCCTTAATTCTAACTTTTCCATTGTTGACAGTGCTTTTGGGAGTTCTTCGACCGTAACTTTATCTAATGGGGCGAACGTAACACTTACGACCGCTCAATTTCAAAGTGCGCGTATTGTTCTTTCGGGTACGGTAACTACGACGGCAACGGTTACAATTCCGTCAGACATTGGTGGCGGTAGCACGTCGGGCAGCTATTGGTTATTTTCCAATGGCACGGGCGGCACTATTACGGTAACTACAGGCGGTGCGAATAACGTAGTTATCAATCCCGTACCAACGGGTTCGTCCGCTCCATACCGCAATGTTTACATTTTCAGCGATGGTTCAAACATCTATTCGCTTGATCAGGCTTCTTCGTTGGCCGTTAATGAAGGCGGCACGGGGCTTGCTACCTTAACCGGCGCTAACAATGCGCTGTATTCAACATCTGCTACAGCATTGACGGCGGGTACACTCCCTGTCGCTGCTGGCGGAACGGGCATATCCACTGCGCCTACCAATGGTCAGATTGATATTGGTAATGGCACAAACTTTACACGCACCACCTTAACGGCTGGTACGGGTGTTACTGTAACGAACGGTGCTGGCTCTATTACATTAGCTGCTGCCGGTAACATTCTTAATTATCAAGATTTTACCACTTCTGGTACATGGACTGCTCCTTCTGGTCTTACCGGCAATGAAATTGTTACTGGCTTTATTTGGGGTGCTGGTGGCGGCGGTGGTGGCGGTAATTC
>Ga0208383_1000041_pt1 | contig 31725 bp, 35 predicted proteins | sample CryBogCBE10Sep07_FD_184588 | JGI IMG/M metagenome (GOLD analysis project Ga0208383, IMG submission 184588) | Freshwater microbial communities from Crystal Bog, Wisconsin, USA - CBE10Sep07 (SPAdes) | ecosystem: Environmental > Aquatic > Freshwater > Lake | place: Crystal Bog, Wisconsin, USA...
GTATAAGACACAGTTTATGCCGTCAAACCTCGGCCTTATTGAGTCGTTCCAGCAGACTAAAGAAATCTACGGCGCCAACGTGCTCAACACGGCAACGACGTATAATGCTTCAGTCGGCGGCGACGGCCAGCCACTCTGCTCTCCTTCGCATCCGATTGACGGTGGCACAGTTTCTAATACGCCATCTGTTCAAGTCGACCTTAACGAAGCTACGCTGCTCAACGGCATGATCTCTATCCGCACGAACTTCAAAGACCAAGCCGGTCTGAAGGTGTTTGCGCGTGGTCGTCGTCTCGTTGTTCCGCCGCAGCTTGAGCCTGTTGCTATCCGTCTTACAAAGACTGAACTTCGCCCAGGCACGGCAGACAACGACGTCAATGCGATCATGATGACCGCGGGCGGCTTGCCTGAAGGTTATTTCGTCAACGACTTCTTGACCTCGCCTTACGCTTGGTTCTTGCTGACGAACATTGACGGCTTGAGCTACATGGAGCGTGTTCGTTTCGAGACCGACATGCAGGTAGATTTCGTTACAGACAACTTGCTTGTCAAAGGATACGAGCGGTATAGCTTCTCGTATTACAACTGGCGTGCAATTTGGGGCTCGTTCCCAACGTCTTAATCGGCAAACGAGGGGAGCCATTTGCTCCCCTCACAACTTTGAAGGAGAGACCTCATGGGTCAAACAAACTTCACTGGGCCGGTTACATCGGGCGACCTACAGCAGGGCCAAACCAACGGTCCTAATATAGGTTTCGCAAGACTTGCTCAGTCAGTCGCACTTACGCAAAATGGCGCTACTGCCGTTTCTGCAACGCTATATATACCTGCTGGCTCTCAGATCGTGTCGTTTGACATTGACGTTCTGACTGCATTTAACTCTGGCACTTCTGCGACGTTGTCTATCGGCACATCTGCCGCCGCGACAACTTATGTTAGCGGTGTTGACGTTAAAGCTGCCACGGGTCGTATTGCGCCGACATACACGGCGGCACAGCTTGCCGCTATGTCAAATCAAACAGTGCTTGGTGTTGCCGCTCCAACGGTTGCCCCCGTTGTTGTGACGATTACGCCTGTTGGAACCGCCGCTACTGCTGGTTATGTTAATGTTAACGTTAACTATATCCAGCTAACGTCTTCTAACTAATAGGAGCCCACGATGGGTTACGTTGTTAAAGATCCAAAGGCCAAAGGCAATTTTGGCGCTGGTGAAACTGTCCGTCGTGCTGAAGAAGGCACCGACGGATTCAAAAAGGGCGGTAGCTGCATGAAGAAGGGTGGAAAGGCTAAAAAGCCTGCCCGCGCTTCTGGTGGTGGCGTTCTTTCTTCTGCCGCTAAGGGTGAGCCTCGCGGTAAAACTGCTCACTACTGAGAAATGAGCGGGGCGCAAGCCCCGCTTTCCTTCTCTCAGGATTTTTTTATGGCAAGATGTTATAAAATCCCAAATTGGGACGGGAAATGTGTCTCATGCGGAGAAAGCTCTAATGTCGTTTCTTTTGGGAAGGGCAAAGCTGGAACTTGCAACAAATGTTATAAAGCTGATTGGAGCAAGGATAATTCTTTAAAAATAAGATGCCAAAGACTTTATGGGAATGCTCAAAAACGAGCAAAAAAAATGGGATGGCCTGCTCCAGATTTTACATCGTCGTGGATAGAAAAAAAGATATTGAATGGAGTTTGCGAAGCAACCGGAATATCATTTGACCTTGATACAAGAATTACGGATATACATGCGTCAAATCCTTGGGTTCCTTCAATAGACAGGATAGATAGTTCTTTGCCGTATATTAAATCTAATGTCCAAATAGTTGTTTATATGTATAATGTTTGTAAGGGAGAATTTACTCACGAAGATGTAATAAAATTTGCAAAAATGCTTTCAAGGGAGGAGAAAAATGTCATTTAAAACTCCCGCTTGGTCTAGGTCTGCTGGACAGTCGAAATCTGGTGGCCTTAACGCCAAGGGTCGTGCATCCGCTAAGGCTGAAGGCCATAATTTAAAGCCGCCAGTTTCTAAAGAACAAGCATCTAAAAGTCCTAAAGCCGCTGAGCGTAGAGATAATTTTCGGGCCCGTATGTGCGGGATGAAAAAAAGATTAACTTCTGCTAAAACGGCTCATGACCCTAATAGCAGAATAAATTTAGCTTTGAAAAAATGGGATGTTAAATGTTAGCTTGCACGCGATGCAAGATTGAAAAGCCTGAGACGGCAAAATTCTTTCCTCTTCATAATAAGAAGAAGAATGGATTAGATAGCTGGTGCAGAGATTGCAGAAATTCTTATAGAAGCGGGATTAGGCGCGGTATTTATAGAGATATGATTGAAGACAAAGATTTAGCTTATTTAATTGAAACAACCCATAATTGCACAATATGCGGAGATATGTCTAACCTAGTAGTGGATCATGACCATAAAACAAATAAAATTAGAGGGATGCTTTGTAATAGATGCAATCAGGGATTGGGCCAATTTAAAGACGACCCTGAATTGTTAGAATATGCTAAAATATATTTACTGGCTTCTAATGGGGATGCAGAAGCTGATTTATACATAGAGAAATATGGCAATGATTTTGTTTGTGAGGAAACATCAAATGTCTAAGCCATTTTGGGAAAAAGATGCACCTAAAGACGCAAAGCATAAGGCTTTAAACTCAAAAGGTGTTAAGATGGCCAAAGCAAGAGCTAGGGCCGCTGGTCGTCCTTATCCAAATTTAGTAGATAATGTCGCTGCAGCGCGTGCCGGACACACAAAAGGAAAACACTGATGCGTCCTATTACAGTTACTGTTTCTGACGCCTCTGGCGGCGCTAAATCAAGTGACCTTATTCGTTTTGACGACTGGGCTCCCGCGCCCGTATCAATTCAAGTGAATGTTACAGGGACAGTCAATTATACGGTTCAGACGTCTATGGATGACCCCAATAGTGCGACAAATCCTGTCGCCTTGGCGTCAATGACGTGGCTGTCTTCTTCTGACACAAATGTCGTTGGTGCAAGCGCCTCAAAGTCTAGTTATTTTAACCAGGCTCCTGTATTTGCTCGCGTTTTATTAAACAGCGGAAACGGATCTGTAACGGCCACGTTCTTGCAACTGAGCAACGGCCCGATTTAATAAGGGGGCCCCGTGGCAACCAGCGGAACATATGCGTTCAACCCATCTCTGGGCGAGGTTGTCCCTTACGCTTATCAGCTGATTGGGATACGCCCTAGCGCGTTATTGCAAGAACACATGGAGGCGGCCCGCATGGCCACCAACATGATGTTTATGCGATGGTCAAACCAAGGCGTTAATCTTTGGGAAGTTCAGTTGGGCAGCATTGCGCTGGTTCAGGGACAGACGCAATATTCAATACCTTCTAGCTCAGTTGTTATTTTAGATGCTTATATTCGCGTCACGTCTGGCACGACAAATACTGACAGATTAATTCTACCAATTTCACGGTCTGAATATTCAAGCTATCCAAATAAGGCGCAACAGGGCTTTCCAACTGTATATTGGATGGACAGGTTATTAAGCCCAAGCGTATATTTATGGCCGGTGCCTGACGGCAATGAAACGTCTTTTAATTATTATTATATTAATCAAATACAGGATACGAATTTAACTGGCGCTCAAACAATGGACATCCCATCCATTTGGCTTGAGGCTATGGTTTATGGCCTTTCTTATCGTCTTGCTCAAATATGGGCTCCAGAAAAGGCGGTAATGATTAAGCAGATGTCTGACGAGTCTTACGATATTGCGTCTCGTCAAAACGTCGAAGTTGCCCAACAATATATTTCCCCTACAATTGCTGGTTATTTTAACTCGTAAGGAGGGGATAATTGGCTTACGCATCAAAAGCCGGACGAGCCAGAGTATCCTCGCGTAACCCACAGGCGCAGGCCGTCTGTGATCGATGTGGCATATGGACTAATCACACTAGGCTACAGTGGCAATATGACTGGCGTGGCGCGTCTTTAGCGAATATCCGTATTCTTGTGTGTGATGAGTGTTTAGATGAGCCACAACAACAGCTTCGCGCCATAGTTGTCCCGGCAGACCCTGTTCCAATTACGCAGCCGCGCACTGAGCCATATTTTAATGATGAAGTCGATTACCGCATTACTCAAGGCAATACAATTGATCCAGTTACGGGCATTCCCGTTATAGGCGGCGCGACAAGAATTACTCAAAATAATAATTATCGCGTTACGCAGCAAACTGGTGAAGCGCCTAGTGGATTAAATCAGCTTCCAGGAACAGATTGGAACGCTCCAGCCGTAATTTATAATAATACGGAGATTGGCATACCTTACGACAATACGTCTGTTCCATTTACCGGCCCGTTGTCTCCCCCATATAACTTTATTGTTCAGTGGAACAATCAGTGGTTCTTTGGTATAAGAACAGGATCATATTGGACGAACAATGTTGGTGCGTTCGTTGATTGGTCTACAACGATTTTATAAGAGGAAATAATGGCCGTTCCTTATACTTTTGGAAATACGCCTGGCGGCCAAAGCATTCCTTTAACGGAATTAGATGCTAATTTTCAATATGTATTAGAACACTCTTCTGGTGGAGCAACGGGTCCAACGGGCCCAACTGGATCTTCAGGTCCTAGCGGTCCTACTGGGCCAAATGGTGCAGGAACTTACACTGAGTCAGCGTCCCCTCCAACGTCTCCTGCACCAATTAATGGTGACCGTTGGTTTAATACAAATACTGGTCTTGAATATACTTATATGACAGATAGCGCCGGGTCTCAGTGGATTGAGATTGGGACTATTTCAGCTATCGGCCCTACAGGTCCTACAGGAGCGACCGGCCCATCTGGATCTGGTCCAACGGGACCAACGGGCGCCGCTTCTACTATTGCAGGTCCAACAGGACCGACAGGGCTAGCAGGCCCTACGGGGGCTCCTTCTAACGTAACGGGCCCAACAGGCCCTACCGGCTCTACTGGTCCAACTGGAACAACGGGTCCCGCAGGTTCCGGCATTACATATAAGGGCAGCGTTGCTACTGTCGGTGCGTTGCCCGCAAGCGGCAATACTGTTGGCGATGCTTACATTGTTACGGCAAATTATCATCTATACATTTGGAATGGGTCTACGTGGATAGATAACGGACCAGCGGTTACTGCTATTACAGGCCCAACGGGGCCAACTGGACCTACTGGGTCTACGGGTTCCACAGGACCAACTGGAGCTGCTTCTACTGTTGCCGGCCCGACAGGCGCAACAGGCCCAACTGGGGCTGCTTCTAGTGTTGCTGGTCCTACAGGTCCGACGGGCGCTACAGGCCCAACTGGGGCTGCATCTACTATTGCTGGTCCAACTGGTCCTACTGGAACTGGTCCAACTGGTCCAACTGGCGCCGGCCCAACGGGTCCAACGGGGGCCTCTGGCCCGACAGGGACTGGCCCAACTGGTCCCACTGGAGCAGGCCCAACTGGCCCAACTGGCCCAACTGGTCCGACTGGTCCGACTGGCCCAACTGGCCCGACGGGACCTACTGGAACCACATCAAATGGTCTAAAGGGAACAATTATTAACGTCGTCAGCGATACTAACTGGTCTTTCCAAACAAATGCTTTCCAGAATATGACCAATACTGGAACTGCTTATTATATTGGGTCATCAAGTAATTCTTTTTATTACAGCAGCCCATATATTGGGTTTGGCGCTGGGTCTCAATATTGTCAGATAGACTCATCAGGGAATCTAACGATTAGTGGTTCAACCGCCTATAAAACCGGTGGCGGCAGCTGGACGGCGACGTCAGATCAAAGAGTTAAAAAGAACATAAATAATTATTCTCCATCATTGACGGATTTACTTAGTTTAAACCCAATCACCTATCAGTATAACGGTCTATACGGCTCTGTTTCTGACGGCAAAACATATACAGGATTTATTGCTCAAAGCTTACTTGGGACGCCATTTGAAACAATGGTTGGGAAGACCCAGTATAAAGATCCTATATCTGGAGAGATAACGGAAATATACACCGTTGATGCGTCAGAGCTTGTATATGCTTTGATTAACTCAGTTAAAAAACTTTCTGAAAAGATTGACGCTTTAGAAGCTAAGCAAAATGCATAATAGGATTAGGGGAAGCTATGGCCATTAATTTTCCTGCAAGCCCTACTGTTGGCCAAGTCTATACTTATTCTTCCCGTTCATGGCAGTGGAACGGGCAGGGGTGGCAGGCGTATCCTGGGCCCGCTTCTGTCGGTCCAACTGGCCCTACAGGCCCCGCGGGGACCACAGGCAATACAGCTGTTGATTCCCTAACAATTACAACAACTAATGTTTTCCCTGCGCTAAGTCATTCTTATAACGGTTCTGGTCTTTTTCAGCTTATTGTAAATGGTCAAGTTTTTGTTTCGGCGGGATCTTCTCCAGCATTTTCCGTAAGTGGAACGATCATAACGTGGTTATCTACGGTATTCAGTGTAAATCCAGGCGACGTTGTATTCGCCATGTATAGTTATTGAGGGTGACATGCTAAAAATTCTAACTGCGATTGCCTCAATTCTTGTTTCAACGTCAGTTGTTGCAGCACCAAGCACAACTCAGATTGGAACATATAAAACATCAAATCCATATCCCGTATCAATATTATTTAATAATACTTGGTATCCTATGGGAGCGATTAATACTTCTACAGGTGTTTTTGTCGGCGGTGTTGCAAATGGCGGGACTGGGCTAACTGCGGGAACATCTGGAGGTATTCCTTATTTTTCTTCCTCTAGCGCGATGGCTTCATCTGCTGCATTAACACAATATGGCGTTGTTTATGGCGGTGGCGCTGGTAATTCTCCTAATTCAACTGCTGCAGGAACAAACGGGAATATTTTAACCGCTACAACAGGTTCGCCTCCTGCTTTTGCTTCTGCGAGTAGCGTTTTTGATACAAATTTCTCTTCATCAAGAGGATCTATATTGTATCGAGGCGCTTCTGGATGGGCTGCGTTGGCTCCCGGAACATCTGGTCAAGTTCTTACAACAAATGGCGCAGCTGCTGACCCTTCTTGGGCGGCAGGCGGCGGGTCTGCTTCTGCGGTTAGACCAGGTGGAAGATTAACTGTTGTCGCGGGTGTTCCTGTTATTCAAAACAATGGCTCTACCAGTTATGTAGGCCAATCAACACTGTATTATTCTCCATATAATGGCGCTTATGTTCCTATTTATGATGGAACAACAATGCAAAGCGTCCAATTTACATCAAGCCCATCAGACACAATCGGGTTGGCTCTTACTATAAATAGTAATTGGTATCCAAGGTCAGCCTATGATGTGTATGTTACTATGAATAGCGGTTCTCCAGTTCTTTGCACCGTTCCTTGGTCAACTGTTAATCCTACTCCATTGGCAGGGACTGGATATTTTACAAACACATCCGGCGCAACCATTACGACAGTAACTAATTCTCCATCAGATGTTGGAACTCGGATACAGGGAATTTTAGTAAATTCCAGTTCTGACACATGCCGCATATCTGGCGGCTCTACCATAACAATGGGCGCATACAGGGGAACATATTTAGGTTCTTTTTATACGGATTATTCGACTTCTACCATTTCATGGAAGTGGGGCGGTTCTGCATCTGGTGGTTCTGCCGCAGTTTTAAATGTGTGGAATTATTATAATAGAGTTTTAGTTGGCGCTTATCTATTTGATACCGGTGGCCCATACACGGTTACGGCTGTTCCCGGTTGTTTAGCTACCGGCTGTAAAGGTGTCGCCGCCCAATTTGCAAGAAATAGCTCTTCTAATCTTGTTCAACTTATGTATGGAAGAGCTGAAGATTCAATAACAGTTCTTTACCAACAAAATGTTAGTACAGTTTACGCAACTGGCACGTCTGCTGGTGTTGGGCCATACATAACTTCTGGATATTGTATAAACACTTGGGATTATTATGCCGCCAATACTATGTTTGGGGTTGCATTAAATGGGTCTTCTATAACCGCGACTAATTGGGCTCCAATAATAAATGGATTGTCTGAGTCAACATTTACCTCGGTAGAAGCGCCTGGGTCTATTGGCCCGAAATATATTTATGCGTGTGAAAGCGGGGATGGGGTAAACGCCAACCAGGCCGGCGTGTATTATGGGTCCCAATTGGCTGTTTCTGTCCCAATGTAAATAAAAGCAAGTAGCGGTTTGCTATTGGTTCCGCTACAATGGCGCGAGTTTTAAGGACGTAGAATGTCAAATATCCAGATCCCCAACCTGCCGGTAGCCATCAGCTTAAACGGGACTGAGCAGCTAGAGGCTGTCCAGGCTGGGACATCTGTTCGTATTACGTCGCGTCAAATAGCAAATCTTGGCGGCCCAACTGGCCCCACGGGAGCAACTGGCCCCGCGGGTGGGTTTTCTTTTAAGGGCACAGTCCCCACCGCTACGTCTCTGCCAGGCTATCCATCAAGCTACACTGGTTCAGTGGGTGACGCATATGTTACGTCAGACACAGAGCATTTGTGGGTATGGAATGGCTCTACATGGATAGACGTCGGACCAGTAGGCGCACAAATTACTGGGCCAACGGGACCTGGCGGGCCGACGGGTCCTACCGGAACAACCGGGTCATCTGGCGCCACTGGCCCCACTGGCCCCACGGGGTCAATTGGTAATGCTGGTCCAACTGGACCAACGGGATTAAACGGCCCAACAGGCCCAACTGGTTTTTCTGGCACTTCGGGTGCCACTGGCCCAACCGGCCCAACTGGCGCAGCATCAACTGTTGCCGGCCCCACTGGCCCAACAGGTTCTGGCCCAACGGGTCCTACGGGCGCGACTGGGTCTTCTGGTGGTGCCGGTCCTACAGGTCCAACAGGAACGGGACCTACTGGCCCGACGGGTCCAACTGGTGCGGCTTCTACGGTTGCGGGCCCAACTGGCCCGACGGGTGCGACTGGTCCTACTGGTGCAGCTTCAACAGTTGCCGGGCCGACGGGACCCACTGGCGCCGCGGGCAGTTCTGGTTCTACGGGCCCAACGGGTCCAACTGGTTCTCAAGGTAATGCCGGCCCGACAGGCCCGACAGGTGCGACAGGCCCCACTGGCGCCGCGTCTACTGTGGCTGGACCTACAGGGCCTACTGGCTCTACTGGCTCTACTGGAGCGACGGGACCAACGGGACCGACTGGCTCTACCGGCCCAACAGGACCAACCGGAAGCACTGGGTCGACGGGGCCAACTGGCGCCACAGGTCCAACTGGTCCTACGGGCGCTAATGGCAGCACATACGCCACAACGAGCACAACGTCTTTAACAATTGGAACGGGGACTCAATCGTTAACAGTTGGAACTGGGTTAGCCTATACAACGGCGCAGCAAGTTCTAATTGCGTATGACGCTTCTCATTACATGATTGGCACTGTCACGTCCTATAATTCTGGAACTGGCGCTCTTGTTGTTAATGTAACGTCTACGACTGGCACAGGAACTTTTGCTGCTTGGTCTGTTAATCTAAATGGCGCCCCTGGCCCCGCTGGTTCTACCGGGCCTACAGGCCCAACGGGCGCGACAGGTCCTACTGGGACAGGCCCAACAGGCGCAACAGGCCCTACTGGCGCAACTGGTGCCGGCGGAACTATAGGTTATTGGGGGTCTTTTTACGACACCACAAACCAGACAGCCGCAAGCACAGCTTCAACATATGTAATAAACATTGGTAATACAGACCCTAATAGCAGCGGCGTTAGCATTGTTAGTGGCAATCAAATTACATTTTCCAATGCCGGCGTATATAATCTGCAATATTCCATACAGTTCCAAAATACTGCGACAACTGGCAATGATAATGTTGATGTGTGGATTAGGGTTAATGGTTCTGATGTAACAGAAAGCAATAGTATTTATTGGATACCATACAGACAAGCGGGCGTTAATGGGGAGCTGATTGCTGCCATCAATTATGTTCTCAAATTAAATGCTGGCGATTACATCCAATTAGTGTGGGCCGTTAGCAATACTTCCATATCCATTGCATCTTTTGCGTCACAGACATCTCCTACCGTTCCAGCAACGCCGGGCGTTATTGTTACTGCGCAGCAGGTGACATATACGCAGTTAGGGCCGACCGGCTCTACTGGCCCAACTGGTCCAACTGGTAGCACAGGATCAACAGGCCCAACTGGTCCTACTGGCGCGGCATCAACTGTGGCTGGTCCGACTGGCCCGACAGGACCTACGGGGTCTGCCGGAACAAATGGTCCGACTGGCCCTACAGGGCCAACAGGGTCTGCCGGAACAAACGGACCAACGGGTCCTACGGGATCTGCGGGAACAAATGGACCAACGGGTCCTACAGGGTCTGCGGGAACAAATGGACCTACTGGGCCGACAGGGTCAACGGGTGCGGGTGGCCCAACAGGACCTACGGGTTCATCTGGTAGCAACGGACCTACTGGACCAACAGGTTCTGCCGGGACAAATGGGCCTACTGGGCCGACAGGACCAACGGGATCAACTGGCGCGGGTGGCCCAACTGGACCTACTGGCACTGCTGGTTCTACGGGCGCAACCGGCCCAACGGGACCTACAGGCTCCACTGGAATAACGGGAGCAACTGGCCCAACTGGACCAACTGGAGCAGCTTCTTCGGTAGCAGGCCCAACTGGTCCTACAGGCTCAACTGGAACAACAGGCCCTACAGGACCAACCGGATCGGCTCCAAATGCGACATACGTTAGAACGAGCTTTACGGCTACTGGCGGTCAGACAACCTTCACGTTGTCTTATACAGTTGGTTATGTTGCGGTTTATCTGAATGGCGTGTTGCTGAATGCCTCAGACTATACGGCGTCGAACGGCACAAGTGTGGTATTAAGCGTCGGCGCTGTTGCGGGCGATATTGTCGAGACGATTGCTTACAATACGGTGAATGTTGGAACTGTCGTTGTAAACTCAACGGCAATTAGCGGTGGAACATCCGGTAGAATACTTTATGATAACGCCGCGACGGTTGGGGAATTGCCTGGGACCGGCGTGACCACAGTATATATCGCTAACAACTTCGGGAGCCTGTAATGGCCGTAACTGCTACTCCAGTATTTGCTCAGACACCATATTCTGTGTCTGCTAATTTAACAGCTCAAACTGCCTGCACGACAAGAGGCCCGACAGCTACAGCAAGCTTGGCCGGTGCTAATATCATTCAGTTCGTTCCAACTTCCACAAATGGAACGAGAGTTGACTATATTAAAGTTGTTGCGGCTTCTACTAGTATTACTGCTGCTACGGCTGCCAACCTCGTCCAGATTTGGAACTGGGACGGCACGAATGCTTATTTGACGGATGAAATTCCAGTTTCTGCTGTAACGCCAAGCACTACTGCGGCGGGGTTCACGACGACATATGCTTATGCAAATGGTCTGTATATCCCTTCGGCAAACCGTTTGTATGTTAGCGTGACTGTCACAACGACGGCTTCTACTACGGCACTTACCGCTACAGCGTTTGGGGCGCTTCTCTGATATGCCACGCACATCATCCGCATTTGGTAAGAAGGTTGCTTCGTTTGACACTAGCACTATGTCTAGTGCGCACATTTATGGCGGATCATTTGTCTCGGCAACTGAATATCCAACAGTAGATGCTGTCACTGTTATCGGCACGGCTCCAAATGCGACGATCAACTTCGACGTTGATAAGCAGTCTGTATTGTATTTTACGCAGAATGCAGGCGCTAACTGGACAATTAATTTCAGAGGGACTGCTGCTACACAATTAAATGCATATCTTGGGCTTAATGAAACGATAACTGTTGTTGCGATGACGACACAAGGTGGAACAGCTTATTATAATAACGCATATCAGATTGATGGAACGACTGTGACACCGAAATGGCAAGGAGGAACTGCGCCGACTACGGGTAATGCTTCAGGGATTGATATTTATACCTACACAATTACCAAAACGGCAAATGCGACCTATACGGTTATTGCTGCCGTAACGCAGTTTAAATAAAATGCCAATTATCTCGACCAAAGGCGCATTTTCGGCCCAAGGATATGGGTTTGGTGGAAATACTGGTGGCCCTGTTGGAACCAAAGGCATATTTGCTTTGGGGGGTACGCCCGGCGCATCAACCACCCGCAACAAATACACTTTTGCGACTTGCACAAGCACCTCTGCGGCATCCGCATCTGCGGCCTCATATTATGGATCGGCAGCAGGTAATTCCACTAGAGGCATATTCGCTTTGGGGTATGTGTGCGGCGTAACATCAACCACCCGCAACAAATACACTTACGCATGTTGCAGCAGTACGGCGAGTGGCGTAGGAGCTGCAAGTGCGGCCTCATATCGAGGATCTGCAGCAGGTAATTCCACTAGAGGCATATTTACTTTGGGAGTTGTGGCCGGCGGAGCATCAACCATCCGCAACAAATATACTTATGCCTGCTGTTCTAGCACAGCAAGTGGTGTCGGAGCTGCAAGTTGTGGTTCACAGTTTGGCTCAGCCGCAGGTAATTCCACTAGAGGCATATTTGCTTTGGGATCTGTGTGCGGCGTAGCATCAACCATCCGCAACAAATACACTTACGCCTGCTGTTCTAGCACAGCGACAGGCGTAGGTTCAGCGAGTGCTTCTTCATATGGTGGCTCAGCCGCAGGTAATTCCACTAGAGGCATATTTGCTTTGGGGGTTGCGAGTGGCGCAGTATCAACCATCCGCAACAAATATACTTATGCCTGCTGTTCTAGCACAGCAAGTGGTGTCGGAGCTGCAAGTTGTGGTTCACAGTTTGGCTCAGCCGCAGGTAATTCCACTAGAGGCATATTTGCTTTGGGATCTGTGGCCGGCGTAGGACCATCAACCATCCGCAACAAATACACTTACGCTTGCTGCACTAGCACAGCCAGTGGTGTCGGAGCTGCAAGTTGTGCTTCGTATTATGGTTCAGCCGCCTCCAACGGAACCTGTGGGGTTAACGTATGACAATACCTAGAAACCTATCCATTCTTGCGGAATACGCAGGAACCGTTAACGCCCCAGTCTTGAACCTTACCAACACTGGTGAGGTGGCGACGGTCAGCGCCACGGCAGCTACGGGCACGATTAACTACGACGTTATTACGCAAAGTGTATTGTTCTACACCACAAGCGCCTCCGCAAACTGGACGCTGAATATTCGCGGTAATAGTTCGACGAGCCTTAATACATTCATGGCAACAGGGCAGTCTATCTCGATTGCTTTTCTTGTCACCCAAGGCGCGACGGCCTATTATAATAATGCCGTCACGATTGATGGAACTTCTGTCACCCCGCAATGGCAGGGAGGAGCAGCTCCGACAAGTGGCAATGCAAGCGGAGTGGATATTTACACGTATACCGCGGTAAAAACGGCAAGCGCGACGTATAACGTGTTTGCTTCCCAAACCCAGTTTAAGTGAGCCTGACATGCCCGCAGTCATTACCAGAGGCGCGTTTTCTGCGAAGGCTTTTGGTTTTACTGGAAAGAAGGCTGGTGGTAGCGATGCTACTATTGGGATATTTGCTCTTGGATATTTATGTGGGGTTAGCAGCACAACACGCAACAAATATACTTTTTCCAATGATACAGTTGGAACTGGCGGAGTAGCCACTGCTGCTTCAGCATATGGTTCCGCTGCTGGAAATAGCACCAGAGGTATATTTGCACTTGGATATGTATGTATTTGCGGCGTAACAACACGCAACAAATATACTTATGCTTGCTGTTCAGTGGGAACTGGAGGAGCGGCAACTGCCGCATCCCGATATGGATCAGCCGCTGGAAATAGCACAAAAGGGATATTTGCTCTTGGATTTGGATGTGGGGTTGGCGGCGGCGTAACAACACGCAACAAATATACTTATGCTTGCTGTTCAGTTGGAACTGGAGGAGTAGCTACTACTGCTTCATATATTGGTTCCGCTGCTGGAAATAGCACCAGAGGTATATTTGCACTTGGATATACAACAGGCCCATCAACAACAAGGAATAAATATACTTATGCTTGCTGCTCAGTTGGAACTGGCGGGGCAGCTACTACTGCTTCATATCAAGGTTCTGCTGCTGGGAATAGCACTAGAGGGATATTTGCTCTTGGATATGGATGTGGGGTTGGCTACGTAACAACACGCAACAAATATACTTATGCTTGCTGCTCAGTTGGAACTGGCGGAGTAGCCACTGCTGCTTCACATTATGGTTCCGCTGCTGGAAATAGCACCAGAGGTATATTTGCACTTGGATATACAACAGGCCCATCAACAACAAGGAATAAATATACTTATGCTTGTGATAGCGTAACAACAGGTGGGATTGCTACCGCGGCTTCTTACGGTGGCTCAGCCGCCTCAAACGGCACATGTGGGGTTAACGTCTAAAGGGGAACAATGAACTCTAATCCGCATAGAAATAACTGTGACTTTCAGCTTCGTCATTTTATGGCTGGCTCTTGCTTCACGCCGGATGGCGCGTGGATGCTTATGTATGGACAAAAGATCGACCGCGAGGCGGTCGTTCAAAGCTGCGAAGCGCAACGTATTCGCAGAGAAGCTAAAATATTAGACGCTCAGGCTGTTATTGACGATCCGAATGCGTCAAAGACCGACAAGATGCGGGCAGAGGCCGATATTATTGAGGCTGACGCGCATTTTTATACGTGGTCAACGAATATGGAAGCCGCTCAAATGGAGCTTGCGACCATCAAGAGCATCATGGAAGAGCTTGAGCCTCATCGTAAATATGCACATCTTCCGCTTTTAGAGGCCAATGAAGCCGCACAGCGGGATGAATGGCTTGGCGAGTTCAAAAACCGTGTGGAGAACTTTCTTTTCTCAACGGGGACTATCCCAGAAGACCATCTTCGGGCTATGAGAAACCACCCTGACTTCCAGACTGAGCTTCTACCTCACATTCAAGGCGTGATGAACAAGCTGGCGGGGGCAAAGAACGCCATCGAATGTTTAACAAATCACAGCGAATACTTTTTAGAAGATAAGCGTAATGTCTGATGATGTTTTAGAAAACATTCACTGCTTTCCGACAATGGTTTATTCAATTAATAAGCCAGAGTTTTTAGAAGCAGTTCGCAAATCTGCTAACTCGGCCCTAAAGGCCATCGACCATGAGCTAAATGAAATCTATCCCGTCAAAATGTCGGGGGATATTTCGCAAGACCCAAGCATACAGGACTTTTGTGCATACACTGCCGTGACAGCCCTCAATATCTTGCGGGAACAGGGCTACAATGTCAGAGAAAAGGCCGCATTTTTTACTGAAATGTGGGCACAGGAACACCATAAATTCAGTCAGATGGACCAGCACATTCACCATAATGGTGTGCAGATAGTCGGATTTTACTTCCTTGACACGCCAGAAGGCTCATGCGCGGCGACGTTCCATGACCCAAGACCAGGAAAGACGCAACTGGGCATCTCTGAAGACGATATGTCAAATGTGACATATGCCTCGAATGCTTTTCACTTCAAGCCAGAGCCGGGAGTGCTTGTTTTAACAAATGCTTGGTTGCCGCATAGCTTCACTAAAAACGGCAGCAATGAGCCTTTCCGATTTGTTCATTTCAACATCTCCCTCATCGACAATCCACAGCCAGCCTGTGAGGTAGAGGTCATATGAACCACTACCACATTCGCTACAACAAAATGCGTGGAGCGCCCGGGCGTGGGACTAAGGACCATGTCTGGCGTGTTTTTGAGAATGGAAGCAAAGAATATCTTGCAAAACATGTTAGAATGAATGTTCCTTCTTGGGATGAACAAACTGGCGAAGATTGGAATATCGCCTGCGACGGTTTCTTAGAAATTGACAGAGAAACGTCGACGGTCATTATTAATGGAGAGAAGAAATGACGATGTATGCCGAGGTAAAGGACACGACGCTGATCCTTTACCCATACTTATTTTCAACTTTGCAAGAACAAAACCCATATACCAATTACGGCGACAATTATGATGTTGCCTATTGGTTCCCGCAGACACAGACGGCTATTGAGAATGGTTATACCCTTGCGCCAGTAACCATTCTTCCAGAACCGACATATGATGCAAATACGCAGGTTTGCACTCAGAATGCCAATCCAACCTTAATTGACGGCGTTTGGACGCTTGATTGGACGGTCGCAACCATGACGCCTGAACAGAAGGCGGCGCATGACCAGCAGGTTCAAGCACAAAACAAAAATCAAGCCTCGCAGCTTCTCACCAATACGGATTGGACGGCGATTCCAAGTGTGTCTGACCCCGCTCAATCGAACCCATATTTAACGAATCAGGCGGCGTTCCTGTCGTATCGCAGCCAGGTTCGGGCCATCGCGGTGAACCCACCGACCACGCCTGTTACAAACTGGCCAACAGTGCCGACGGAGCAATGGAGCTCGTAATATAAATTCTGGCAACGAGGAGGGGAACTCAAATGCCATTTAGCTTTGAACAGGGCAAGCCGTATATACGGAATATTGTTGGCCGCGTTAAGCATGAAAGAATGCTTGATATTGGCCCAGGTTCTGGGACTTACGCCAAATTATTCCCAGAGGCTAAATGGACTGGGGTTGAGATATTTGAGCCGTATGTTAAGAAATATGGCTTAAAAAAATTATATGAAAATATAATTATTGAAGATATTCGTAAATTTGATTTGTCTCCTTTAGGTCGCTTTGACGTTGCGATTGCAGGAGATGTGCTTGAACACATGACTGCTGAAGAGGCGATTGCAGTTGTCAATAAACTTCAATCTATAGCAGACACCGTCATTGTGAGTATTCCTATTGGCCATCACCCACAAGGTGAGTGGGAGGGTAATGTCCATGAAACTCATGTCGTGGACGATTGGACAGACGAAAAGTTTAGAGAAGTTTTTGGTCAGCCAACTTGGGGCACCGTAGACGGCTGCATTGGTGTTTATTGCTGGTCAAATCAAAAAGTCATGCCAAAGATTTGCGTCTACACAATATCTAAAAACGAAGAAATGTTCGTAAAAAGATGGGCAGATTCTGCGCGTGAAGCTGACTTGCTTCTCATTGCGGATACTGGCAGCTCTGACAGAACTGTAGAAATTGCCAAAGAATGTGGCGTAAGAGTTCATGAGATTTGTATCACACCTTGGCGCTTTGACCACGCCAGAAACGCTTCTATTGCTCTTATCCCAAAAGACATTGATATTTGCGTCTGCATGGACGTCGATGAAATTCTTGAGCCTGGGTGGCGGCAAGAGATTGAGCGTGTATGGACGCCTCAGACAACGCGGCTGAATTATTTTTTCGATTGGGGCTGCGGGATTAAGTTTAGGTATGAAAAGATTCACGCGAGGCACGGATATTTTTGGCACCACCCCTGTCACGAATATCCAGTCTACGACAAGCGCATAACTGAAGTTTACGCCTATACTGACAAATTGCTTGTTAGCCATCACCCAGACCCAACAAAGAGCCGTGGCCAGTATTTGGATCTTTTGAGCCTATCGGTAAAAGAAGACCCAAATTGCCCACGAAATGCTTTTTATTATGCTCGTGAATTATCGTTTCACGGCCTATGGCAAGACGCAATTGACGCTTGCAATAGATATCTCAATTTACCTGGGGCTACCTGGGACAATGAACGATGCTACGCCTACCGCGTCATGGGCAAGTGCTATGACGAAATGGTCAATAAAGACATGGCTGAAAAGTCATACCATAGGGCTGCGGGAGAGGCACCAAATACAAGAGAGCCTTGGTGTGAGTTGGCCATGCTCATGTATCGGCAGGGTCGATGGGAAGAATGTTTTGCTTATTCTATGCGGGCCTTGAGAATCGTAAACCGCGACATGGTCTATACGTGCGACCCGGCAGTATGGGGCCACTGGCCGCATGATCTTGCAAGTATATCGGCGTGGCACCTTGGCATGGAGCAAATTGCGCTTGATCAGGCTAAATTGGCGGCAGATATTAGCCCTCAAGAGGAAAGACTTAAAAACAATTATCAATGGATAAAAAATACGATTGAGGGAAATTTAAAAAAAAAATTCCTAATATCGTCCACTTCATCTATTTCTACGGGCCAAAATCAAGAGACTTTAGTTACATAAACTACTTAGCTGTTAAGTCTGCTTTTGATGTTCAAAGGCCGGATAAGATATATTTTTATTATAATGAGGAGCCTAAAAACAATATTCATTGGGATAAGATGAAACAATATGTTGAGATGGTAAGGATTGATCCTCCAACAGACATAGGAGACATATCAGTTGGCGAATGGCCGCAGCGGTGGTCTGATATTGCTCGATTGAGGATTTTATATGAAACAGGCGGTATCTACTTAGATACAGACTGCATTCTTGTTAGGCCATTAGAAGACCTGCGCGATAATAAATGCGTCCTTTCCGGGTTCGTCGGCGACGTATCTACTTCCGTAAAACATCATGTTCAGTCTTGCTCTGCCGGAACAATAATGGCCGAGCCGGGTTCTGAATTTATAAGGATATGGCTAGAGCGTCTGCCGGAAGGTTTTAAGATGGGGCAGTGGGCGTGGCAGGTAGTAGATTTGCCAGTTCAGATATATAAAGAACGTCCAGAATTAATAACTATGTTAGATATGGAGAAGTTTCTGCCCTTTGACTTCAATGACTACCGAATTTTTGATGAGCTTGAGGCAGAAAGTTTTATTGATGAAATAAAAGACTGTTACCTTATTCATTTATGGGACAGTTTGTGGCAGAATATACTCGAAGGGGTTAATGAAGAGTATTTGTCTACAAAGACTAATGCTTTGTCTTGCCTTCTAAGGCGTTTTATTTTCTGAGAGTGGGAATGGAAATGGAACCCCAAACAATCATTAACATAACCGCCGGTTCAATACTAATGGTTGTAGGGTGGTTCGCCAGGCAGTTATGGGAAGCAGTTAAAGAACTTAGGGAAGACCTCCACAAGATAGAAATTGAGCTCCCCACCCACTATATGCGTCGAGACGAGTTTGCCGAAGGGATGAAAGAAATAAAAGACATGCTTCGCATGATTTTTGATAAGTTGGACGGAAAAGTTGATAAACAGTGGCCGTCGGGAAGAAAAGAATGAGCATACCTAAACAATCTCAATGCGCTTCTCTATTTGGTAATCCAGCCGCTCCGGGGTGGGGCGATAAAAATATTGTTCACGTTGAGACGCCCTGGCAGTTAGTTATGGGCGACATCCATATCCCATACATCAAAATTAATAAGATTGCCGCCGACAGCCTAAAGCGTGTCATTGATAAGACATGGGACGCCTGTAACAAAAGCACAGACAAGATCCACCAGATACATGCCGACCAATTCAGTGGCGACTGGGTGATCCGTCAAATGAGGGGCCTTCACACGACGTCAATGCACGCTTATGGTTTAGCAATTGACTTTGATGCGCCTCATAATCCTTTGGGATCAAGTCATGGGTTCTTTACGGCTCAAAATCCTCTCGTAAGAGCTTTTGAGTCTGAGGGTTGGACGTGGGGAGGTTCATGGTCTCACAGGCCGGATTCAATGCATTTTCAATATGCTAACGTAGGATAAAGGAGAGAAAAATGGGTAATCTGATACAGACATATTTTGTGGCAAATTGGAAAACAACGGCATCTGGCATTATGCTTGGCCTACTTGTTATTCTGCACTACTTCGGCATTAATGTTCCGGGCCTTGCTATTCCTTCTGACACTGGTTCGCAAATTGCAATGGTTCTTGCGGCGATTGGCCTTGTGTCTGCAAAGGATGCTTCAACTGCAGGCGTTCCCGGTAAATGAGTGCTGCTTTAATATCCACAGTCATTAGCCTCCTTGGCGGGTTCATGTCTGCGGTTGTTAGTTTTTTTAATTGGCTGCATGAGCAACAGCTTGTGCAGTCAGGCATTGCTCAAGAACAACTACAAAGCTTAAAAGATCAGGCTCATGAAGCACAAATTGCTATTGCAGCCCGTGAAGCTGTTCGCGCTGATGTCGCTAATAAGCCTGACGGCGTGCCAGTCGACGACCCTTTCGTCAGAGACTAACCACGTTTCATTCTGTGAAGCTGCCCGTGCTATATATTATTCTAGGCATGATACAGCCCCCACTCGCGCCCAAATCCGCGAACATAATGCCGTAGGTGTCGCTTTAAAATGCGGTTGGGTCAAAAAGTAGCTATTTACTACGGTTTTATGGTAAACTAATCCCAAAATGCGGGGATTTATATGACGACAGGTTTATCATATGACGGCAGTGTGGCTGGCACGACAAGCTACGTCACCCAGATTTCGACGATGGCCGTTGTTAGCCCCTCAGACACTAATTTTGTTAATATATTGCCGCAGTGCATAACTTACGCTGAAAACCGCATTTATCGTGATTTAGATTTTCTATTTACGTTTGTCGCCAATACTTCTTACAGCCTCACGGTAGGAAGCCGTGTTATCTCCGTTCCTGCGGGAACTTTTGTCGTTCCAAGCCAAATAAATGTTATTACGCCGGCTGGGGTAACAAGCCCAGACAATGGCGTTAGAAACCCATTATTGCCGGTTACGAGAGAGTATCTTGACGCCGTTTATGGGAATGCATCTTACAAAAGTCAGCCAAAGTTTTTTTGTTTATTTGGAGACCCTACGGCTGCGACTGGCGGAACAAATGCGGTTGGGGTGTATAATTTCCTTGTTGGGCCGTATCCAGATAGTGCTTATCAAGTAGAGATAACTGGCACAATTAGACCGTCAAGTTTATCGTCTTCAAACTTAACGACATTTATTAGCTTATATCTGCCAGATTTATTTATTATGGCATCAATGATTTATATTGCTGCTTATCAGCGTAATTTTAGCTCTACGATGGGCAATGACCCTCAAATGCCTATTTCATACGAGCAGCAATATCAGGCCCTGCTTAAGGGCGCGACGACAGAAGAATATCGTAAAAAGTTTGAGGCGGCGGCCTGGAGCGATAAATCCCCTTCGGTTGTTGCTACGCCTACTAGAGGTTAACAAATGCCTCATTCTACACTAAAAATAACTGGCGGCGTAGACACGAACAGAACGCCAGCGTTAAATGAAGCGAGTATTTCTTCCGCTAATTTAATTAGATATTCTTACGACCCTCAAGGATTAACGCTTGTTCAGAAGCTTGGGGGATGGATTAAATACTTTTCTACCTCTTTGCCAGATATTGTTCGCGCACTATTGGCTTGGGAAGACACTAATGCCACAAAACATTTAGCTGTAGGACGAGAAGCCGCAAGCGCGTCTGGAGACGCATTATCAGTCATTACAAATGGTTCTTTATCAATAATAACGCCAAAAACAACGACTGATAATCCTACCATAAATATTACCACGACTTCCGGCAGTCCAAACGTAGTCGTTTATGATGCTGGCTCAAATATTCTTAATGGCGATTCTGTCTATATTCAAACACAAATAAGTGTCGGCGGATTAGTATTATTTGGCTTATACCCATGCACTTTTTTGGGACCTGACCAGTATCAGTTAACTGCGTTAGATGCTCTTGGCGCTCCGTTAGCGGCAACGTCATCTGTTTCTTCTGGTGGTTCTGTTCCTGTATTTGCGTTTAATTCCAATTCTTCTTCCGTAACAGTAACATTAAGTAATCACGGTTATGTCGCGGGAGACACATTTCCGGTAATAATAAGCACGTATAATTCAACTGCAAATGTGACATTATACGGCAATTATACAGTTCAATCTGTTATTGATAGCAGCAACTTTACAATAAATGCTTCGGCTATTGCTGTTTCGTCATCAACTTCTACGTTAAATGGCGGCAATGCCCGTTATCAATACTTCATAACGAATGCGCCAACTCCTACAGGGACGGGGTATGGCGTCGGCGGTTACGGACAAGGCGGATACGGGATTGGCGCCTCTGGCCCTACGCCAGTTACGGCTCCACCCATAGGGGCTTCCGATTGGTCCCTTGATAACTGGGGCAACATATTAATTTCGTCCCCTGTTACTGTTAACACTGACGGATCTTTTTCTGGCGGCCCCATTTATCAGTGGGACCCAATTTCTTCTGCTACGACAAATGCGTCAGTCATACCTCAAGCGCCTGTTGCTAATGACGGTATATTTGTAGCAATGCCGCAAAGGCAGATTGTTGCGTGGGGAACAACTTTTACCGGCATACAAGACCCTCTTTTAATTGCGTGGTCTGACGTTGCAAACTTCAATTCTTGGATTCCTAATGTAACGAATCAAGCTGGTTCATATAGAATCCCTCGCGGATCTCGAATTGTTGGATGTATTCAAGGGCCGCAACAGGGCCTTATATGGACGGACTTGGCTATATGGGCGATGCAATATTCTGGCCCTCCCTACGTTTATCAGTTTAACGAAATAGGAACGGGCTGCGGCCTCATATCACGAAAAGCCGCTGGCTCCATGAACGGTGTTGTTTATTGGATGGGGCAAAGCCAATTCTTCATGCTTGGCAGTTCAGGTGTGCAAATACTTAATTGCCCTATATGGGACGTCGCATTTCAAGATTTAGATTACAACAATTTATGGAAAATCAGATTTGCTGCCAACTCAAATTATACTGAAGTGGCCTGGTATTATCCTACCGTCAGTAGTAATGGCGAAGTATCTTCTTACGTCAAATATAATGTTGCTTTAGGAATATGGGATTACGGCCAATTATCCAGAACTGCTTGGATCAATCAATCTGTCTTAGGTTCTCCAATTGCAGCTTATCCTTTTTCTTCTGGGTCAGGTTATTCTAGCTATCTTTATCAACATGATGGCGTAGACCCAGTAACTGGTCTCCTTGTTGCTGATGCTGATGGGGTTGCTTTAAACGCTACTTTCCAAACGGGTTATTTTGTTATTTCTGATGGAGAATGGAAAGTATTTGTCGATCAATTATGGCCGGATATGAAGTGGGGATATTATAATCAGCCACAAAATGCTAACATTCAAATAACATTTTATGTTACGGATTACCCTGGGCAGGCCCCCACTATTTACGGGCCCTATATCGTCAATCAATCAACTCAATATATTACGCCAAGATTTAGAGGTCGTCTCTTGTCTATTGGCATATCCAGCAATGACATTGGGTCGTTTTGGCGACTGGGTGCTATAAGATACAGATACGAACAAGACGGAAAGTTTTAGGAGGCTACAATCGCTACCCTTGATGACATCTTAACAACACAAAAGAATGGCGTCGTCGCCATCAATAACCTAAACCAAACCTATCGTTTTTTAGGCGGGGCGCAAACGTCTGCCGTCATTACAGCATCTGCTGGCACAACGCTTATCGCTGCGGGGTCTGGTCGAATTGTTAGTTATAATGTTTTAGTCGCGGGAACATCGACAGGAACAATTTATAATTCATCAACGACGTCCGGGGCAAACTCCTCAAATGCCGTCGCTATTATACAGCAAGCAGTAACAACAAATTCTATTGTGGTTGGGTCTAATTTTACAAATGGTTTGGTTGTGACGCCTGGAACGGGTCAGTCCGTCAATGTCACATACTCTCTTACAGTTGCATAGGTGATACATGCCACTCGCTAAAGGAAAAAGCCAATCTGTAATAAGTGAAAATATTCGAGAAATGGTTCGTGCTGGCCATCCCCATGACCAAGCGGTTGCGGCTTCCCTTGAGCAAGCCAGAAACTCTTATGAAGAAGGCGGCGAGGCAAAAAGCAAAACTTTTGTCGGTCCTATTCACTCTAATGTTGCTGGCAGAACCGACCACCTACCAATTAATGTCCCCTCTGGATCTTATGTTATACCGGCAGACATCATATCCGGCTTCGGTGAGGGCAATACAATGGCCGGTTTTCAAATTGCCAACAATGTTTTTGGCAAGCAAAGTCTTGGAGAAGAACCTTCCGTTGAAATCATAGCTGCCGGCGGGGAGTATGTGATTTCTCCAGAGAATGTCGCTAGAATTGGTTCCGGTGATATTGATAAGGGACACGACATTCTTGATGATTTCGTTACGGAGTATCGAGAGAGGCTTGTGGCTACGTTAAAGAAACTGCCTGGTCCTAAGAGGGATTAATAAATATGCCGAGGAAGGAAATAGATGAGGTCGTTGTCAGAACGGCCGAATTGAAGGATATCGACTCAATAATGCATATGTGTTCCATGCTTGCCGAAGAAAATGGGATATTTAGGCCCGACGATCAGAGGGTCTTCATGGAGCTATTGCCGTTGTTGCAACAAAATGGCGGCATAATAGGCGTTATAGGTGACGTTGGAGAGCCTCTTGAGGGGATGGTCATCTTAAAAATAGGTTCACTGTGGTATTCATCAGACCCTATTGTTGAAGAGCGTGTTGTTTTTGTTCATCCCAAATTTAGGAAGGCATCAGGCGGTCGCGCTAGAAGATTATGCCAGTTTAGTAAAAAAGTTTCGGACGAACTTGGATTTCCGCTTATAATAGGGATTGTTAGTAACAACAGAACGCAAAGCAAGGTTAAGCTTTACGAGTCAGAATTTGGTTCTCCCGCCGGCGCGTTTTTCTTATACGGCGCAAAAACAGGCCAGTGGAAGAGACCTAAAAATGAGGCGGCATTTAAATGACTGCCAAAATTCACTTTAATGCAGTTAAGTGGTATTATTGCTCCCAATTAACCTTAACCATCCCTGGGGAATAGAATAATGTGCGGTAAAGGCTCAAATAGTGGCGGCGGTCAGGGCGCACTTGGATGGGGTGGGTTAGCTCCAGCTCAACAAACAACAACGCAGGCGTCACCGCAGGCTCTTAGCTGGTATAATCAAGCTATGGGGCTTGCATCACAGGCCGCCGCCAAGCCTTACCAGCAATTTGGGACGACCCCAGAACAATTTGTCGCACAACTAAACCCACAACAACAGGCCGCACAGCAGGGTATCGCTGAGCAGGCTGCCGCTACACTACCTTATTCTGAAATGGGCGCCGGTATGCAAGCCGCCGCGGGTATGGGCAACGCCGCTCAAATGGCCGGCGCATATATGAACCCATTTATGCAGCAAGTTGTCTCTCCAGTTCAGCAGGCCCTACAGCAACAACAGGGGCAGCAATTGGCGCAGCAACAGGCTGCGGCCATCCAAGGCGGCGCATTTGGTGGGGATCGTGCGGGTCTTCAACGGGCTGTTTTACAAGGCCAGCAGCAACTGGGCATGGGGCAGGCACTAAGCCCACTATATCAAACTGGATATGGGCAGGCGCTTGGCGCCGCTCAGACGGACCTTCAGCGCCAATTGGCCGCGGGTCAGGGGCTTTCACAAGCTGGGTTGGCGGCGCAACAGGCGTCACTTGGGGCCGGAACGCTTGGACAACAAACACAGCAAGCGGGCATTAACGCGCTCTATAATCAGTTCCAGCAGCAACAAATGTGGCCCTATATGCAGGCGCAATTCCTTGGTGGGCTTGCAGGAGCTCTTGGACCTCTCACTGGCACGCAGACTTATCAGGCTCAGGCGTCTAGCCCATTTGGGACGCTCCTGGCGTCTCGTGGCGGTAAAATGGAAAACCGCATGGGCGGCGCCGTAAGGGACGGCGGCGATTACTACAAAGGTGGTGTTGTCCCGCAGGGATACGCTACAAAGGGCGGCGTCCCTATTGGTGATGTTTCATATGGCAACGACGAAGACTTGGCTAGTGCGTTAGCCTCCCAGGAGGCGATGTATCAAAGCGCCCCGACGCCTAAAGACATCCCAACAAGCCAGATTCAGACCGGAACGCCTCTTGAGTCAAAACTTGGTAGCAGTGCCCAAGGCAAGAAGGGCACAAGCCTGTCAGATATTTTGGAAACTGGAAAAGAAGCAATTGGTCTGGGTAAAGATATTTATGGTCTTGGTAAGGGGGCATATGATTGGCTTACTGGGCCAACAAATGTTGTTGGTGGCGCTGGCAGCACTGCAGTTCCGACATATGGTGGAGGTCTTTTAGACACCATTGGTTCTGGTATTGCTGATATTGGTAAAGCGGCCCTTTCTTTACTTCCATTTGGTTTTGAAGAAGGTGGCCGAGTTGACTATTCTGATAGAGGCGTTGCGTCTCGTCACGGCTACAATGGTGAAGACGGGTCGGCTGTTAAGGAAGACGGCGACATATTTGAGAGAGGCGTATTGGGAGCCGAATCTGGCCACCATCAATTTGATGAGGCTGGGCGCCCATTAAGGTCTACAAAGGGCGCGGCAGGCATTGCTCAAATTATGCCGTCAACCGGTCCAGAGGCGGCTAAACTTGCTGGACTGCCATATGATGAGCAGCGTCTATTAAATGATGAGAAATATAATGCCGCTCTCGGTCGAGCTTATTACAACGCCCAACTTAAGAAGTTTGGAACGCCTGAACTAGCCCTCGCCGCATATAATGCTGGCCCCGGTCGCGTTCAGAAGGCATTAGAGAAAGCAGGCCCAGGCGGTGACGTTCTTTCTCTTCTCCCTAAAGAGACGCAAGCTTATGTGCCGCGCGCACTAGGTCTTGCTGGTGCGGGGGCGCCAGATTTATCGCGTATGACGCCAAGACAACGTAGTTTCATGGCGCTTGATCAGTCTGAACGTCCTACGGGAGGGGTTGTCCCGAAAGGGGATGATGGACTTGGTGGCCTTCTTAAGCAAGAAAATGTCATTCCCGCACTAATGGGTCTTGGCTCTGCAATCTCTGGCATGGTCGGCGCTAAAACAACGTCACCAGGAGCTGCGATTGCTTCTGGTCTTGGCCAAGGATTAGTTGAAGGGGGCAAGTCATTCTTAGAAGCTCCTAAAACAATTGCTGAAGCCCAAAAACTGCGTGAGGAAGCTAAGGTTCAGGCTCAAGAGGCTCTAAAACGAGCCGCAGAAGTCGGAAAAGTTGGCGCTGAGACAGCAAGAATAGGCGTTGAAACTCGTAAAAGTGAAATAGAAAATTATTTGGCGTCAATTAAAGATACGCCATATGGGCGCGTCGTCTTCTTGGCAAATGGTGCCCCAATGTTGGCTAGTGAGTTCCAAGAACGTGTCCAACGAGGCGAAAGAGTTCCTCTACTTGGAGCATTGCCTGCAGATGCAGAAAAGAGAGCCGCAGAGGTTCTTATGCCGTCTGGTGCGGGGACGACTCCTACGGATGAAAAAAAACCTCTTACGCCAACTGAAGCCAAGAAAGAAATTATTCCATCAACGCCAGGCGTTATTTACGACCAATCTTCACGAGAAAGAGCGAAAAGAGAGCAGGCGGTAGGATTAAACGCTGGGCCTCAAGCTGAATTGGCTAAAAAGAATAGTGAAGAATATAACAATATGGTTCGTAATGAGGCTCAAGGAGCCAGAGAAAACGCTCCATATTTAAAAGAACTTTCTACAACTTTGGCAGACTCATATACCAAGCACGGCATGAATGAGCCTGGATTCAAGAGTGAGATTAGAGCGGAGTTAGTTAGCGCCGCAAATACCTTATATCACTCTCTGGGTGGAGAGGGTGATCTTGGAACATTGAAAAGAGACCAAGACATAGTCAATAAAATTTCAACTTTATTGTCTTCAGAACGCGCAAGGATGGGCAATCAACATGCTTTTGCCGCGCTGGAGACAATGAAAAATGCAATACCTAATTTGTCTATGGACCCAAGAGCAGGCGCTGAACTAACGTCTCAACTTATGACATTGCAGCAAAGAGCCCTTGATCGTGATGCTCATAAAAAGCTTTATGCAAAAGACAGTAATGGGTTTTTAAACGAAGCCGCTGACGATTTTACAGAGAAGTCTGCAAGTCGTTATCAGATGGAATCCAAGATAATAAAAGACTTAATGCTGCATCACGCTCAAGAACTAAAAATGATGATGTCAGGCCACGGCGTTACGCCAGAACACATAGAAGAAGCGATACAAACTTGGTATGGTAAGGACGCACCAAAAGATATGTATCGTTATTTCGCTCCACAAATATAAAAGAGGGAAAAATGGACAGCTCAAACCCTCTTTTAAGACGCTCTCAACAATCTCCAAGTTTTGGAGAAGAGGAAACTTCAGCTGTTGAGAACCCACTTTTAAAAGAAGCTCCAACACCAATAGTTGAAGAACCAAAAGTTGAAGAGCGCAAACCCCTTTCATGGCGGGACGTTCCTGCAGAGGCCGTAAAACATTTGCCAGAAAGCGGTGCTGCCGCGGCAAGGGGTTTTGTAGAGCCATTTTTGCATCCAATACAAACATACGAAACTGGCAAAGAGCTAGTTGGCGGCCTAGCGTCCAAAGCTGCTGGCGCTTTAGGGATGCCGCAAGAGGAAGAAAAGAAAGCCCAAAACGAAGCTGTCGTTAATGCAATTAAAGATTTTTATGTCAACCGTTATGGATCTGAAGAAGGCTTTAAGCGCGCCCTTGCAGAAGACCCTGTCGGCGTTATGGCAGACGTCTCCACTATATTAGGAGGTGGCGGCGGTGCCCTAGCAAGGGTCCCAGGTGTTGTTGGCCGCACAGGTGAAGTTGTCTCTGCGGCCGGCAGGGCTATTAGCCCTATAAATGTTGCCGCTCGTGCAGCGACACCAGTTATTTCTTCTGCTCAAAAAGCCGCCACATATCCCCTTGCTATAAAAACTGGTGTATCACCAGAGACAATGAGGACAGCTTTTAAGGCTGGTCAAGAAGGCAGCAAGCCATTCTTTGCTCAATTAACTGGTAAAGCAGAGCCATCTGAAATAGTTGATGCCGCGCATGAAGCAACCAACGCATTAAGAGATAAAAGACGCTCTGACTATTTAGCAAGTAAAGAAGGATGGGCGGCCAATCAGCAGCCTATAGATTATAGCAATATCAACAAGGCATTGGTTGAGGCTGAAAAAGATGTCATGCACGGGTCAAGGGTTTATCGCCCCGAAGCAAAGGCAATGCTCGACAAGCTAAAAAAAGAAATTAACGATTGGCAAAATACGCCAACTGATTTGGCTGCAATTCGTCAAGGCACTTCATATCACGGCGTTGAAGGTGTCGATAAACTTAAACAGCTTGTAGGCGATATACGATCAACCGCAAACCCAGGTAGTCCAGCCGAGGCTTTGGGGACAAAAATATACAATACAATTAAGGATACTATTGTAGAACATGACCCTAATTACCAAACGGCGATGGGTCAATATTCTGACGCCAGTGACACCCTAAAGCAATTAAAGTCGACGTTGTCACTTAATCCAAACGCGTCTGTTGATACAACATTGCGTAAGCTGTTATTGGCTCAGAAACAGGCAGACGGCAGCAAGGCTAGTTTACTTAATGAGCTGAAGGAAGTTGACCCAGAAATCGGGAATATGATCGCTGGTCACTTGCTACATCCAATTGTCCCAACGGGAATAACTGGTAAAATAGGTGCCGCTCTTTCTTTAACGCCTCACGCTGGGGCGTTCCCTGCTATTGATCCCGTAACCGCAGCACTTAATGTTGTTTCTTCGTCTCCCAGAGCAATGGGCGCGGCCAGCTATGGCCTTGGACGCATGACTGCTCCTGGTGGGGGGCTCCCCTCAATGGCATTGATGCCAAGTGAGATAACAAAGGCAGTTCCTAAAAAAGAAGAAATTGTAGAAGAGGAGCGCCCATATTTTAATAGCTCTAATGATCAAATTAATAGAGCTAAGGGTGGTCGTATTCATCGTGCTACGGGCGGAACTGTAAAACATGGCATGACGGCTAAGGCTTTAATTAGCGCCGTCGATGCGGCACGAAACAAGATTAGCAAACAAACAAAAGCTATACTCAATCAACCAGACGAGCGCGTGGCAACTGCGTTAAAAGTTGCAAATAATCATATATAGGGAATAACGATGTCTAGCACCTATACAACAAATAAAAACCTTGCAGAGCCAGCTCTTGGTGATACTGGCTGGAACTCTCCACTAAATTCAAACTTCACTATTATTGATAACTGTCTTGGTAGTAGAGCGTCCGTAAGTTTGAGCAGTTCAAATGTTACGCTTTCAACAGCACAAATTCAAAGTGCAATCATATCTTTTACTGGAACACTTTTAACAAATGTTAACGTCGTATTCCCTGCAGGTGTTGGCGGTATTTGGGCTATAAGTAATTTTTGTTACGGCGGCGCAAGCAATTATTACATTACACTCACAACTGGCGGGTCTGGCGCAATCGTTAGCCTTCAAGGTCGTTACGGACTGTTCAATGTTTATAGTGATGGAACAAATCTAGCTTTAATAGACAATACCGTCCCGTCCGGCATGATTCAGGCATTTGGTGGACAATTAGCTCCTAGTGGGTGGCTTGCATGTGACGGAACTTCTTATTCGGCCGCAGCATATCCCGCGCTATTCTTTTCTATTGGATACACTTGGGGTGGTTCTGGCGCCGCATTTAATGTGCCAGATTTAAGAGGAACATTCCTTCGAGGAACTGGCACTAATACAACTGGCGCTTCTACTGGCGCAACAGGACCCGCTATTGGAACATATAACGCAGACACATATTTAAACCATAACCATACAATTACAGACCCTGGCCACGCTCATTACTCTCTGGGCGGGGGCGGATTAGTGAGTGTAGGCAGCACAACTGGCACTACATTTACTTATGGTTCCGGGTCTGGAACATTACAATACAACACCACCACATACAGTGCCGTAACTGGCATATCCGTCAACACCTCAACAACTGGCGGGACAGAAACTAAACCAAAGAATTACGGCGTCCTTTATTGCATAAAAACATGATGCACCTAACAGTGAATACATGATGCACCTAACGGTGAATCTTTGATGCACCCAGACCACTTTGAATTTATATTAAAAATGATGAAGGCGTTCATTATCGCCTCCATCGTTATTTATTCATTCAAATTAGGTAGACTTGCGTATGAAGCTATTGGAACAGAAATCTATTAACTATTTTGAATGAAATGAAATTAATTTTTCTAAATTTCCACGAGCCGGATAATAGCATATTTTATAATGATACTCGCAGTAAGCACCCCTATTTTGTTCGTCGCCACAATATCTCGTTACAGGATCTTCTCCTGAGATTATAAATCTGCATGACGTTCTCTTTAAATCTACAAGCTCAATTCCACCCAAACGCGTCGGCAAAACAGGTATTTTTTCAACTGGAATATTTTTTGGCGGTGTTGTTGAAATAATCTCTTTATTTTTTTGCGCAAATTTTTCTTCTCTTATTTTCCTTTCTTCAATAACTCTTTTCTTATGTTGATCCTTTTCGTCTCTCTTAAATACATGACCACTGCGCTTTAGCCTATTAACAAAACCAATAACGGAGTTTCGCGTAAGATTAAGATTATCACCAATTTTAGAACCAGACATTCCTTGCTCCCACATTTCAATTATCTTGTCTTTTTGATCTGCCGTGATCATTCTAATCCTCTTGAGTTATTTCGATATTAAATGTAAAATACATAACCCATTGACACAAAACGATAATAAATAACGTCTATATGGGTTACGGCCTACTATTGCAAGGAATAGTTATGATATCAAGATCAGAGGCTGAAGAAATCTTATTATTGATAGAAAATGCCCTCCAGGACGGTGACTACCCGGACGGCCATAAATGTAAAAGCCATGAGAGACTGGCGTCGGCAACTGTTTCAAAGCAGATGGGAGTTCATAGGTCAGTTATCGCTCGCAAACTTGCAGAGATGAAAAAAGAATATGATCTTGAGCCAAACTGGAAAATATTTAAAGAACAAAAAGAAGAAGACGCCGACCACATTGTTGTCCGTCGTCTTAAAGACAAACTGGCAATGGCTGAGACAAGGGCGGCCAAGGCTGAACGAACGAGTATAAAAGAAGAAGTTCTTAGAGAGACTGTATTCAA
>Ga0208383_1000043_pt1 | contig 30881 bp, 38 predicted proteins | sample CryBogCBE10Sep07_FD_184588 | JGI IMG/M metagenome (GOLD analysis project Ga0208383, IMG submission 184588) | Freshwater microbial communities from Crystal Bog, Wisconsin, USA - CBE10Sep07 (SPAdes) | ecosystem: Environmental > Aquatic > Freshwater > Lake | place: Crystal Bog, Wisconsin, USA...
GGGACGTGTTACCCGCCGCCGTGGAACTAGGGGCCGCAATATTGGTGTATGTAGGGCTACCGCTAGTGCTGACCGATACGCTAGTCGTATTGCCAAACATCTGGTCAAGGATGGTGGCGTTATAGTTAAGCGGCTGATCCCACGTAGGGGATGTGCTATTATACGCTGGTTCGTTTAGGGCAAGGTTGGTGGTAATACTCATTTGTCAGCCTTCCCATCCAGCTTGTCGTAAATACGCTGGAACATACTTTCAATGTGATCCATGCGTTTGTCCAAATCTTCTTTAAGGACGTATTCTTTTGGCAGGGCGGCTTCTAGTTTACTTAAATCCCGCTGTAATTCTTTAACAGCACCCCATAATTCCCGCATTAGCCATCCGGCAACAGCCAAAATAGCACCTAATCCAAGATTTATGAGGTTCTGAAATTCAACCATAATTAAGATTCCCGGATGATCGCCGTAGAAGTATCCCTGTCAATGGATAGTACACCATAACAGACAATATTCCAATCCATACCATCCCGTTCATCCTTTACGGGAACTGTAATATCCAAGTGCTTGAATAGGTATTCTTTGCCGCCATTTTCAAACACCCGCCAGACATGATCCACCGTCCCACGTCCCGGCTGGCCCCGTGATTTGTTAAAGCGGATGCCATACTTGTTCATATAACCTCCGCCGCGGGCATAGGTGGATTAGCCACTGCCGTCAGGTTAAAGTGTATGAACGTCATTGGATCGTTGGAGGCATTGCGGGTGAAGCTGTGTGCCAGCCAAGCATTGGTAAAGATCAACGTGCCATCTTCTGGGGCAACATTGATAGCATTGCTTGCATGGGTAATGTTGGCGGGATCAAATTCTGGCAAACCTATCTGGACCTTACCAGAACGGGGATCATGGAATGTAGCTACAGAACCGTTTTGCGGCGTCCTAAGGAAGTAAAACCCGACAATCTGTGCCCCATGTGCATGAACGTGCTGATCCATGCCGCTGTATTTATAATGCTGCTGCGCCCACATTTCGGTAAATGACGTGCTAAAATTACGCACATCATAGCCCTGTTCGCCCAAAATGTTCCATGCGGTTGCGCCGATATAAGCACAAAGGTCTTCCATACGCGGATCGTCGTATAGGTTGTCCGTCATATAAACAGGGTACACTTCATGGGTGCCGCCCTGTTCTTTTTTGCGCTTTTCAATATATTCATCAACAACCTTGCGGATGTTGTCCAGAAATTCCGGCTTTTTAATTACGTAAATGGTTGTTGGGAAGCAGTGTATTGGGTTTAATTCATCTTTAACATCTGACATTATTGTCCCCGTTGTTGCATTTCTTGCTGCATCTTCTCCATATTTGCAATTTCTTCCGCCGTCAAATCACGGACAATCCAAGAAAATACCCACTTGCCGTCCCGTACAAATGGCTGTTCTGAACGTGACACGGTTTGCGTTTTTCCGTCATACGTAGGGTCTGCATCAATCTCCACATACTGAATGCGGTAGCCATGCACATTGTATGCGTCAGTGGTCGGGAATATTTCCACAAAGTCACTGTAAGGCGTATAGCCTAAGCCGGGATTGTCCCGCATCAATTCTTCCGCACCATAGGGATATTCAACAAACTGGTTGTCGGTGGTGGTTTTAACGTATCCGGTCATGATGATTTGTCCTCAAGAAATGCTGGTGCTTGTTTGGTAAGGAGATCAAGGCGTTCACCCTTCCCTGCCAGTTGGGTAAATACCTGCTTGATATGCGGCACTATATGCGTCTCAAAGTCTGGGTGGCAACGCATGGTATTCAAATGGTCATGCGGAATATTGCCTTGAGACAGAATGAAGTTCTCCACCCGCCCCTGCAATTCACCTAGCCATTCTTCCCGCTGCATGGCTTCATTGGCTTCTAGCATAGGCAGATGACCGAATTTGCGCTGTGGCTCAAGTTCCGCCATGATCTGGTTAATGGTGTTCAGTTCCATAACGGCGGCTTCATGGTTGTTTTTCCATGTGTCTTCCGCTGATTTACATTCAATGATTGTGGCTTCCGCAACCATCTTTTCCCAAGGCTTTGCGTTTTCATCCGCTATAATCGCCTCATTCTCCATGATTTTTGCGTCACGTTTCATCTTCTGGGCTTTGGAATGTTCAACCTTTACTTCCATGTCAATGCGCTGACCATATAGCAATGCCCATGCGCCATCTGGCGTATAGCAAGACCCCGCCATGAAGTGACGGAGTTGAAAGTCTGAATTATTTCTGTGTGGCTTACTGTTCATCTTATACGTTTACCCCTGTTGTACCATTTGATGCGGCGGCACCGCCGTAAGATGCTCCACTAGATGCAGTTGCAGAAGCATTAACACAACCTGAATATGTATATTTATTGCGGGTTGTTGAACTGGCACCGCTTACAATACCTAATGCAAATATTCCTATTGTTGAATTTCCTGCTGCTGCTCCACTGTAAGATGCTTGAGTTGCTGAAGTAGCAGAAGCATTAACACAACCTGAATAAGTATATTTATTTCTGGATGCAATAACTGAAGAACTAACCCCCAAAGCAAAAATACCAATAGTAGAATTACCTGTAGCCGATTGATAATGAGAACCAACAGTTGCCGCTGTAGCAACAGCATTTGTATCCCCCGAATATGTATATTTATCACGTGTAGTTAAATTAACTGCTGCTGTACTAAACCCTAACGCAAAAATTCCAATTGAAGAATTTCCAGCTGCCGCCCCCCACCGTGCAGCAGTGCTGGCTGCCGTAGCAGAAGCGTTTACACAACCGGAATAAGTATATTTGTTGCGGGTTGTTGAACCATTTGAAAGACAAATATTATATCCTAATTGAAAAATACCTACGGTTGAATTGCCTGCGGCGGCACCTCCGTAAGAACCATTAGTAGCCGCTGTTGCCAAAGAATTTGAACAACTAGAATAAACGTATTTATTGCGGGTGGTAGATGGGCATCCAGTACTTCCTAAAGCAAATATGCCAACTGTTGAATTTCCTGCTGCGGATTGGCAAACACTTGCAGCCGAAGCAGAAGAACCGCTAGAAACTACGCACCCCGCAAATGTATATTTATCACGGGTTATTGTTGTTGCTAAACAATTAGACCCTAAAGCAAAAATGGCTAATGCCCCAGCTTGAAGATTCCCCGCCACAGGCCACAATCCCGCCTTCTGCCAACCCACCATTTGGTCAATAGTCCATACACCAGATGCAGCACCACATTGGTAAGGACCAGCAGGTGTTATAGGTGATTTACTAATAATTGACCCTTGATATTGCCGTGGCATTATACGTTTACTCCACAAGTACCGTTGGAAGCGGCAGAACCGCCAGTAGAAAAACACAAAGATGCTGTTGCTGAAGTGCTTGCACATCCAGAATAAGTATATTTGTTTCTAGTGCATGATGCTCCTAAGGTAAAAATACCAATTGTGGAATTACCTGCGGCAGAACCTAAATTAGAATTTGCGCTTGAAGCTGTTGCCACAGCATTTGTATCACCTGAATAAGTGTATTTATTGCGGGTTGTTGTGCTGTTACCTAAAGCAAAAATACCAACAGTGGCATTTCCTGTAGCAGCACCACCTTGTGAGTTTGCACTGGAAGCAGTTGTTGAGGCATTTGTGTCGCCTGAATAGGTGTATTTGTTGCGGGTGGTTGAAGGTGAACCCGTGTTTCCTAAAGCAAAAATGCCCACGGTAGAATTTCCTGTAGCCGCACCTAAATAACTATTAGAACTGGCAGAAGTTGCAGATGTGTTGACGCAACCGGAATAAATATATTTATTTCTGGTGCTAGAAGGGGAATAACAAATTAGCCCTAAAGCAAATATTCCAGTTGTCGCATTTCCGGTAGCAGATTGCCCATAAGTTGGATTCGTTGCTGAGGTTGCTGTGGTATTTGTACAATTTGCATAAATGTATTTATTACGGGTGGCCCGTATAACAGCACCACCTGCAGTTGAGGCTAAAGCAAATATTCCAACTGAAGAATTTCCAGCCGCCGCACCTTCATAAGTTCCACCAGCTAAAGGAGCCGCTGTTGTAACAACACATCCTGCGTAAGTATATTTATCACGTTGTGTAGAACAATATCCTGATGCAATAATTGCAAAAGTACCCGGTGGTACGGGCCAATTACTAGCCGCCACCGCTTGCATCTGCTGTACTAAGTTCCATGAGCCGGAGTAATTAGGCATTATACGTTTACTCCACAGGTTCCATTGGAGGCGGCGGAGCCGTAATATGATGCCGCAGTAGCCGCTGTCGCCGCAGCATTAACGCAACCAGAATATGTATATTTATTGCGGGTCGTTGATGCACATCCACCAACAAGCCCTAAAGCAAATATGCCTACTGTAGCATTACCTGCCGCCGACCCACTACAAGAAGCTGCAGAAGCTGCTGTTGCTGATGATACAGCACACCCAGAATAAGTGTATTTATTGCGCGTAGTTGATCCATTGCCACAACAAAGTGTACCCAATGCAAATATACCAACAGTTGAATTTCCCGTGGCCGACCCAGCATCAGATGCTGTAGTTGCAGATGTTGCAGTTACGTTTGAATCTCCAGAATAGGTGTATTTGTTTCGGGTTGTTGTAAAACCAATACCAGTAACATTTCCTAAAGCAAAAATGCCAACCGTAGAATTTCCAGTGGCTGATCCTAATCGCGATGCACCGCTTGCTGCTGTTGCAGTACCATTGGTATCACTTGAATAAGTATATTTGTTTCGGGTAGTAGAATTTCCTGCACAAGTTTGACCCAATGCAAATATTCCTACAGTTGAATTACCTGTTGCTGATCCCTCATTTGAAGCGGCACTAGCCGAAGCGCCAGAAGAAACAGCACATCCTGAATATGTATATTTATTACGACTTGCTGTATATGAACCTGAGCCGTTAAGCGCGCCTAATGCAAAAATGCCAGCGCTTGCCGTGCCAACGGCTGACCCCCTATATGAAGCGGAAGTCGCAGCAGTGGCTGAAGACACAACACATCCAGAAAATGTATATTTGTCACGGACCGTTGACCAACTGGTTGTGTATCCTAAAGCAAATATGCCCGTAGTTCCTGCCGCCACAGGTGTTACACTTGAACTTGCGGCACTAAACGCAGATGGCCCATACGCATTATTGGCGCTAACGGTAAATGTATAAGCCGTTCCGTTGGTGAGGCACGTTACCTGTACAGGTGATGTTGTTCCGGTACCTGTTTTAAATCCGGGACAGGATACAGCAGTGTATGACGTAATAGCCCCACCACCAACGCAGCTAGGAGCGGTAAACGCTACACAAGCCTTTGCATTAACGGCACCGCTGACCGCACCAATAGTAGGCGCATTTGCTACTTTTAAGCTATTAAAAGCACTGATTAAGCCGCCAATATACCGCTTGGACATAATGTTACCTTGCGTCAGCTAATTGCTTCGTAACTTATGCTGTAGGTTATCCCACTTGCCGTACCAGAAGTTACGGTGATTGATGTACCTTCCATAAGGTATATTGCGGTGGTCTTGTCCGTAACAATCAACGACGCATTGGCGGGGACCGAAACCGTGGATACAACTGGGTATGCCGTACCGCCTGATGGAGCCGATCCCTGCGCTACCGCACCGTTGGTATAAATGGATACCGTGGCATTGACCGCCGTGGAACCGTTTACGTTGGCGGCTACAATTTGGTCAATACGGTACACCGTGTTGGAACCGGAAGCATTGGCAAGCAGCACCACGGCAGACGTTCCCGACGGCGTATAATACGTTGTATTGCCTGTAAGCGTTGTTAATGCTGCAATATTTGGGTTTGACATTTATAACTCCTAAAAACCCAGAATCATGGAATATGCTATCGCCTGTGCCTTGCTAGGTCCAGACGCAGCAGGTGTTGAAGATACCCACGTCGTACCGTTTGACGTTAACACATTGCCAGATGTTCCCGGCGCAACAACTTGTAAAGCCGATGTGCCATTGCCTAACAATACATTATTTGCAGTGAGACTGCTAGACCCTGTGCCGCCGGCGGCTACAGGTAATGTTCCGGCAGTTAACGCAGATGACGAAGTAGAATAAATAGCATTATTTGCTGCTGTAAAAGTTGTTAAACCCGTACCACCATATCCCGTTGCTATTGTTGTGGCGTTCCAAACGCCTGTTGTGACTGTTCCAATACTAACCAATGAAGACAAGGTTGTTACGGCCGTATTAACAAGCGTACCTGACGTTGGCAGGGTAACGGATGTATTACCAGTGGCGGTAAAAGTCTGCGTAAAAGCACCGGCATGTGTCACGTTTCCGGCAATAGTAATTGTTGATGTGCCATTATTGACACCCGTACCGCCATTGGCTGCGGAAAGTGTACCACTAAGTGTAATAGCGCCTGTTGTAGCCGAATTGGGCGTAAAGCCAGTCGTTCCTGCGCTAAAGGATGTAACACCACCTGTTGATGCTGCCCATGTAGCGGTTGTTCCATTGGACGTAAGAACATAACCATTGCTGCCAATAGCCAACCGCGTTGCGCTATTAGATCCATTACCGATGATTAAATCACCAGTAGATGTAATTGGCGACAAAGCATTAAAACCAGCGGATGCGGTTGTCTGGCCTGTACCACCATTTGCAATTGGAACGGCAGCAATATTACCAAGAACACCGGCATTGTTATAAAGGATATAACTGCTTGTTCCGCTTAAAACTGTTGTTGTTCCAATTGTTATGGATGTTGCAGAACCGGCTGGAACAGCCCATGTGCCATCGCCTCGCAAAAAATTAGAACTGGTTGGTGTTCCGGTTACAGGATTTGCCGCCATATTGTTGACGGTGCTTATCAGATAACCTGATGCCGGCAACGACACCGATGTACTGGCACTTACTGAAAGTGTCGTAGGGTAGGCGCCTGAAACAGTTAAATTACCGCCCAAAGTAATGGTCGAACTGTTGGCAACACCAGTACCGCCATTGGCCGGAGGTAAAATACCAATAACATTGGATGAAAGATTGACGTAATTCCAAGACGGTGGAGCGTTGCTTGAAGCTATTAAAACTTGGTTTGTGGCGCCGGCACCGGTAACACCAAGGGCATTTGTTCCCTGACCATACAAAACGCCGTAAGAAGTAAAAGAAACTTGACCTGTTCCACCGTTGGGAACTTGGACAATAGAATTGAGAAATTGATTAATTGTATAGGTAGAAATTTGTCCAGACGTAATACGAACCGTCGTTCCTGATTGAACGGCAGGAATTTGTTCTGTACCATTGACGGTAGTGGCCGCTGTCAGATTGGTAATGGTAGTATTTGACATCGTTACGTCCCCGTCAGCGGTATTTGAGCGTAATTGTAAGGCAGACCAACATTGGCGGTCTTAATAAAACTATTTCCCTGCAACAGCCCTGATGTAGGTATACCATTTGTTACGGTGTAGGTGAAGGTCAATGTCGATGGCACCGAAGTAACACTGTAATAGCCATTGGCTTTGTTATTGACCAAACCTTCTGCCACAATTTGACTGTTGACCACCAACCCATGCGGCGTTGAACAAGTCACTGAAATGATATTTGTTCCGTTTGATGAAACGGAAATTAAGTTAAGTGCAACATTATAGGTTACATTGTTCTGTAAAGGCATATTCGCGCCAGGTTCTAATCCATTTGGCGTACCAATGACTTCAGATGTAATGTCTTGACCACCTTGAGTTTCTAATCCGGTTGTCGATGGTATAGGTATACCGGTAATGGGATCATAAACGGTTGGATAAGCCGCGGTAATATCGTCGGTTTCGTAATAGGCGTAATCCTGCACACGCGGATTATTGATTGGAATAGGATCTGCCGGCACAATAATAGCGCGTAATTGGTTTTGAGGCGTATCGTAGCAAGGATCGCAAACCAAAATCCGTTTGTTAATTAAACCGGCACCGGCATAATCGTACTGCCACCTCAATTTAAAATGGTTATAGGTAAACCCGCACCTGTCGCATATTCCAAATGCTTGAGGATTTTTGCTACTTGTTCTGGCTCTGCCGGATAATGACGCATAAGCCATGAAAATTACCTATAATAGCCAGATAATTGCGGTGAAATATATTGCTGCGCGGTTTCAACATTTTGATCGGCCGCAATTTGATAGGCTTCGTCAGCTAACGGCTTCAACAGCAAAGTCTTTTGCGGATTCCAAATGATGGATAACCGATGCGCCAAGGCATAAGCATAAGCCTCCATCCACAAATACGGCATTTCAACCGTTTGGCCGGACGTAAAATTGCTGTCTTGGATTTGCCGAACGCGGTAATATTTTAACAATTGCGAGGACGTGCCATCCGGCACCGGCCACAATGTTACTTGCGGACCTGGCGATCCGGCAGAACGTGAAGCATCAATTAGACGGTCGAACCAAAATACGGTGGGATAGCCCACTTGCAATTTATTGGGATAAGAAGCGTATTCTGTGCGTGATACCGGAAGAATAATTCTGTCTATCGGCTGCGTCGTTGATGTTGTTGTAGTTACATAGGCATCAAGAATAACAACCGTGTTGGGATTAACAGAATACGTTCCTGCCGGCACGGTTGTTGAAATGGTGCCACCCGTCGAGCTCCCAGCATAAGACGAGGCAAATGATACTGAACCGTTTGAACTTGCGGTGACGGTTTGCACTCCATCAACAACACCTGTTCCGGCAACAGTAATCTGCAAACCAACCGTATAGACAGGCGTATTGGGCGTGGCATACGTTAAAGTTGCCGTTGAACCATTTCCGGTAATGGTTAAAATAGTCGGTGTTTGACTAAAACTGACTTGTTCTAGATCCACCGTCCAAAGATTAACGCCGCGGTTTGACCATGTAGAAAGCAACATATTGCTGGCCATTCTGGCCACTTCCATGTGCTCTTGCGCTATTGCTGTGTTTCTGATTTCACAAAGATTGTAAGCATACAGAACCAATTCGCCAAGCGACGGATCAAAATTATAAGTGCCGCTCGTCGACATTTAAGACCCCTTACGACATAGCCTCTTGACCAATAATAGATGCACCAACATTTGACTGACCGGAGGTGGTAGCTGTCGTGATTGCAACTGTCAAAATATCAGGTTGGTTGCCTTGTACTGTCGTGTACAATGGGAAGAACTGGGTCAAATCAAAATTTTGCAAACCGCCTGATGGGAGAGGAGTGTTGTACACAACTTCGCCGCCAGTAAGGGCCGTTGCCGACACATCACGTTCCACAAAGCTATTTAACGACCCAAGTGAATACATGGTATTGAACGATGCACCTGTAAGTGAAATAGGAGAATAAAACGTAGATGCAATCAATTCCAATGTGCAGTTGGCAGACGAGTAAATATTCAATGTCTGCGGCAAAACTTGACCACGATCAATTTCACCAATAATGTAATTGCCGCCTGATGATGGAGGCGTAATCATTGGGGTATTGTTGGTTACGTTGTCCACAACTGTAAGCGAATTTGTTGTATTAGCGGTAATGCGGCCAATAGCACCCTGACCATAAGCATAAACTGGTGTACCTGTTACCGAACCAGTTGTAATGGTAGATGCAGTATAGGTAAACGTATTTGCGCCTGTAACCGTGATTTGAAACGTTCCATTGACCGTCGTGTTACCCGTGGCTCCAGAAATCGTCAAATAGCGACCTGTGGTAAGATAATTAGGATTAGCTGTTGTTGTAACAGTTGCAGTTGTGCCTGAAACAGTAATGCTTGTGATAGCCGCTGTTGTGCCGCGACAAAAAACATATTTACCAACCCACTGGCCGGTGGTCCAATTTGCGGCAGTGGAAATAATTGTATTAGTTGCATTTTGAGAAACAAACACAATGTTTGATCCGCCTAACGGTAAAGTTCCATTAGCCCCTGAATAAACCGAATCAACACCATATTCCAGCGTACCCATCGCACGGTAGCGGATGGAAAGAAGCGGATAGCGAACAGTGTTGGTAGCAACAGTACGGGTTGGGGTATTAGCCGCCATGCCGTAGCCGTAGGTAAAGCCGCGTTGAGCATCAATCTTGCCTTTAGCAAGAACCGACACACCATAATGGTACATTGAACCAGCAGTAGACGTGCCTACGTTACGCAATTCATAACGGACAGGAATGTTACCTGTACGAGACCAAGGTGTTACTTGGCTAATTTTATTACCAATACCTTGCTGATGAAGAATGTATGGTTCGCCACCGACAACAACACCCCAACGAAGTAAACCAGCACCATACCAAGCAAATTCAATCCAAATCATTTGAATTAAATTCCAGTTAATTGTTGATTTAATACCTTGCGGGTCTGACCAGTTTTCATAAGAAATACGGGTATCAACTGGGCCACCTGTTCCAACATCAGAACGGTAAACTACGCCCATGCCTGATGAATTGGTAACAGTTGGATCACCTTGTTCAAAAAAAATACCGTTGCCATCATCAAAGAAACCAACGCGCTGACGTTGATTGATATATGCCGCACCAAATTGAAAACCGGACGACATATAAATAGTCTTACCCGGCTGATAGCGGATGTATGGCCGCGTTTGGCGAATAGCAATGTCACCTGATGCCGATGTAACCGACATTAAAACGCCGCCAGAAGACGAAACCTGCTGGATTGTAGCGCCGCCAACAATATAGTTTTCCCAACGCATTGGTTGCAAACCATATTCAAAGTCAGCTTCAAACAGATTTTGTGCTTCAGATACTTCTAGCTTACCAAGATTATCACGCAACCGTGCAGGTGCGGAGGTAATGATGGACTGATCTGCGGTAAGAACTGGCTCTAAACTCAATCCAGACATAATTAACTCCAATTAGTAAGGTGCAACGCCAAATTGAGTAAATACGGTGCTAACCGACCCAGTTCCTGCTGTAATTGTTACTTTAGCATAGGCTGGGGAATACTGATAGCTTGATTGAATGGTCGTGCTTGCATTAACGCCAGCCGTATCATTGGTATTAAGCCAAGCAACAGAATATGGATTAACCGGATTTGTCGGGCTGTTAGGGTCTTGCAGCGTTTGCTGAATTGAATACGTCACCGTACCAGAAACAGTCGCTTGAATAGCCGTTTGCGATAAAGCGAAATCATCAAATCGTACCCAAGACGACGATGCTACGTTGTTTGTTCCAACCGTAATCGCCGCAGCAGCATTACTTGCAAGCGCAATAGACGTTACAGTTTTAAAATCCAAATTGGTATAAAATGCAGTAGCATTTAATCCTGAAATAACTTCAGTTTGAGGCATATTGCTGGCATTTGTGCCAACAATCGTAAACGTATTGGCTGACTCGTTACCCGTTGGCGTAATAAGTACCCGACGAGCCGTATCAAGCGTTGCAACGCCGCCAGAAGCTAACGCGCCGTTGATTGTAAAACCCGCAGCAGCCGTTGGGGTCTGCGTAAGGCAAATATTGTTAGCCGATGCTGTTGCTAAAGGACCAACTGTTACGGTTACAGGACGCATATTACTTACCCTTCTTCCTTGCCGCGGCAGCATTATCAATTAAATTTGGATAAGGCCGACCAGCAGCCCTTGCCCTAGCTTTAGCATTTTGTTGCTGTTTATGCGACAAATGCTTTGTGTGATGGTCTTTGGGCAGTTTAGTTTCCCAAAATGGTTTGTCTGTCATTTTCGCACCAAAAGTAACATCAAAATAGAAAGGGAAATAACAAGATTGGCAATTTCGCCAAAAGACAACGCAGCAACCATTTAACACCCCCATTTACGAAGAGATTTGTTAATTCTGCTATTGGGATCAGCGGCTTTAGCCGAGCCTGTCATTTTACGCTTCATACCCGTCATTCTTTCGCAAAAAGATTTATGACGAGGATTGCTTGCGTCTTTGGTAGGCGCTTTTAAATGATGACCTTCGGCGCGAGCAGATTGCCGACCACGTTCATTCAACCCACCGGAAGGGGATTTACCTTCAGATCTTGTCCAAGCTGCCGTCATGTTGCACCTTTTTAGTAAAACGGGGGCGCGATGGCCCCCGTCAAACGTCGTTCAACGGGTTATTGAATTAAATATCAGAACCCATTGTCATCTTTTCAATTTTACGACCTTTTGGAGCTGTACCAGCGTGAGCGGTCGTAAAAGGGTGCATTTCGGCAGCGCCGGCGCGACCACCAGACTTGCGTGGCTTGCGGCCAGCATGGTGATGACCGTGTTCGCCGTGCATGGCAACGTGCTTGTGAACCATACCGCCGTGCTTACGTTTTGCACGACCGCCATGCTTCTTTTCACTCGTAGCCATTGCTTCGTCTTCTGGCTTACCCTTGTTGTATTCCATAGGGTGATCGTGCAAGTCCATTTCTGCTTCGTCTACACCGTGTTCAGGCGACTCTGCTTTGCCGCCTTTAGCGCGATGTTTCATGGCATGAGCCATTCCGCCGTGAGCGTGATGGGCCTTTCCGCCATGTGCGTGATGATGTGCTTTGTGACCCTTCATGGTTCACACTCCTTAAAAGTTGCTATACTGAGTTACACCAAACAGGCCCGGATTAGCAGTCTGAACCATGTAGGCTTGAGGGGACTGACGAACAATCAATTTATTGGCGCCTGTACCAGAGGTAAACGCACCAAACGTGCCACGCACGTCGCCAGTTGTACTTGTTGCAGTTGTACGATCCGATGCAACGTAGTTGGTAGCAGCCGTAATTAACGTCGTAGCCGTTAAAGACGTTGCGTAGTTGACTAAAATGTCACCAAATGCGTCAGACCGAAGTGGAAGCCCGAAAACGTCCGTTGTATCAACCGAATAAGCATGGGTAGCATCTGCGGCATTAAGAACAACGCTCTTGATATATTTGAACGCTTTTTTGCCCGATACTTGAGATCCCGCAGTAAGAGTTATTGCCTCAACCAATGGGAACCCGTAGCAATCATATCCCGATACCGTTGCTGTCGTTGCCGTAGCACCCGAAGCAGCAGTAACCGCAACTGCACGACCTGCAATAGCGGCAGGATTCCAAAGCACAACGCCAGGCGTTTGAGCATTATTAGGAACAATGCACTGACTTGGCGTCTGATAAGCAAGTGTAACCGTACCGGAAGTGGCCGTCAGGTTGGTATTGGTCTGGTAAGTACCAGCAACACCTTGACCAGCCGAGCCACCTGTCAACTGGGCAACAATCTGTGTCCCAGCAGCCGTTCCTTGCGATACCGTACCCGATGTTGTCAAAACAACCATACCTGCCGTAACAGGCATGGCCGAGTTTGCCGTAATCGTCATAACACCGTTTGAAAACGATGCCGTAACCGATGTGTAAGCATCAGTTGCCAAAACCGTGTCCGTAACGCCTGTATCCGCACGGGTAAACACCGATGAATAATAGACGCCAGTGGTTGCACTGTTTGACGTGTTTAATGACAATGTTGCGCTTGTTGCGTTTGCAGACGTAACAATCGCACCCGTTGCTTTGGTGTAAGGAACGGCATTGATGGTCGTAATGTTGTCAAACCCTAAAAACCCATAATCAAGTTGAGACTGCGCCTCACCAGGAAGATAGGTATATAAAGTACGAGGGTCCATTGTACCCGCCCCTGCATAAAACAGGGACGAGCCACCGATGTCTGGATTGTACTCGTTAGGCGTGTATGGGCTTTGCCCAAACACAATCATCGGACCGGAGAAAGCTGTAATAGCCATGATGCAATCTCCTTACGAGGTTGGGAACGAACCAAAGATTGAACGCCAGTTATAGTAACCGAACGAGTAACGCTCATAGCCCTTAACAAGCAAGTTGTCAGTCACGAAGTCGACTTGCATATCGGTTTCGAAGGGCATACGCTCCATATACGACAAACCATCAATGTTTGTCAGCAAGAACCAAGCATACGAAGAGGTCAAGAAGTCGTTGACCATGTAACCTTCTGACAAGCCACCGGCCGTCGTAAGGATCGCGTTGACGTCGTTGTCGGCCGTGCCTGGGCGCAATTCAGTCTTTGTTAGACGGATTGCAACAGGTTCAAGCTGTGGAGGAACAATCAATTTACGACCACGAGCAAACACCTTCAAACCAGCCTGATCGCGGAAGTTTGTACGGATGGAAATCATCGCGTTCAAAAGAGTAGCTTCGTTGAGGTCAACCTGCGTTGATGGCGTATTAGCAACCGTACCGCCGTCGATTGGATGCGACGTGGAGCAAAGTGCTACACCGTCACCGCCAACAGCCGAGTTGTACGTCTGTGCCGTGTTGAGAATTGAAGCGCCGTAAATTTCCTTGGTCTGTTGGAAAGCTTCAACAAGGCCGAGGTTTGATGGATGGAACTGGGTTTTGTACACGTTATCGTCAATCGCCTTACGGGTGATTGCATAACCAAGACCAATTTCCGTATGTTCCTGATTGTAGATGTAGCGTTCGCCAGCGCCGTTATCGAAAGCGGTTTGAGCGCCTTCAGTCTTAAGCTGTGCGAGGCCGAGGAACCGAAGTTCAGCAGTACGTTCAAGAGCAAGCTTCGAATCATGCTTCGTGAAGATCTTGTCGTACTGGCTTGGGATCATCTCATACTTGCCTTCGATACCACGAAGACCAGGCAGGAGCAGATCCTTAATTGCTGAGAGATTAACAGCCATTGTAGTCTACTCCCTGTTAGATGCCAGCAAGACCACGTTGCATCGAGTTGTTAAACCCGACAACGATCTTGTTGTAAGCTGTTGTTGAATCGTTTCCGTTAATGGAAGCGAGCGGACTCGTTATGCCAGGTACATAGTTGGCAAGCGAGATAATGCGGAAAGGCAAAAACGAGTTGGAAACTGCGCCGGCGCCGGAGTTGGCAATCAGCGAATATTGGTCAGCAAAGAAGGTTGAATTACCGTTTGATGTGTTTCCGTTAGTCTGCGAACCACCGTAGTTGGTGTAGTTGAACGCGATATTCTGGCCGACGCTGGAAAGACCAACCGCGGTTGCTGTCGTGTTCGAGTTAGCCGTCTGAACGATAAACTGAGCATTTGGATCGGTAATGACATAAGCCTGTACGTCACCGTTTGCGTCAGAACCACCCCAATAACGCTGTGGGATAATTGTCTTTTGCGTTGTTGAAAGATACTTGCAACCCGCAAAAACGCCCATAATCGGCACATAAACCGTTACCGTACCAGAAGCCGTTGACGTGCCGTTGATGGTTACGCCGGCATTGGCGCAAACCGCGGTTGTCGTCGTAGAAGACGTAATCTGGAAAGTACCGTTCAAGTTACCGGACGACATGGTTGAACCGCTAATCGTCATATAAGCACCAACCGGAGGCGCCCAAGAGTTAGGCGAGGTAGGAAGGTTGCCGGACGAAGCCGTTGCAGCCGTAAACGTCACCGTCAAAGCGCCGGTTGTGGCGTTTGATGTAATGGCAGTTGCGGCAACAGTAAGCGTTACAGGACCATAAGCCTGAGTGATATAACCCGTGCCAATGCCAGTTGCGTTGGTAGCTTGAACAACAGGATCATTTAAAAAGATGTTGGTTGTGTTGCTGGACGAGATCGCTGCCGAAACTTGTTCGTAGCTTGGCGTAGCGCCCGTTCCAATATATTGAGCAAAACCGTTGGGCGCGAAAGTGTTCGCCATGACGGGTTCTCCTTTTTGGGAGTTCCATCATCGCACACCGGGGCGACTAAGAAACGGGATAAAATTAAATCTCCACACCGAGGGAGACCGTCGTAAAATATAAGAAACGCCAACAAAAGTAAAGAGGGGGATTTCTCCCCCTCAAAACACTGTTAGTTTGGTGGCAACATAGGCTCGTAACCCTTTGAAATCTTTGGAGCAACGCGAGAATCGTCGCGGCCAAGCAATCCTTTGGTCGAGTCTACCGTTTGCTTGCGGGATTCAACAGCCATGCGAGCATTTCGTTGATCCATGCGTCTAATTTCATCCGTAATCAAAGCCGGACGCTCCATTAAAAGCATACCCTTGCGTTCAATGACATTGCCGTTTCCTTTGGGAAATTTATCGGCATGGCGAGAGTGAGGAACAGCTTCCCATCCGCTTTGCTTTAAAGATTGTTGATAGGTGTCGTCCCTTTGTCCATAAACCGATTCCCGCTTCCATTCATAGGACCAGCCTTCAGGAATTATACGGGGATCAATATAATATTCGTCTGTCCCGTCAAAATCCAAACCGCCGGAATTTCTAATTTCGGCAGCACGACGGGCTGCACGAGCCAACGGGTTTTCTTCGCGAATTTCAGGCCGCTTTTCCTGACGGGATGCCTCGACGGACTCGGTGCCTTCCTCTTCGACCATTACAGGTGTTGGTGCGGCAGGTTTATCTTTATTAAACAATGCGCTCTTGCGACCGCGGCGGGGTGTAGAATTGGTTTCCATAACGTACTCCTTACATTTTACCTTCGCGCTGTAGCGCGATTTTGTTTCTGGCGTATTCCTGATCCGTCATTTGCATCATCGCCGCCATTTCACGTTCAGCAGATGTTAAACGAACCACATTGGGTCGAGTTGTACCGCTTGTTGTACCACTACGGGTCACTGGAGCGGCCGGCGGGGCTGAACGCCTGACCGTTGGTTTAGAAGCTTCGGACATTGGATCTGCGTCGTCCTCTGATTGCGCCCTTGAAATACCTAGACGGTTCTCAATAAAGCTAAAATATTCGGGTGTATCGGCAACAATACCGTCATCAATGGCATCGGCGTGTGCTCTAAGCGCCTTATCAATCCTTTTGGGGTTGTTAAGGTGATCTTTATTGCGTCTTAACCAACTTGCCGATTCAGGAGTGACTTGAGAAGCCAAATTTTCAATCATATCAAACGATTGCGGTGCAACAGGAGCAATTTTAGGCGCTTCTTCTTTGGCCTTTTTGCCCTTTTCAAGTGTATCAAGCTTGTTGGTGTTAATAATCATCTGCTCTTGTATTTCGGCAGCTTGATCGTAATCACCGGTAGCCAAAGCATCGCGATAATTGGCTTTTAAAGAGTCATTATTGCTCTTAATTTGGGCAATAGCGTTCTTTATAAGGTGCAATTCCGTTGAATCTACTTTGGTTTGGGCCTGACTAGCTTGTTGCATAGCTTCTCTGGCTTGCGCTTCAGCCGCTATTCGGGCTTGACGCTCTTGTTCCAGTTTGGCTTGTAACTCGTTAATGCCTTCTTCTGGCGTTAATTCGGTTTTTTTAACCGTTTTTGCCGGTTCATCGGCCTTTTCTACAATAATGTCATCTTTTTTTGGCTCATCGTCGGCCAATTCAATGACAATATCGTCTTTTTCGGTGTTTTCTGACATGGTGTAATCCTTAATAAATGGTGTCAGGGTGCGGAGGGCGAGCAAGAATATTGTTATCGTCAATCAGACGGCACAAAATATCTTCGCCGGTTTCGCGATTGTTTAAAGTCAAACTCCATCCGTCTGATGGCCGGCTGACGGTCCAATCGTGCAATTTCATGTTCATGCCTTTGAACCATTTACCTTTTTCATCAATAAACGCATCCGGTCCCATCTTAATGATAAGGCCAACTTTGCCCTGCCATTTGTCTTCGTCGCGGATTTTGTTGGTGATGATAATGCCGCCCTTGGTTGTTTCGGGACGGATGTAAATGGCGAGGAGAACTTTATTGTGAAAAACCTCAAAATCGGACAAATCGCCAATTTGTTTGAGTATTTCTTCTCGCGGATCTACCGCGTGTTGCATGATATAAGCCATTTATGCCTCCTTAACGTGCTTTATCAACGATAGAACGAGCCTCGTCACACCGCTCAATAGCGGCGTAAAGACCCTGCATGGCGCCTACATAGTACCGATATTGAGAAAAATCGGCCACGCCATTACCGGATATAAGCTGTTGTATTCGTTCGATCTCTGCCGTAAGGAGCTTCCTAAGCTCACGTTCAAATAGATCGTTAGTCGTTTGCATTGTATCCTCTTGCCCCTCTTTCCCCTCTAAAAAGCGACCGGCAGGAGAGGGGTCACCCGCCGATCACCCTTTCTGTAGCAACCGCTACAAAACTTGATTATTGCGAACCGTAAGCCTTAATCTTTTCAAGACGGCCTTCGCCGCCGCCGGCACCATCGTGAATTGGATAGGTGGTGCGACCGCCAGATTTGCGCGCCATTGCCATACCGCCCATAGGTGGACGTGGTGGCATACCCGCAGGTGGCATACCCGCAGGTGGCATCGCACCCATAGGCATGGCTGGAGGCATCCCTTGTGGTGGCATTGGTGCCGGAACCGGCACAGGACGAGCCGGCGTCTGACCCATTGGATTAGCCATCATAGGATTGGCGCCTTGACCTGCACCGTGTGGAGCAATCACAATGTTGACGTTGGTTTTGCCCTTGCCGGCACGACCACCCGACTTACGGGCCATGCGGCCACCGGTAGGACGAACACCCGTCACTTCCATGATATTGCGACCGCCGGTAGCGCGGCCCATACGGCCACCGGAGCATTTCTCGCAACGGCAATCGGCATGATGAACTTCACCGCCATGCTTCTTGTGTTGCAATGCACTGTGCTTAACCATTGACTTGATAAGATCCTTATCAGCCAACTCGTCGGCTTTATCCAAGTGCTTGTGAGCAACCTTGCCGCCATCAGCGTGTTTAAATCCGCGAAGCGTTTTGGCCAAATTAGCCTTTTTGGCAATTGCGGGATTTTTGCTATGCGTTGCTTTTTCAAGTTTTTTGGCAGGTATTTTTTCACCGGCAGCAACATGAAGCGCCTTACGCAACGAGCCTGGGTGCTTGATCGCGCCCTGAATCCATTTGGCTTTGCCGCCATCCTTACGCTTCATAGGAGCCGGCATAGCGGAAGCAGCCGTCTTAACCATATCCTCTGAAACAGGGTTGGACCCCAACATCCCACCGCCAAATTTATGCAAGTGCTTGGCTGCGCCACCATGTTTCATGCCGCCAACGTGTTTTGTTCCAACGCGTTCGTCGTTAGCCATCTTTTGATCGCGGTTAAGCAAACTATCAACGGTCAGAGCGCGACCGCCAGCCTTACGAGGTTTGCGACCGGCGTGGTGATGACCGGCTTCACCGTGGTGTTTACCAAGCACCTTGCCACCTTTTTTATATTGACGGGGTGAAACAGGGCGCATACCGGTTTGCACGGAAGCATCTTCGGCATCTGGTGGCGTATATCCCGACGCATCAATCGGTGTACCCCGTGGATCGGGGCCAACCATACGTTGGGCCTTACTTTTTAAAGCTGCTCGCGCAGTCTTGGCGGTTGACGACATTATACTCTCCTCGAGGGGTTATTACCGGCGTCCCGGTTGATGCTGCATGGCAAGGCGAACGGCGTCGTGCAGCGGCGAGCCGTATTGGTGAGCAAGGGACAAGGCATGGTCGATCATTGGATTGACCGATCCGCCATAGGCATAAGGTGTACCCGTATCTTCATAGACCATCTGGGTAGTCCCATCCGGCATGATTTTGGGTATCATTTGGCGCTTGCCACCGCGGTCAAATGGACCTGGCTTGGCATTGGCTCGCATGGTTTGAATGTCGCCTATTGCTTTATTGTAAGCATCGGTCGGATTTAAACCTTGCGCTGTATATCCGTTGTAAAATTTATCAAATTGCTGTTGGGTGCTAAGACCAAATACGCCGGCAATGTTTTCTAAAATACCTGGTCCCTGTAAATCGCGTATTGGAATAGGTGGCGTTGGCACATTGCCGGCCGTTGGCATTGGTTGAGCCGCGGGAGATGGAGCGGTTGCTGGTTGAATTACAGCAGGTTGTGAAATGCCTGGTGTTGCCACCGCAAGATTAGCGTTTGGTGGTGTTACAGGTTGTGAAATGCCTGGTGTTGCCACCGCAAGATTAGCGTTTGGTGGTGTTACAGGTTGTGAAATGCCTGGTGTAGCTATTCCAAGATTAGCGTTTGGTGGTGTTACAGGTTGTGAAATGCCTGGTGTAGCTATTCCAAGATTAGCGTTAGGCGCTGGTTGCATAGGACCAGGCGTTGCGGCTGATACATCCGCATTAGGTGGGGTTACGTTTGGCGTACCACCAAGACCCGTCATTGGCCCTGCGCGCATCAACAACGCATTATTGGCGTTCATTGCGGCATTTTCAGCCGCGTCAGCTTGCGCCTTAATAGCATCCTGAAGTTGTTGTTTTTCAACATATTGGGCATTAGCCGCATCCAATTGTTGGTTAGACATACCGGAAGCTGTTGTAATAGGACCACCTAAAGGCGGATTGGATGGGCTAGAGGGTCCAAACAAATAACTTGTGTCCGTGCCTGAAAAACCTTTGAAACTTGGATCAGAAAACGGAGAATTGGCGCCTGTTGTATCAACCGATTTTGTATCTGACGAACCAAAAGTTCTATCCATCTCCTGCAACCCTTCACGGGCAGCGGTAGCGGCGTTTGATGCGCCTTGTGATTCACCGACGTCATGCTCGCTAAACGCACCGGTGTCACCACGAAGACCGCCAGGGCTATCACCTTCACGGACGTTACCACCGTCGTCAAAATGCTTGCGGATGTGCTTACGAGCGGCTTGCAAGATCAAATGATGAATGTCATCGCCGGCGCCAATCCGGCCACCTGACGCCCTTGCTGCTCTTTCTTCTATTTTAAAGTCGCCCATGCGTTGACGGATTGTGCGTTGCACAACGTCATCTTGCGCTGCAATAGGTTTGCTCCAATGAATAACGCCATTTTTAGGCAAATCTGCCGCTGTTTTATTTGTTTTATTGGAAATTAAGCCAACTTTGGCAGCGTCTTTTGTCTTATGAAGCAAGGCGTTAGGCTGCACAGGCGTTTTGCCCATGCCAAGGCCATAATCAGAAACTTTACCTCCGTGCTTGCGTCCCATCCGATTGTTTGGTAGGATTTTTTCGGAGGTATTTGTTATGTTGGCACCGCGCAAACCAGAATATTTTGACGTTGAAGGACTGCCGGTAACGCTTGGAACCGTGCCTAATTGCCCATATTGCGCTGCTTGGGACGTCAATCCTCCACGCGCCTTTCCACCTGATTCTGCCCGACGTAATGGCGTGCCTATAACGGAAGAACGATTTAAGGCGTTGGTATTATCAGAACGCGCCAAAGCACGTTGATAAGCCTCGTCATATACCGATTTCATTTCTTGATTTAATTTATCAATTTGACTTTGTTCAGTGGGCGTTGGAGCATCGCCGCGGCTCATAATTGAACCTTCTATTGAACGACGTTGCTCATACAAGTCATGAACTTGTTTTTTTGCCTCAAGCATTTCCGGCACATTAACTTGAATTTCTGCGTTATGACCGTTGACGTTGACGTTCATTTTGGCATCGCGATAACCGTCTACAGGATTTGCAGATGGATCAAACAAATTGCGATAACCGGTATCCAAGACATTGTGTTGATTTTGCAATTCATTAACAACGGCTTGAGCTTGTTGCGGAGAATCCACCATAATGGTGCCTCTCACAAGATCTTTCACCCGCGTTGGATCGCCAGCATAATCTGTTGCGGTTTTTTCAACGGCTCTTCGCGTTCCTTTAAGCGCAGCAGATACATATTGACCGCCAAAATTGTCAGCAATGGATTGATTAATGTTATCAAATGTCGGTTTTACAGCTTTTGCCTGATCGTACATACCAGATAAATTAAGCGCAGCATCAGCCGATATGGCAGGTGTTCCCAAAGATTTTTCAGCAGTTCTAATTTCCGCCAATTTAGGAATTGTGCTTGGACTAAACGGACGTACCGATTTAGCCAAATTAGTTAATTCGCCTTCGGCAACACCGGATGCACCGGAGCCAAATGGCAATAAACTCATAACAGCACCTTGATAATCCCCCTGCCGTGCGTTTTCTTGAGCCGAAAGTGGATTAACCGGCAATAAATCCGACAAACTAAAAGACGATTTTCCCGCACCTTCAGAACCCAACAAACCGCGCACAAAATTCCTTTGTGGACCAGAAGGTTGTTCGCCTAGCATGGTCGACGCCATTGCTTCGCGCATGGTCGGATCTGTCGGGGATATGGTTGCGCCAGGCAAGCTGGCCAAAGCGGCGTCAATGTCAGATTGTGACATATTGATCGGCGTTTGATCGTCTTCAAAGTCCATCACCCAGCCTTCACATTGTTAGGGTCTAACGGATTTTCATTGGCTTCTAGCCGTTGAAGCATATCGGCCGGAATTAAACTTCTAATCATCTGCATGGATTGCGGGTCTTTCGCGACCTCTTCGGCCAACTTAATTGCCGCCAACCGCTCACGGCTCTCACGATCCCGCTTACGGTTTTCCGCATCAAGGATAGAATCCTGATTTTTCTGTTGCGTTTCCTGTTGCCGGACCTGCAACTCAGCCATCTTTACCGGATCAGGTGCAGCACCTTGCAGTCCTTGAGCACCCTGCGCTTGCGCCAATTTGGCTTGCGCCGTTATCATCTTGGCTTGAGCATCCACTTGATCCGATTGTATCTTGGCTTGGATCTGTTGCAATTCTGGTGGCGGTGCCTGTTGTGCCGATGGTGGCGCCAAGAATTGCTGCGGGTTGCTCCAGCCAATGGCTTGCAGTGCCGCGGTATCAATCGCAATCGGATCGTACATCGACGGGTTCTGCGCCTGTAATTGCTTCAACGCCATAATCTTCATCACACGTTGAGCATGGCTTGCGGTATTTGGATCGGCTTGCGGCACCAATTCGCAATTGTTTAATGCCCGTAAAAACGTCTGTTCATCCCATGGTTTTGCAGGACGCTTGTTGCGCTGCCAAAAACTTTCAGGGTTTTCTTTAAACAACCGCGCCAACATTTGAAACTCTTCGGCTTGCGCCGCGTGCATCCGCTTATGGACCGAGTTCATCACCTTTGTGGCTTGCTCAATCATGGCCAATGTCGTGCCAACCGGCGCATCCGCTCGGCCCTCACCAACCTGCTGCTCTGACGTGCCGCCAATCCGCATACCCATTTCCGTCATGCTTTGCGTCAACGTCATTAGGCCGGCGCCAACGTCTTTATACGGCAGTGGCATGACGGCTTGGGTAATTGGCATACCGCCCGTCTTGACCAGCGCACCACCGCCAGGCGGGACGCGGAAGATGTTGGTATTCTGTCTTGCACCCGTATCGGCGTATAAAAATCCAGGGAAATTGGCGTACATACCGGCGTCGAGCATTTCGCGCAGAGCGGCCGTCAATGCGTTGGTTGTGTTGCCAAGAATATGCAAAAGACCCAAATCGTAAAAACCCATGCCAGGCACGAACGTATATTTAACAAAATTAACACGGGCTTCGGGCAGTTCTTGATCGTCTTCGTCGTAATTGCGAACGATGGAAAGGATCTGCTTGCTTGAAACATCGATGGTAACTCGGTACGGTATTTCAAGACCGCTCTCTTTGCCCTTGTACCGGTGTTCAAATCTTTTAACATCCAGTTCGCAATAGCACTCGTAAATCTCACGGTCGCGGTCGTCAGGGTTGCTGGTGCTTGCCGAAATGCCCTGCTGCGACTTCTTTTCCAACTGCACCGCGTCAAGCTTGACCTGATTAGGCAATGGCAAATCCACATCTTTATAAACGCCAAGAATCTGTAACCGCTTGACAACGCTTGGCCGCATCAGCGACCGATGGGTAATACGCTTGGCATTTCTTAAATCCGTCGCCTCGTTATTAACAATCAGATCGTCGGCATCAACCGACTCAATGACCGGACGATTTCGTAACGGACAAAAGTAACCCTTTTTAAACGCCGTACCGCCAAAGCCCAACATCAACAACATCCGGTCGGTGTCAGGGTAATATTCTGTAGCGACAGCAGTTAGGAAATGATTCATATCCTCTTCAAGAGCATTAGCGTCCTGATCTTCTTGCAACGTCGGATTGTTGTTGTCGTCGCGGATCTTTACGGGACCATCCGTAGGCAGTAATTCGGATCGTGCATTGGCTTGGAATCGCAACACAGCTTCGAGCAGGAGCGGGTGCCGAACGCGAGACATACCTTCAACGGGTGCAGCGTCGGCTGCGCCGGCCAATCCTGGTATTTCAATCTTGAGGCCAAGCAGCTTGAGACCTTGAGTTCGGTCTTCAATCCACTCTTGTCGGCTTTGGATGTCATCCTCGATGCCCTTCAGCAGTTCGCTTGATATTCTCGACAGTTCCAATTCATCAATGTCGTCGACCAAATTATCAAACCAACCCCGTTTAACCCGCTCACCTGCTTCGCCCAAAGGTCTACCGTCGAGGCTGACCGTTACCGACCCGTCATCGTGCTCGATCTTCAAGATCGCGCCGTTCTGGTCAATTTCCGGCATATCGCCGCCACCTTCGGCCATTTCAATGATAATATCAGCGCCTTCCGGCTGCTCAGGATGGTCTGGCGCGGCTTGACGGATATTAGGATTGAAGTCAGGGACTAAGGGCATGGCGATCTTTCCAAGTTAGGACAATAGAAATACCAGTAAATCACGACGGATACAACGGCGCAGGTTCTTTGGTCGGTTGACGCCGCAATTCGTCCAGTTCGGCCGTCCGTTCCGTCGCCCGTTGCATCATGCCCAGATCGCGCAAATGGCGAAGCGCCTGACTGACAGTATCAACCAAATCGTCGTGCTTGCCCTTCGGAAAGACGCTGACCTGCTGGATAACCATATCCGCCCAGATCTTATCCGGCGCGTACACCATGCCTTCGTCGAACAAGTGCTGCACCGAGTACAACCGCGCCGACTTGTCATACCGACCCACCGGTTGAAGCTGCACGGCAAAGTTTTCGTAAGCATACAGCCGGCGCAGTTCTTGGCTGACCGAGATCCCCGCGGCCGTCGACTCGATCAACAGTTTGTCGACCTTCATCTCACGGCAGGTCTTGGCCACCCTGTTGACCAGATCGTGCAGCGATAGCTTTTCTTGCCACGCATCGACCAGCATCACCTTCGGCAACAACTCCCCGTAGGTGCGTTCGATCTGGATCGTTCGGCCGTCGGGACCGTACATCTTGTTGGCGTTGCTGATGGAGTCAAACGAAAAAACGCCCCAGACCGTCAGCGCCGAGTAGTCGCCTTCCGCCTTCTCGGTGTACGCCGTATCGAGCGAGGCGAGGATATAATCAAACTCAGGGAATTGATCCTTGTCGCCTTCCCATTTCAACCACGTCTCCGACCGGATGATGCCACCACCGCGAGGCGCCGGCTCTTGCTGCATCTGTCCGGCAAACGCATATTCGCCCATGATCTTACGGTCGCGATCCACCACATCCTGCGGGAACCGTTCAGGGAATAGCAACTCACCGGCTTCGGTCCTGATGTCGGTGTAGCCTAGCTTGGTCGGCAGATCGCGCAGCGGATCGTATAACATCGGAAGCATAATGTGATCGTAGCCAAGCTGTCGGTCGAGGATCTCGCCGGCAATGTCGCCTTGATGGAGGCGCTGCATTACCACGATGATCGAACTTCGGTCGGGATTATTAACGCGGGTCGGCACCGCTTCGAGGAACCAGTCGACCGTTGTTTGCCGCTGCTGGTCGGAATTGGCGCCTTCGACGCTGTGCGCGTCGTCGATGATGACGAAATCGGCACGAGCACCCGTGATCGATCCGGCAGACGTCGCTTGTCGCCATCCCGTCGCCGTGTTTTCAAACTTGGTCTTTTGGTTCTGATCGGCCGTCAACTTAACGTGTGGCCACCGTTCCTGATACCAATTGGACGTGATGAGGCGCCGCATCCGCATATTATCACGCACCGCAAGATCCTGACTGTGCGAGGCGCAAAGGAAGCGCGTCGACGGCATATTGCACGGACCCCAAACCCACGCCGGCATAAAGACGCCGATCAAGAGCGATTTCATCGTGCCTGGCGGGACATTGACCAGCAGCCGGTTGTACGGCTTGCCCTCGACCTCTTGGCCGTCCACCATCGCTTCAAGGTGTTCGGAGATAAAATCAATGTGCCAACCGTGAACGTAAGGTTGACCAGGCTCAACTTGTTCCCACGCCATTTTTACGAAAGTCGCCAAGGACGCCTCGCACTCGATCCGGTCGCTGTCGAGGAGTTCGGCCTCAATGTCGAGAAATTTGCCGCCTACATCGAGCAGCATTACTTGGTCGATCCCTTGGCCGCGAGTAGCGCCTGGCGGAGCGTTTCACGCTGATCGGGGTCGAGTTCACGCCAGTCGACCTTCGAGACCGCTTCGGTCTTGATCGCGCCACCGTCAGCACCGGTCACTTCAGTCAGCGTTTTATCCCCGTATTTTTTTGGTGCCATTTTGGACGCAGCCCATTTTCGAGCGTCCATTTGCAGCCGAGCGAGGTTCGCATCGGTCGCCGTGTCAGCGATTGTCACGATTTGCGCCGCAAAAAGGTCAGCTTGTTTCTCGCGTGCGCGCGCGTATTTCTCCGCAAACGAAGGGTATTTTTCTAACCACGCATAGACCGCAGCATTTCCAGGCATACCTTCCATTTTGATGATTTGATGCAAAGCATGACCATCCGCAATCAAATTGCAGATTTTATCCGTAATTTCCTCGGAATACGTCGACAAACCGTGAATTTTGTCGGTTTTCGTAGTTTTTGTCATAACGCACCTAAAAAACGAGGCGACTTTTGCCGCCCCGCTTCAATACCATTTAATGAGACCGATTAAAAGTCCGGCTTATGAGCCGGCGCATGACCAGCCTTACGAAGCGCAGCCTGACCGAGAGGCGTATCGGCGAGCATACCGAGCGCGTGGAGATATGTATCCATGACGGCTTGTTCTTCGGCTCGCTGTGCCTCAGACTTTTTACGAGTGGCAATGACTTTGCGTAGGATCTTGACATCAAATCCATTTGATTTTGCTTCCTTATATACTTCAGAAATTGATTCGGCCGCTTGCCGCTTTTCTTCTTCGAGAGTTTCAATACGTTCGACAATAGAGTGCAGTTCAGAGTTCGACATGGGTTTTCCTTCGGTTTTATGGCACGATTGCCGCAAATACATTAGCACAAAAATAATTTAAAAAAAGTGCATTTTTTTCTTGTTTTATGTATTGACACTGTGCAGAACCTGCACTATCTTATTTTTGTAAGGTTGATTTGAAACAAACATAAGGAGATTGAGAAATGGCCAAGATAACCCTCGCAACCGTCAAGAGCTTCATGAAAAAGAACGAAGGCAAGCTTTTCGTGAAAGCGAAGTCAGGCTTTGACGGCATGGTTGATTGTGTGATGCCGATTGAAGGATCAAGCTTCAAGCCCGCCCAACCTGCTTACAATCCGGTCAAGAACAACTTCGGACTTCAAGGCGTCTGGTTTGTGTTTGGTGGCGACTCTTGCAGCGCCTACGAGGACGATCAGTTCATTGGTTTCAACGTGTGGAACTGCTGTGGCGAATTTAACATTGCCATTAAGAAGGCAGCTTAACGGGGCTTCGGCCCCACCCCTTTTACCTTATGGAGATTGAGATGACATTACAAGAAGCAGCAAAAATCATTGGTTACAATGGCGGCAACCGCATTTGGATCAAAAGCATGGTTTCCGCTCTGAATATGTGCGCTTGGCAAAATACCGCAGAACAATGGCAACGCCTTGAGGCCGGCGAAAAGATCTTAAACAATTGGTCAGCTTACCTGACCGAATGTCAAACGTATCGTAACCGAAAGATTAAGGAGTAAAACTAGGGGCTTCGGCCCCTAAATTATTTTGCATTTTTTTCACTTTTTTTATTTTATGCTATTGACTATTGCAGAAACTGCACTATATTTAATTTGTAAGGTTGATTGATAAGGATATTGCGATGTTAAAGAAAACAAACTTTGAAGGCCGGAGCAAGACAGAACGGAATGATTGCGTCGTTCGTGCGTTCACAATGGCAACCGGCAAACCCTATCAGGAAATTTACACGATGTTTGAAAAGGCCGGTCGGAAGCGTAATTGCGGAACACCGACCTCGATAAGTTGGCCGATTGCGGAACAGCTTGGTTTTGAGCGGATCACGTTACCAAAGCCGATGACATTCAAGAAGTTCGCCGAGATCGCCCCAGACGAAATTATCGTCGGCCGGATCGCAAGACACGCTTTTGCCATGCGGAAGAACGAAGTGCTCGACTACGGCGGCATCAAGGGTGGCAGTCGGGTGACTTGGTACTTCAGAAAAAAGCCGACCCCACAAATCGTTTACGACATGACCCCGAAGGGTCAGTACCTCTTGCCACTGTAAGGAGATTGAGATCATGGCATGGAAAAAATCAACCACCACCAAGCACACCTGCGAGGGTCCGGTATTCGGCCGCAAGACGGCCGGATGCCCACGGTGTGACGAGTTGCTTGCCGGCGCCGAGCCTGTTGGATGGTTCGACCGTGAGCAGCGCAAGAAAGACCTTTACGCAATCCGCAACCACTGTTGCGTCCGTTCAAACTGCGGTCCAGTTTGCACCTTTGGAGATTGGTAAAATGACAGTAGAAGAAGCAAATAAAATATCGGAATTGGTCAACAGCATTATCGTTTGGGGTGGCATGGTTGATCGGATGATGGCAACTGGACCTATCGACGTAGAAAAATTTGACCTTTTCGCCAGACGGCACAACGAAGCAGCCAACAACCTTTTGGAAATGGGCATCGTGGTTGCCCAGTTTGGAAGTCAAGAAACGGAGCAGAACAATGCAGCTTGAAGAAATGGCTTTTGAAACCCTCGAAGTTATTGCCAACGTCGTTTGCTTGGGCGTGTTTTTGGCAATGATTTTTGCTGTCGCCGTCGGGGTCAACTGATGGTCACCTTGGCACAGTTTATCACCAAATATCAACTTAGCATCGACGACACCGCCATTCTGCTCGGTCGAACCAAGCGAACAATTTACAACTGGCTTGATGACACCTACCAGATGCCGGCATCCGCTCGTTTGCTCATTCGCGCGTTGGATGAGGGAATTATCCCATTTGATTGGATTATAAAAGAAATCGAGGCAGACCGTGAACGTAATAACGATTGACGACCATTATATAGCCCTGTTTACCGCAACCTTCATTGGCGGTATAATAATCGGATACATTGGATGCTTGCTGATCGAAAAGATCATCGGACCGCCAAAGAAGCCATTAGACGGCTTTTAGGAACAGGGGTCGCTACTAGGGTAGCGGCCCCTATCTTCTTTCGGCCTGTATGGCCTTCTAAATCGGTTTTAGGCTAGGTCAAACGTATCGAAGATGCTCGTATCCTGATCGTCAATCCCTTGATGGGTTGAATGAATTGCCTCAAGCGGATCCCGTATATTGGTTCGAACGGCCGTTACTTCAGCGCCAGGCCAAACTTCCTTTGCCTTGGCAATATCGGGAAACCCGTAAATCAACCGGCCGATCTCGTCGAGCGTATAGACTTTCGCCAACCGTCCTTCGCGACTGACGGCAAAGGCTTCGGCATTGGTTTTGACAATCGCCGCCACGCTTCCATCCGGCAACACCACTTCCCACACATCAGGGCTGATGCCCGTCTTGCCGGCGGCTGTCGCGGCTTGATCCAACGCTTGGTACGCCTTGACCATTCTGGCCGTCTCCCGCTTGACCGCCTCCAGATCGCCAAACCAGATGGCTTGGTTCGTAAGATACCGCTGCCGGTCGAACTTCTCCCGCAACTCGATAGGCACCAGCAACCGCAACCTGCCAACGCCATATTTCTGCTCCATCGCAATAACCGTCAAATCCATTTCGTCAACGTGCTCTTGTCCGGCAATAAACATTCCTGCTGACTGCTGCCATTGCGGCCCCGTCATTTTTTTCGCCATTTCAAATCCCCTCTAAACCAACCGACTGACAACGCGATACGAAGTGTGGCGGCGGAGACACCGCCAACATATACGTAGTATATAGTTCCTCCCTCCGCCACCCTCCGCCAGTCTCCGCCAATGATTTCAATGACTTACAAGCGTACTTCCGCGGTCTCCGCCAGTCTCCGCAAAAGTCTCCGCCAATGATTTCAATGACTTACAGGCGAACTTCCGCGGTCTCCGCCAATTTTCCGCCTGTAATTTTTGGCAATTTGCCACACCCGACCGCACGAAATTTCATACTTTTTTGCCAACTCATTAACGGACTTTCCTTGGTAATATTGGGTGATAATTTGCTCATCCCGATCAGGATTTTTGGACCCTGTTTTCTTGCGTGGGATCTTTTTTAACCCGTCCGGTAACGGGCTGATCGGATGCCAGTGGGTAGGATGTCTGACCGGTACGCCGGTATTGATGTCGACGTATAAATTGAGCGCCGGCAAAAAACTGACCAGCTTAACCGGCTTCTTTTCTGCCGCGCCATCAATGACCAGAATGACCATCTTTTCCTTTGGCGCCGTTTCAATGGGTTGCCAAGTCATGTCAACTCCTTATCGATCCGATCACTTTAAAACCATACTTTTTGGCTTTCCTGTCGCAGCAATCGATCTCGATGACTTTGTTGGTTTGCCACAATTCAAGAATGTCTTTGGCAATTTTGTTGCTGCAACCGGTAATTCTGACAACGTGCCGAATGGCTTGATGGTGCGCGTTTTTAGACATGGCCCATCCTTTGCCTTCGTCAAATGCTTCCTGCATTTCGTGAAGAACCTTCTCTAAAACCGTCAATTCAGGCCACACCGATTTTTCTTTTGGTCGGTCTTCGGCAAGAACTGCAACGAGCGATTCCTGTCCGGTAATAGATCCCGTCGCAACCGTTTTCATTTCAAAATTATCGGTCCAGCCATCCGGTGCGTATTTGATTTTGGTGGCTGTCATGGTGCCAAACGAGGCACCCGACTCACGTTCGACCATTAATATAAAGTCTGCTGCACCCTCAAAGACCGTAGAGCCACGCAGGTTGCCTTGCCGGCTGGTATGGTGGACACCAATCACGGCCGAGCCAAACGCCTGTCTGACGGCATCGCAAGCGGCAATGAACACCGTCATGTCTTTTTGCAGGTTTTCATCCGCGCCAGGCAGCACCCTCGATACCGTATCAACAAACACGGCCACCGGCGGAGCGTGT
>Ga0208383_1000044_pt1 | contig 30218 bp, 41 predicted proteins | sample CryBogCBE10Sep07_FD_184588 | JGI IMG/M metagenome (GOLD analysis project Ga0208383, IMG submission 184588) | Freshwater microbial communities from Crystal Bog, Wisconsin, USA - CBE10Sep07 (SPAdes) | ecosystem: Environmental > Aquatic > Freshwater > Lake | place: Crystal Bog, Wisconsin, USA...
CTTAAGGTCAATTCTTGGACTACCAAGCTGCCATGTAGTGCCCACTGTATTTGACTCAATCCTAAATGACATCTGACGACCTCTTAGTCTTGTATAGACTTGACCATCAAACTGCTGAACTGTATATACCTGATTAGTTTTGCTATAGGGTTGCGGACTACCATATAAAGTATTTGATCCACCATAAGAAGGTACTAATGGATTAGCGGCTACGCCATAAGGTGCGCCTGAGTTTTGTCTTGGTACAACTGTCATATTTACAGATGGATAGCCATTAACAGAGCCGTTAAAGTTTACGTCTGGAAGAATACGCCATACAAACCCAAAGTTTTGCCCATCACCGATATCAAAGTCAGAAGACTGTATATAAGCATCAATAGGTAAAGTAGTTCCTGTAGCAACATCATCTACACCGTTTTCATGGAAAAGCAATCTACTGTTATAGTCCGCAGCAATCGGATAATTAAATATGCCAGAATCTAACCAAGCTGTACGAGCCATAGTGCCGTAATACCATACGTTATCTAAATAGTTAAAAATTACATATCTATCTACTGTTTGTCCGCCACCACTTACGCTACAGTAAAACCACCATACTTCACTATAAGCTTCATTAGCACCAGCAAAAATCTGATAAGACTGATCTTGATTAATATCATCAAAGATGTATTGTCTTAGTGAACAAGGTAAAGTTTGCACTGTACCAGAATAAAAATAAAATTTCTCTTTACCCATCCAGTAAGTTATATTATTTACTGTGATCATTGAGTTTGGAGACATAACAGATATGTTATCCATTAAGAGCTGAAAACCCCAAACATAAGGTGCGCCGATATATTGCATTGAATAAAGCGCTGAATCAGTCCAAACTAAAATCTCTTGGCGGGTTGAACGCGCTGCCATTATGTAAGAACCATTAGTTAAAGTAAATTCACCAGCCTGATTAGTTAGTATTGGTATCCATTGATACTGGTTAGCTTGATCAGACCAACGCACAAGCATCGGATTAAACGTAGTGTTAGGTGTACCAGGACTATATGGGTTAGCACCGAAGGCAATAACGAACTGTTGTATAGATGAAGTAATTACCTGCAAGGTTTCGATCGGTACGTACGCACCTGCGTACGAGAAATTATATGTGCTTGAACTAGGTAAAGTAGTTGTTGTACCAGCAGGATAAAGAGGTACAGTAGTAGACCCTGTGACGTACGACGGTGCTACGTAAGTACCAGCTGGAATGCCAATACCAGTAATGTACATGTTAGGATAAATATTTGGAGCATTAGTTGCTGTTACTGTAATACTTGACGCACCAGAACCAAATGTAGAAGCATCGACTACAGCCGTAGTTGTATTAGCTAAAGCGGATAAATACTGAGCCCTAACAGATACGCCGTTAGCATCTTGCCAATAAAAGATAGGACCACCACGTGGTGCAATAACTAAGTCTTGCCCAAAGTTATCATTTGACCATAAACGCAAAGATTGAGTTACGCCTGAAGTATATCCACTACCCCAACCACCTCGACCAAAAGGACCAACACCCCATCCAGTACCAGGTACATATGTATTTAATCCTGTAGGATATTCATAATAGATGCTAGTGATTGCCCCTGAAGTTGTAGAGGATGTTGCAGCAGTTGCAGCTGTGAATGTAAAAGTTGTAGCACTAGGTACGCTAGTTACTACGTATTCTACCTGTTGTCCAGCCGTAGCTAAAGTAATACCACCTACTGTAATTGCAGTTGATGGATTATAGAAATAAAAGTAATCACCTACGTTTGGGTTATAAGATGTATCTGTGATTGTTACAGTCTTTGAAGTATTAACAGTAGTAGCTGTACCTGTAGTCGTAGTTTGCACTACTGGCGTTATGTCATTGTAAAAACCACCGCCTTGAATATAATACTTAAGGTTAGTACCAACACCAATATAGTTATTGCCGTTAAGATCAATCCAGTTCCATAATGACCTTGCAATACCTAAAAACTGATATGAAGATTGCTGAACCCAGCCGCCTATCTTTTCAGGAAACCCGAAACGGAACCTTATCTTATTGCCATCAAACCATCCGCCTTCATTAGAGTAAGTAGTAACCTCTCTAGTAAGTCCTGGACGAAATTGTAGCTTCTGTAAAGGCATGGGGTTTACCCTAACATTGATTCAGATAATGTTTTTACTTCAGCAACTCTATTAAGCCAACCTTTTCCAAAAGTGTCAAAGGTACTTAATGATTTATAGAACGCTGTTTTTTCAGCAGCAAAGTTTTCTAGAATAGAGCGTGTATTCGCCTTTTGTATCGCTTGTAGCGTTCCACTCCCAATAACGCCGTCAGCAGGTACTCCAACGGCTTCTTGTAGTAGTTTACTAGCCCTACCAACGCCCATGTTAACAGCACTATCAAATACGGCATAGTCGACACCAGCAGGAAGGTCATCACCATGAATCTTATCCCAATAATTTTGCTTATATAAATTATACACGTCTTCATCAGGGATTACCCTAAGTTCATCTTTAGTAATGTGTGGGTTTCTTTTCCATTCACGATAAACGGCTAAGGTAATTCCTTTCATAGTAGCCCCACCTGGATCGGCAGGATTATCACTCCAAAGTCCTTCGCTCTTTAATACGTGGGCTAACGCAGCTTCATAATTATTTTTCATCGTCGTTTCCTATTTTGATACCAGTAATTAAACCAATAAATCCACCAATCACAGTTTGGAAAGCTGGACCAATAATCTCAAATACTTTTGTATCATCTACAGCAGGATCAATAATGGCATAAATAAACATTAGAATAAATGCAGCAATAACACCCACTAAAGCATAAGTGGAAATTACTAATATATGATCTTTTGTGTTCATTTACTTTCCTCTAAATATTTGATTGCTTTTTTTAAACTTTCAATATTATCTTTAAATCCACCAAGAGCAACATTGCAAGATTTACATAAAAGACCACGAATTTTTCCTGTTATATGGCAATGATCAACAGCTAACCTATGACCTGACATACTTTCTGTTGCATCACATATTAAACATTTACCACCTTGGTTTTTATACATTTCATTAAAATCATCTAATGTAATACCAAATCTTCTTTTTAATTTAGTATTTGCACTAGACAATTTGCCTAATTCTGTTTGATGCCATTTATACTTTCTCTCTTTGTTGCAAATTTTACATTCTTTTTGATAATAATTTACATTAGACCTGTAAAATTCTGAAACAGGTTTTTCTTTTTTACAAGCGTAACAAGTTTTAACGATTGCCTTCAACATCTTTTGATTTTTCATAAGTTCTCATTGCACCAAGACCTAATATTCCAAACATAACTTGCATTGTAAAATTAGAATCAATAACAGGAAATGGGCCAGTATATCCATAAAGAACAACTGCAACAAACCTTAATATTGGTTCAATTAATGTGCAATACAACATTGCAAAACCACATATCCATAAAATAAAAGGTCTAGCACCTGCTACAAACCAATTTGTGCTTTTTGCTTCCTCTTTATTAATATCAGTTTGAGCAGTCATGGTAGCTAAATCGCCAGACTGTTGTAGTTTTAAAAGTTCTAGTTTAGCATTAGCGGCTTGAGCGGGATCAGGAAAAATTCTAGTGATTAGAGTATTACCTAAGTCTAATGCTGCTGAGATTGGATCTAGTGCCATATCAACCCTTTAATAGAATAATTAACATCATACAAATTAATGCGAACATTGTCCACCACTTAAACAAATCATCATCCACGGACTATATCCTTTTTAGTTCGAACTAATACCTTATGTCCTTTATCAAATTTTGGTCTTGGTACCCGTATTTTTTCTAGTTCTTTAATCTCAAAATGCAAATAAATTACATAAGACCAAATAACTAATTCAACTAAAAATACCGCAAACCAATACTTAACCCAGCTCATACAAGATTAAAATAAAACAACAAACAAGTAATAATAAAAGCAGCAAACCAACAATAAAACTGCACTCTTCTTACGTCTTCAAGTTTGTGACCATAATATTTCTTACTTTCTTGGTGTTCTTTCTCTACAACTGCTTTTAACTCTAAGACTTTAGACCATTCTTTTGCACCATACTTGGCTTTAAACTCTCGCTCGGCTTGATTTTCTGCTTCAATAATTGCGCTTTGATTCTGATACTCTTGGATTGCCCGATATATCATCGAGTTTTCCATTGCCTCTTCATGTATCTTGTGTTTTTTTCTTGCCTCTAATTCTTGTAAAGCAACCTCAGTACCATCATGCTGAATGTTTTCAATGGTTTTAGTTAACTTCTTTCCTGCCTCTCTACTCTGTTCAAGGCTATTCGCTAAAGACTTTGCACCCTCGGCAATTGGATTGATATCTGGCATTCACTTACTTATTGTCCTAACAACGCTTTTACTTTATGGTGCTGTTGAATATCTTGTCCCATTAGCATAAAGACCATTTGTACCATCAAAAGCAACTCCGCCATTTATAGTTAAAGTGTTTGAAGTATCTGTTAAGGCGGGTGATAATTTTGTTGTTACATTCGCTGCCGGTGTATTTGTGCTATCGGGATATGTAATTCCATTAGACCCCCCTGCAATCATTGCCATAACCTACTCCTTACGCATTATCTGCGATTGCTGTTTGAACAGGTGTTAAAGCGTCTAATAATGCTTGTGTAGTAGTAGCAGAAGAAATAGCAGTACGAGCAGTTGTAAGTAATGCCAACCAATCTGCGTCTGATAACTTGTTTTCTATACCAATACCCGCATTTGTTGTGCGGTGTGTTACTTCTGCCTTCGCCATACCATTTAACATAGTGTTAGCAAATGTTTTAGCCTTATCAAGATTAACAGTTACAGTTGAACCTGACATTTCCCAAGCATCAAAGAACTTAGCATCGGAACCTTGTGGGAGTGTGTCAGAATCAACAATGATTGAACCTGCTGGAGTATCTTTTGTTTTAACTGCATCAATAGGTAACTCGCCTGTAGGAACGGTAACTGAAACTCCACCGTTGTCGTTTGTATGAATAATTACTTGTGTCATTTGTTTTCCTTTAAAAAATTATCGAATTATTGAACCTGTAAAATAAGTAGGATTAATTGCTGATGAAGTATTTGTTACATAAAAGGTTACAGCGCTTGCTGTTGCTGGAGTACTTGATGAAAAATTAACAAACATTTGATTAGATGTAGCATTGTAATATGCGTTACCTGAAAAATGGTAATTAGCATCTGTCATAGCATTTGTAAAAGTTACTTGATATTGTCCACCTGATATATAAGTAACTGAACTTACATTATAAGACGCATTTATAGTATATGGGGTTACACCATTAATATTCCACCATGCTTTACAACTTCCATTAATTACATTAGATGTTGAAGTACTTGCGCCAGCACCGTTTTGAATTGTATCGCTTACGATTGTTCCTGCCATGATTTATCCTTTATTAAGCGTGTATTGCAATACCCTGTTCCACATTATCAAAAGCGTTACTACCACCTGCATACATATTAAGTATATTTACACTTGAAGTTGATTTTGTAGAAGCGAGATATGTTTGAATAACTGGAGTACCACTTGTAGTCCAATTGCCACTATTTGTTCCTTGATTTGTTGCGGCATGGCATACTACATAATTAGCATTAGGCATAGCAATTGTAAAAGTAACTGTATAGTTTCCAGTAGCATTTCTTGTTACAGAACTAACATTCATTGAACTATTAATTGAACCAGTTGAACCAGCAAAATTTACCCATGCTTTAGCAATACCACTCATTCCATTATTTGTTTGTAGTGGTCCTGTACTTGCGTTTAATGTATCAATTACTAATGTACCTGCCATAATTTTTCCTTAGTTAATTACCCAATTACTCCCTGTTGGGATAGTTACTGTTACACCTGTTGCCACCGTTATAGGTCCTGCTGACTGTCCGTTATTACCAGATGTCATTGTATAGTTACTTGTGATGGTTTGTCCATTTTCATAGACACATCCATTAGCTAATGGAGTTGCTCCAGTAATCCAAGAAAAAGCCGAACCGTTATAGTATAAAACTGTATTAGCTGACGGAGCAGCAATAAACCCTGTAGCATTTACTCCTGTTTGATAAAGAATTTGATTAGCGGCTCCACCAGCTATATTTGTTGAATAAGTAGCGTTTGTTGCATTTGTTGAGTTAGTAGCTGATCCTGCTGTTGTAGCAAAACTTACACTCTGTGAACCAATATTTGAAGATGTAATAAATGATCCACCAGATTGTGGGTTTGTTGCAGTTGCAGCATTACCTGTAGTATTTTGGTTTAGTGTAGCAATATATGCGGGTTGGATTACTGAACCCTGCCAAGTACCAGTACTAATTGTTCCAAGAGTGGTTATATTTGTTGAACCAGCAAGTGGTGAAGCACCAATAGTATTATAAGAAATAGTTACGTTTGCACTATTGTTAAATGCTGTTCCTGAAGAAGCGCCTGAACCACTGCTATTAAAAGTTGCAGAATATGTTGTGCTTGAACTACCAGCAGCCGCCCAAGAAAAAGATGATCCATTCCAAGACAAATAAGTAACACCTGTAGTCGGTGCAGTAATAAATGATGTTGTTCCAGCAGTTGTTTGGTAAGGTATCTGGTTAGATGAACCACTGGCTAAATTAGTTGATGTTGTAGCAGTTGTTGCACTTCCTACGGATAAGGTTGATTGAGCTACATATTGTGGAGCACTTACCCCAGCAGTAAGAACGTAGTTAGTTGTACCTAAACCTAATGTAGAAGTTGAGCCTGAACCTGTTTGATAGACAATAGAACCTGCGGTTCCACCAGCGATATTAGTTGCCGTTGTTGCAGTAGTAGCGGAAACTGCGCTTCCTACAGATAGAGTTGATTGGGCTACATACTGAGGTGCAGAAGCACCTGCTGTAAGAACATAATTAGTTGTACCTAAAGCTAAGAACCCTGTGGTATTAGCGTTTGTTTGGTAAGCTATTTGCCCTGCTGAACCGTTATTTAAGTTAGTTGCTTGTAATGAGTTACCTACACTTAAAGAACCCTGAGAAACATATTGCGGTGCAGTAGATCCAGCAGTAAGAACATAACTAGATGTACCTAAAGCTAAAAATGAAGTATTACCAGAAGATGTTTGATATGGTATATAACCAGCAGCACCATTGGCTATATTAGTTGCTGTTGTAGCACTTGTAGCAGTTGCTGCATTTCCACCAATAGATAAACCTGCTGCTGTTCCAGTAAGTCCAGTTCCAGCGCCGCTAAATATACTTGCGGTAAATGTTCCAGATGTTGAATTAGAAGCTGGATAAAAATTTGTACCATCACAATAAACAATCATTGCAGATGCTGTAGATGTATACGGTATAGATACGGTAGCGCCTGTGGTTGCGCCAATGGTAATGGCTACATTGGTTCTATTAATAACTACATAAAGTTTAGTAACTAGCGGAGCAACAATCTGATTAAATGATCCAGGAGAACCATTAGCAATGATAACCATCTTACGAGCTTCATCACTAGCATAATTAATATTGCTTAATGTATAGTTATTTGATCCGTTAAAAGTAATGCTTGATACACCAGCAATTGAATCGTCAATTAACTGCATGTTTGTATTAACAGAAGTACCCCAAGTACCTGACTGATCCCCAGTGTTTATTTCTTGTAGTAATAGACTAGTTGTAGGTGTAGACATACAAATCCTTATTGAGAATCATTAATCAAAGTCCATGCTGTTGATTGCGTATTGTTAATATTATTCCATGTTACTGTATTACCATTATTAATAGCATTCCATGTTACTGTCTGATCATCATTGATTTTAACCCATCCTGTAACAATGTAAAGAGCTAATAAGTTAATATTTTCAGTAATATTTTCAAGGAAATTAGATTGTTGCGTATTAGAATCCGCTAGGTTTACATTTTCGAAAATAGTATCTAAAAACTGGGCAGTTATAGACTGTACAGAAGCAACCGCTGAATTCTCAATAATAGATAGTAAATATATAGAAACTATTGTTTCTACGTCTGCCATAGTCACAGCTTCAGCGATACTTGTAGAGTATTGAGCTGAGATTGACGAGCTATCGTTTACACCTATATTTTCAGTATCGGACACAGCAAAAGCAGCTTTTATTGTTTCAGCATCTGCTAAATTACTATTTTCACTAATTGAATTCAAGAAAGTAGACTGCTGAGTACTAGAATCAGCTACGGTAATATTCTCGGTATCTGATACAGCAAATCCAGCTGCAATAGCTTCGGTTTCTGCAGATGTAATAGGTTCGGTTCTGGTCTGCAAGAAAGTAGATTGCTGGGTGCTGGAATCGGCTGTATTAATGTTTTCAGTATCGCTGACCGCAAACTGAGCAGTAATTGAATCTGTTTCTGCCAAAGTAATGTTTTCAGTATCTGTAAAGTTAAAACTAGAGGCTTGACTATTAGAGTCAGCCATATTGACGTTCTCTGTATCAGATTCTAAAGCCGCAAAGTATTGAGCACTAAAATCAGCCATAGTTACAGCTTCTGTGTCGCTTACCGCAAACTGCGCAGCAATACTAGGCGTATCTAATTGCGTTGAGTTTTCTGAGATAGACTCTAAGAATGCAGATATTTGAGTGCTTGAATCCGCTATACCGGTGTTTTCAGTAACACTTCCATACAAGTTTTGTTGTTCTGCATCACCATTGTTCATGGTAATGTTGTCGGTAAAGCTAAACAAGAAAGCATCTAACTGCGTACTAGAATCGGCTAATCCTGAATTTTCAGTAATCGAAAACGTGTATAGGGTTGTACCTAAGCCAGCGTAGGGTGCTTGCGCAAAGGTTGATATACCAAACATTATCTAAACCTCGGACCATTAACCCACATAGTTGCGCTATATCTTACGCCAGATTCAATAGGAATAACTCTGTGTTCTAAGAATGATGGGAATGCAATAATAGAACCTTTTTCTAAAGGCGCTGTATAGTCTTGATATAACTTAAGCTGAAACTGCCCACCAGTAAATTCGCTTGGATCATTCATTAAACAAACTACTGTAATCTTTCTATCTATTGGTCTGCCAGATAAAGGGAATGTATCTACATGCCAATGGTAATGTTGTTTTGGCCCATATTCTGCATATTGAACAGCTTCGTGTCCTTTAACATCAAAATCCCAACCACATTCTTTATTGGCAATAATGGCAAAGTTATACATCTTTACACCAAACCAATTATCATCTTCAGCAAATGCAACAGTTGTATCTCTACCAACAACATCTAAGCTTTCCCCATCCGGACCCATTGTGGCTTTCTTAGTTTCAATCGCTTTAAATTCTTGGTTAGCCTTATTAATCTCTTCTTCAGGTACTCGTCCAAGATACCAAATAGGGAGATGACTCATACAATAACCGCCCTATAACCTGTAGCCACAGTTAAGGTAACGCCCGTGTTAATTGTCAAAGGTCCAGCTGCCATAGCGTTATAACCTGTAATAGTTAAGTTAGATGATAAAGTATTTGCATTTTGGAAGAATGGTCCAGTAGAAGGCAATTGATTTGGTCCAGCAGGTCCCGTTGGTCCTGTAGGTCCAGTTGGTCCGGGGCTTCCGGTTGGTCCAGTTGGTCCGGGGCTTCCGGTTGGTCCGGTTGGTCCAGTTGCACCTGTTGGTCCTGTGGGTCCGGGACTACCTGTAGGTCCAGTGGGTCCTGTAGGTCCGGTAGGACCAGTAGAAGATGCCCAAGCAAAAGCACTACCCGTCCACTGTAAATATGTACTTGCTACAGTAGGTGCAACAATAAATGATGATGCGCTTGCACCTGTATTGTATTGAATCTGATTTGCTGCGCCACCTGTTTGGTTATTTGCAGTTGTAGCAGTAGCCGCATTACCACCAATAGATAACGAAGAAGCCGTTCCTGTTAATCCTGTTCCTGCACCTGAGAATGAAGATGCTGATAGTGTACCGGTTCCACTTAATGTTGCTACTGATGAAGTACCTGCAAACCATTGGAATTGACAACTTGAATTAGCAACAGACTGCCATAAAGTACTACTTGCAATACCTAATGCAAAATCAACCGCACTTGAACTTACGTTTGGATATAGTATTAATTTAGTACCAACACTTGATGAGTTTAAAGTTGGAGCAGCAACACCTGCCTGATTCCAAGTAATATAATTTGATGTTGCATTTGTTAGGTTAAAATTTCCTGCTCCACCCGTGACAGTAAATCCTGTAACTGTATATGAGTTACTTGTATTTAAAGCATTTGCGGTTGTTGCTGTAGTTGCAGATGTAGCAGAGGTAGCCGTAGCAGCATTCCCTGAAATACTTATACCCCAAGTACCTGAGTTAAGAACTGCTTGTGTTCCATTAACGTATAACTGCCCACCCGGCATATAATAATTAGAGCCATCATAATACACATAATTATTACCACTAGTTCCTAAAAATATAACGCCTGAAGTTGAACTTCTTGCTGTTGTAATATCACCAGATGCATTTAATGCTGAAAAGGTATTAGGTCCAGAACCACCTTTTGTTAATGTTAAGGTTCCACTAAACGACCCTGTTGTAGCAGATACTGTTCCACCTGATTGATTAGTTGCGGTTGTTGCTGTAGTTGCGGTTGCGGCATTACCACCAATAGATAAACTTGATGCTGAACCTGTTAATCCTGTGCCCGGACCACTAAACTGTGTTGACACTGTTATTGTTGTTCCGTTTACTGTACCCACAGTGATGTTAGGTGTTCCTGATAAACCACCCGCAGTTCCTGTTGTATTTTGATTAAGCGTTGGAACATCAGCCGCTACAATTGCCCTGAATGTAGGAGCACCTGCCGCACCATTAGGAGCCGCCAAGAAATAGTTTGCTGTTTTAGATGCATATGGGTTCTGTGTATCGCCATAACCTGAAGCAAGGCTAATTGCAGGTGTATTACCGCCTGAAGATACGACTGGAGAAGTTCCTGTAACAGATGTAACTGTACCACCACTTGATGGACTAGTATTAGTAATAGTAATTGAACCTGCGGCATTAGTTACAGATATGCCTGTACCAGCGCTTAAAGTAGTTCTTACAAATCCAACACCTGTACTACCTATATCAATTTGACCGTTAGTCGGTGCAGTTGTTAATCCGGTTCCGCCATTTGCTACAGCCAATGTGCCTGTTGCTTGGTTTACTGGAACTGAAGTAGCGTTGGTTAAAACTATAGCACTAGGTGTGCCTAAGTTTGGAGTAGTTAATGTAGGTGATGTGCTTAATACTACAGAACCTGAACCCGTTGTTGAATAAGATGTTCCCCATGCGCTACCTGTAGAGTTAGGTATGCCTGCACCGGGATATGTCATTGGTAATGAATTGGTAATGGTTACAGCGCCTGTGGCTCCTGATACAGAAATGCCTGTGCCTGCAACAGCTGAAGTAACACCTGTGTTATTGATGGTTAATGTACCAGCGCCTGTTGTTGTGCTAATACCTGTACTTGTACCTAATGAGGCTACAGTATAAGTTGTTCCATTACCAATTAATAACTGACCATTTGTTGGAGTAGTTGTAACCCCTGTACCACCTGCCGCTACTGGTAAAGTACCTGCTGCTAAAGCACCTGCTGACGTTGAGTAAAGAGCATTATTAGCCGCAGTGAATGTAGTTAAACCTGTACCGCCATAGCCTGTACCAATCGTGCTTCCATTCCAAGTTCCATTGGTTAATGTGGCTGTGCCAAAGTTAGCTGTTGTAGTACTGAAATCATATGATGCAGGTAATAATGCATATTTACCCCAAGAACCTGCACTTGTTGAGTTATCTTCGCAAAATATATAAGAATATCCGCCTGATGGAACAGTATCAATAAAACCTGATGCACTATCAACAATAGTCACTGCACCTGATGAATCATTATCAAAAGTAAAACCTTGACCTTGAACTACTGTTGTACCTACAGGTAATTGAATAGTCTGAGTAGTTGATCCACTAATTCTTTGATAGTAAGCAGAAGATACAGTTAAAACCGTTGTTGTACCTGCGGCTGTAATGACGTTATAACCACCTAAAAAGTTATTAGCTGTTACGTTTGAGTTGGCATCACGTAATACATTTGAACTTGCGCCTGAAGATGTTGTAACTCCTGTACCACCATTGGCTGTTGGTAAAACACCTGTTACGCCTGATGTTAAAGGAAGACCTGTAGCATTGGTAAGTGTTGCAGAAGACGGAGTTCCTAATGCACTTCCTTGAGTAACTGAATACTCAGCAGGATAAGTAACAAATACACTAGATATACCAGTTAAAGTTATCGGTGATGTATTGCCATTAGAGTTAGAAAAAACAGTAGTTCTAGTTAGAGTAGGTCCTGTAGTTGAGTATGTGCCAAGACCTACTTCCCATGCTGTACCGCTAAGAATACAGTAGTAAGTAGTATTTCCGTTGCCAACTACGGCAAAAGATTGGTATCCAGCTACTGCTCCAGCAAGGGTTATTGCCCCTGTGCCTGTGGTAGCCGTAGTCTCTTGGACTCGGTCATAAACTACTAGAGCCATTTAGGACTCCTTAGCTTGTAGCGGTTGTGCTATATGTTACTGAAACTGTATCGCCAGCTGTTGTTGTTTTAGCAGTAGCAAAGTTACCTTCGGAATATAAAACTCCTGCTGTACTTCCTTGTGTACTTACAGCACCTGATCCTGTTACCAAGAAGCATCCATAAACTGTACCACCAGCGCCTGTAATTGTATAAGTAATTGCAGATGCAGTTGATGTTGTTACATTAGATGGTGTAGTTCCTGATGATGTAGATGCGGCAAATACTGCTGTTCCACGTACTGCTGAACCACCAACTGTGTAGTTAATAAATTCTGTCCATGTGTGGGATGCCATTGTATCGGCAGCTGCAAATGTTGTTGAGTTACCTATCAAACCTAAGAATGGTCCAACAACAGTATAGGCAGAACCTCTTAATAATGTATCAAGCATTAACTGTTTACCAACAGCAACAACTAAATTAGGAAACTCTTCTTCCCACTTTACATTGCCATTTGCATCACGGCATACAACATGATAATGTCCATCTACCCCCATACCTTCCGGAATAGCTACATTTGCTTGTAATGTTGCTACAGCGTTATCACCGCAGCTTGCTAATTCATTTTGCATAATCTCTCCTAATCTGGACTGCTATAGTTAATACTACTTGTATTAGTTCCAATGGTTAATATCGCACTGTTGTATGCTGCTGTCGGAAACTGTACAGTAAAGCTCGTAGTACAAATTTTATCTGACCCAAAATTCAACACAAAACACGCTGCTCCTGTAGTTGCATTGTATACCAACGCACCTCGTGCAGTAAAGCTTGCGGGACTCCAAACTGCATTATTAAATGATACATAAGTTACATTGTATTGTGAATTTTGTGTTGGGTGTGTAGATATTGTTAAAGTCTGACCACCAGCTGTATACCCTGTACCTACAACTTCATTTACGCTTGAATAAGTAGTAGTCTGTTGCCCTAGATTTGCATTAGCATTATATAAAGCAATTTTATACGTATAAGGTGTACCAACAGCAAAGTTCTCTAATCCACTTAGTAAGTTTTGTTGAAAGACAGTACAGGACGTTTGGGTAATCATACGATAACATTACCTCTAAGATTAGTGTTAAGTTTAGTCATTCCATCCCTGTACGCATCACCACGTTCAAGACCATTACCAAGACGGATAGCTAATTGAAGAGCCTCTTTATATTTATCTTCATAATAAGTAACCATATCTTGTTCTTGTTTCATAAACAACATAGCTTCACGCATAGAACCGTATAAAAGAACAGGATCAAAATTATCGCCAAGCCATGATGTACCAGTAGAATTATTTACCGCAGTTATAGGAATAGAAAAACCAACACCAGATGAACCTATATAACCACTAGCTGCAGTTAATGTTTCGTTATTAGCGTAAAATTGTCCGCCATTAGTTAATGTAACTGAACTTACTTGTCCGCTACTATTAACAGTAATATTTGCAGTTGCGCTACTACCAGCTCCAACATTTGTACCAGAATAGACTAGTGGTACTTCTACATAATTTCCTGGAGTATATGCACTACCAGCTGTAATAGCACCAAATGTAGCGATAATACCTTGTACGATTGAAGGTGGATAATAAAAGTAATGTAACTCTGCACTATAAGCAGCGTCTGGTGTAGGTCCTAGAATCAGTGATAATTCATTGATATTTGAGTATTGGCTACCAAATAAAGCGTAATATTTTGGAGTTCCTGTTTGGCTTGGATCTGGATATAACTGACGTATAAAGTTAACGTCTTTGTTAAGCAAATAAGTATAAGGAACTGTATAAACTGACCCTGTAGATTGATACAAGGCTAAAGAATATGTCGATATGTAATCATTTGGTAAAGATAAATAAGGATTAGTTGCAGTTAAAGATCCAGTTACATTTTTGCGCAAAGACGGAAATTGAACAGAGTTATAAACTCTCTCTTCACACTGCTGAACAAACGTAGGAATATTAGCTACAAATAATGATTCCGTATTTTCAGAGTAGTCTTGTATTGCTTGATATAACTGGACGTAGTTCATTACTGCACTTTTTCTTCTGGTTGTGTTTCTTGTGCAGATGCAATTACTTTACTAGCAGCAGCTTGTGCTTGCAGTTTTTGTAAAACCATAAACGCGCCGCTTTTAGTAGGTAATTCACCTAATACATTACACACAAATTCAAATTCATTTTGTTCTAATTGAAAGTTCATATTTTCCTCTTTAGTTAAAATTAAGCCATCGGGCCACGTGCCATACGCCCTTTGGTTGCTGCACCGGAACCACGGACTTCAATACCATCAGTCTTTGGTCCACGAGTCTTGTTACCGATAGATACAGTCATAGCAGGACCGCCAGGGACTAGTTCATCGGCTCTCATAGTATTTGGATCTTTCATATCATGTCCAGTAGCTTTACGTTCTGCAGCTACGCCAGTACCATTCTTTTCGTACTCTTCTGCTGGACCATTATTCTTAGCACGCCCAGTATGCATAGGCGAACTATTTCTAGTAGTTGGTTTAATCTGAGTAGCCATTATTTGCTCCCAGGTTTTTGGTTATGAGCACGAGCCAAATTACGACCTACTGCTTTCATTGCTTTGCCTGTCACGCCACCTTTAGCCATCTTTTTAACTTTACCGCCATGCTTAAGACCTTTTTCTTTTAGCATTTTGCTGATAAGTTTTTTATCTTGTGCTTCGTCATCATGTTTCATAGTTGCCATTTTAATACTCCTAAGTTGTCGATACAGTAACTGTACCTATTGTAATCACTAAATTCAAGTCATTTGGAACAAAAGAATCAGCAAATCCTCTTGCCCCGCCAACTGGATTCCAACCCCACTGTGTCTGTCTACTACCATCAGACGGATAACCTGCATTATTAATATCGTTACTTGCTACAGGACTTACGTATAAACCTGTACTACCTGATGTGTAATATGATACATCTGGTCTTGGTTCACGTACACCCTGCGGGTCAGAAACAGGATACATACCTAACTGCAATTGTGGATGATCAGGATCCCAACAAGGTCTACATACTTTTATCTTAAAAGGTTTAGTCTTAAGAGTCTCAGTACGTAGTTCATGCAACTTAAATCTTTCGCCACAACGGTCACACTCCGCAATCGAATGTTTACCAGAAGCAAACTTATTTGGCATAGTTTACCTATAATAATTCATGTTGCGAGGCACAATACGCCAAGCAGCTTTTTCTCTATCCTCATCAGCTGCTAACGCAAACTGCTGTTCATATTCAGTTTTTAACATAGGAATACGATTAGGATCAATACCCATAAGTTTTAAAGAAATATAAAACGACAATCCTGCAACCATAACAGGAATCCAACGGAATGGAATATCTTGATTGATCACACCTATACCTGCGTCTTGTAAACGTCTCATACGCCAGTAAACAAAATTATATTGAGTACCAGGAACACCAGTAGGCCAAATATTAACATTAGGTAAATAATTTATGTAAACATTAGCGCCTGAATTATGTGCTATAGCAGTTGTATTATTTTGTCCACGGAAACAATTTAAAAGTTGATTAGCGTTGCTAGTATTAGCTGAACCTAAGTTTTGATAGAGTATAGTTTCTCCATCTATATTAATATAACCTTGACTTCTTAAATTGGCTGTACTAGCTACATACAAAGTCGTATCAGTTGCTCCAGCAGCTTGTGTTAATGTAGTTGTAGGAGTTGAATCTACGTTACCTGACTGTCTATCTACCCAAACTTGGATAGGTCTTCCATAAGCATTTTTAGTAGGAATAGTAAGATATGTATCAGCAGATATACGAGTTATATTAATATCTACTTGGTTTTGTCCTGAACCCTGACGAATAACGTGATCATATAAATCAATAGTATCTACAGGAATTGGGTAACTAATTTGTCCAGCATTAATGTTGATAGGTATTTGACCTTGCTCAATAGTCCAAAGATTAATACCACGATTAGCCCATTCAATAGTTAATAAGTTAACACTACGAGCAGCCGTTCTAAAATCATATCCAGAACGTGACTGTGACCCGCATCTTTCAAAGGCTTCCTCAACGAGGTCGCCCATATCGAGATTGAACGTGGATAACCCAGATGTACTCATGGATTAACTCACAGATGGGGTTTCAACAGGTACAGGTGTTTCTACTGGAGCTCCAACAACAGGTTCTGGTTCAGGTGCTGGAATTACTGGTGGAGGAGCAATAACTACAGGTGTAGGATCAGGTTGTGGAACAATAGAAGCCACAAAACTTTTAACAACTGGAGAATCTGAAAAACTAGAAACTACTTTATCACTACCTAAATAAGTAACAAAGTCATTTAATAAATTATGTTCTTCGCTCTCTATTGCGTGTCCAGTGCTTTTAATATGCATCATGACTCTTTCAAATAAATTCATTTTTTCCTCGCTGCTTTCATGTTATCAATTAAATTAGGATAAGGTCTACCAGCTGCTTTGGCTGCTGCTTTTGCCGAGGCTTTTTTAGCAGAACTTAAATGCTTTGGTTTACCTAAACTTTTTGGTCTAGGCTTATCCCAAACTTCGCCACCTTTTTTATACATCGTGACATCATCAGGGTTATCCTTACGGACAACCGTTTTAGCTTTAGGCATTTTGGATGGGCTAATATCTCCCATCCCACGAGACGCTCTCACTTTTTACCCTTAGTCATGCCGCCACCGCACATAGCTTTTACATGCTCATGATGCATTTTGTGAGCTGGGTCTCCATAATGCTTAGACACTTTTTCTTGCTCATGCATATGACCAGCGGCGTGTTGTTTTACATGTTCTACATTATGTTTATGTTCCATGATTAACATTTTCCTTTCTTAGCCATTCCGCCTTTTTTCATTCCGGTTGTTGAACCGGCCATTTTAGGCATCATTGCACGTGTATGACCACGTTCAGCAATACCATCTTTACTAGGAGCAGCTACTCTAACTTTGCCCATAGTCTCTTTTGCCATACCGCCACTTGCCATTTTCTTCACAGTCTTTCCTCCTTTTTTCATGCCCATCCCTGCTGCTGCTGGAGCTGCTGGAGCAGGTCCTGCACCCATAGATGCCGCTTTCTTCGCCATCATCATACGTCTTGCCATTGCTGGATTCATTGTTGCCATCACATCACCACCTTTCTTAAATTTTTTGCCTTTATCGGCTTCACTAAAATCTTTACCCACGGATTGTGGGATACCTACCTTCTTAGCGAATGCCGGGGAGTGGGCAACCGCCTCCATCAAATTATGCTGAGATTTACTTTTGCTCGGCATTACTTGTGTCCTTCGATGAATCTGTCGAGTTTTGCTTCGAGCCTGTCAAAGCGGTTAATAATTTGGTCCATATCGCTGCGAACTTCACTTTTAGTAATGTAATCACGAGCAATTTCCTCACGAGTTTTATTCAATAATATACCTTGACGTTGTAATTCACTAGCTTTTTCTTTCAGTACAAAGCTTACAATCGCCCCTAGTACATAGGCTACCACAGTTAATATTTCATAGATAGTCATTTAGCATTTCCACCTTTTAAGGCTTGCTGCTTTACGTGTTGGTTTGCCGTTCTCATCTTTCATTGGTCCAGGCATACCAGACATACGGGCGCAGAATGATTTCTTACGAGGTCCGCCTTCAGGTTGGGGAGCTTTTAAGTGCGATCCAGTTTCCCTGTTATATTTCGAACGACCTTTAGCAGTAAGTCCAGCCCCTTTAGAAACCGGGAGTTTTTCGCCTCTTCCAACTGCGAGACTGGGTCCTTTCTTCTTAGTAGCCACATTACGATCCGTTAGAAATTAAGTAACCTTCTTGCGAAACTGTTAAAGCAGCAGTACCAGTGCTAACTTTTGCTTGCAATTGGATATCTGTTTTTTCAGCAACAAGCCTTGGCATTACTCGTTGTGTATGATAGTTATTTGTAAATGGGGCAATGATAGTAACAGTTGGTACACCTGAACTACTTGTTTGATAGTTTTGATATGTTGCAAATCCTGCTGGATTGGCATTTAAACTAGTATTGATGTCAATACGACTCAAATAATAAGTATATCCTGCTGGTACGGTATAAATACCCATTAAAGTACGACCATTACCTGCTGCAATCTCTGCGTACAAAGTTGTATCTGATGTATCTTTTAAAGTAATGTTACCAGTAGGAGCACCACTTGTTACTGACATACTATTGATACGGAAATAAGATTTCACTGTAGTTACAGCTGTTGTACCGTTCAACTTAATAGTTTCAGAAATTTGATTGTAATTTGCATCCAAGCCGTTAATAGTGATTAACGCAGTTGCATCAGCACCAGTGTTAACAGAACTAACAAGATGCATCTGAATAGCAGATAATGGGAAAGTGTAAGTAGTATTGCCTTCCCATACAGGAACAAAAGATGTGCCTACCGATGCTTGGTAGCCATAGATATTTAAAACACTATGACCATAAATTTGACCACGAGCAACTTGTAAATCAAACGGCTCATATTTCGCTTGACGAGTAATTGAGTTTACCGAATTATTGGTACTTGGTATTCCACTTGAGCTTTGTGCCATATTAATCTCCTAAGATTTTAAAAAGGGGCCCGAAGACCCCCCGGATTAATTAGTCAAAGTTACCATATGGGTAAGTTGTTGCATTACCAATGTTCATATCTTGCTGTGCATACTTTAACGTAATAGCAATTTGACCAGATGTAGGTGTAGTCAAGCTTGTATTAGTAATCTTTAATGTCACAACAACTTGGCTGAACCATGAAGGTTGTGTACCAGGTTGAATATTTTGAACATCTTGCAATGTACCATAAGCATAGTCTAACTGTGTACCAACAAATGTAGCTGTACCACGAGTAGCTGAAGTAATAGCAGCCATAGTAGCGTATACACCTGTTGAAGTTGCAAAGTTGTTAGAAACATATGGTTGAATTGAGTTAGCAGTTACTGAACCGTCAGTAGGTAATACACCAACATCAACGATAACATCAGTAATGTTTGAGCCTTGTGGAACTAAAAATACTGCGCCACGATAAACAGTTCCTGAAGTATCCGCTGTAGGAGCAGAAGCTACTGTAGGACCAGAGTTACTATAAATACCACTTTGTGGTGTCCAGATAGTAGCTGCTTGGTTAGGAATATTATTTGATGTAACAAATACTCTAGATCCGCCACCATAACCAGCTTGACCTGCTGATGTTACAGAGAAATCTAAAAACGCTTGTTGAGCTAACAAGGCTGGACCAACGTCACGTTGTGGACCAAAACGATTATCGCCCGATAAAATTGGGCCTTCAAATGTACTACGTCCCATAATGGACTCCTTATGCAAAAGTTACTATCCCAATCGTTGCATCGTCTGCTGGGGCAGTGGTGGAATAGTTAATCACCCAGTTAATAAGATAATACTATAAATAAAAAATAATGCAATAAAAAAGGGGGTTTTTTAAGCCCCCTTCACATCTTAGTAAGAACCGTAGATACCTAACGGATCTGATACACCGAATGAATAACGCTCACGAGACTTGTAACGTACGTTACCAGTATCAAAGTCTCCGTCCATTGAGTTCTGTAAAGGAACACGAACGAAGTGCTTTAAGCCATTTGGAACATCAGTAGTTAAGAACCAAGCATTGGTTGCTGTCAAGAAGTGGTTAATTGTATAACCTTCTGGAATAGAACCATTGTTCTTAATTGCGTTGATATCGTTGTTGTTTGTACCAACACGTAGTTCTGTTTCTAACAAACGTGTAGCAACGAATTGCAATGCAGGTGGAACAACAAGCTTCTTAGGTCTAGCAGCGATCAAGAGTCCACGTTCATCAGTCCATGCAGCGATCTGAATAACAGCATTTTCCAATGCAGTTTCGTTCAAGTCAGCAGGAGTTGATGGAGTGTTAGCGTTAACGCCACCAGAAATCAAAGGATGCTGTGTAGAGAATAAAGGTTGTCCGTCACCGTATGTTACTTGGCCGTTGAAACCGTTGTTCAATACCGCAGCAGCTTTAACTTGCTTGGTATATGCCATAGCACGAGCTAAGCCCTTTGTATAACGTGCAGACAATGAGTCATACAAGTTATCTTCGATTGCCTCTTCTGTTAAAGAGAAACCGAGAGCGATAGTCTCATGGTTATAGCGAGCTGTCCATGCTTCTTGTGCATTGTCATACGCGATGGCTTGGCCTTCGTTTTTGACTGGTGCAGCTGAGAAACCAGATAGTTTTGTTTCTTCTTCAAAAGAACGCTCAGAAGTCTCTGTTTCATAGATTTCTTTGTGTTCTTCACCATAGCGAGCGTACTCCAATCCAAACAAGGCGTTAAGACCGGGTAGGAGCTCTTTAAGTAGTTGTGCGCGAGAAATAGCCATTTAAATGCTCCTTAATTAAACGCCAGTTGCATTGAAATAACTATGATAACCGAAGTTCCATGTTACTAATGCTTCTGGATAGCCAGTGAAAGAAAACTGCGCAGCTGTTGCTTGAGCAGTCGCTACTGCGTTGTTAATAGTAACAGACGTTCCTGAAACCGCTGTTACGTATGTATTTGATCCAGCAGTGATGCCAGGACCAGAAACAGCCATACCAGGGGTAATTGCACTATTAGCAGCAGATAGAGTAATAGTTGTGCTTGAGCTTGTGGCGTTAGCAGCAACAGTTACAGCAGACTCTTTAACTAACTGAACAATACGGAACGGTGCAGAACTAGTAAGCGGTGTTGATACAGTAGCAGATGCAGAAACTGCAATACCTGCTAAAGAATCACCAGTTGTGGTAGAACCAGTATTACCAGCAGCGTTACCAATGTAATAAGCATTAGATCCGACAAAAGCTGGGTTAATATACTGGATTGTAGTAGAACCACCAGTACCAGCTGGGTTAACAACAACCGCAGTTTGGAATACAGCTTGTGGATCGTCAACTACATAACCGATCGCATCAGGAGCGCTTGTAGAAGCATTCCAGAATTGATAACGGTTTTTACCATAGATTGGTCCGCCAGTTGTTGAGTACTCAGCACCAACGAAGATACCAATAGTACCTGCAACTGCAGATGAAGCGTTATATGCTAATGTTGAGGTAACTAAGTTACCGATATTTGCGCCAGTACCAATCTGAACAATGTCGCCATTGAACAAACTAGTGCTATAACCGTTAGTGATAGGGAACATGCGAGTAGAGCCCGCAAATACACGACCACCAATTAGGTTAACTGGCTTTAGTCCGTAAGGACTTGATACTGTAGGATAAGCCATTTAAATCTCCTAAAAAATTGTTAAGAACCACCATTACCAAAAGTTACGCTAGATTTTCTCTCCATAAAGATTGGCATTCTAGAATCACTTTGGCGCATCAAATTATTATCTACAGCATCCGCTTGAGCAGCCGTCTGACCTTGTTCATAAGCCATACGTTGTTCTACAATTTCTTCAGGGATTTTGCAGAGTAATAATCCGCCTATCTCGATATTGTCTTTATATTGACCTTCACGAGAGGCTAACAGTCTGTATTGCGGTTGTTCGTCTACATGCACCGGTTCCCAACCCTCACGAAATTTCGCAGAAATATTGCGGGGATCAGCAGCGTTTAACATTGATACACGAATCCAGCGATAAGCAAAACCAGCCTGTTTATCAGGCTCAGGGAGAAGTTCAGGAGGCATCCACTGTTTAGGACGCTCTTTTAATTCACGGTTTTCCATCTCACGTTGTAATCTATTTGTTGCCATTTTTAGGCCTCCAATTTAACAAATTCACGGGCATATTGCTCGGGGGTTAAGCCAAGCTTTTTTGCGATAGCTTGAGCTGATTTAGTAAGTACGATTCTTTTAGACGCGGTACTTCTTTTCGCTGGTGCCACTACCGTGCTTAGTTTTGACGTACGTTGAGGTTTGTCCTCATCGTTTTTTGCTACTTCACCAAACTCATCCGGAAATCTGGTTTTCATTTCATTGTCAATACGCTTGTAGTATTCGTCTGTACCAACGAAACCCATTCCGTATTTGTTTTGCAATTCTTCATGGTATGTCTCAGCGTATACTTTCATCCGTTTTTTAGTCGGATCAACAAACCACTGATTCCGTGACACCCACTCAGCTAATTTAGGGTCCATTTGGGGCTGAACTTGCTGAGGAATATATTGCTGTGATTGTATTTTTACATCATTTTGAGTATTTTGTACAGTATTTTTAAACTTTTTAGCTTTATCAAGTTTTAACTGTGCTTTTACCATCGCTTCTTGTGCTTTTAAGAGCCTATCAGAGTCTCCAGAATCATAAGCATCTTTATAATCCTGTTTTGCCTTCTCTAACTCAGCTTTTGCGGCTGATTTATAGTTGGAATTTAACTCTTTTTCACCACTTTTCAGCATATTTTGTAGACGTTTATTTTCGTCTAAAATAGCCTGAGCAGCTCTTAAAGCCTCTTGTTGTTCACGTAAAGCAGCCTCTTTTGCTCTTCTTTCTTCATGCCAAGCCTTCTTGTATTGAGAAAACTTCTCTTTTACATTTTTAGAATAATCTTCGGACTCGTCTAAAGACTCAAGTTGATCTTTTACTTCTGCTTCCAAAGGCTTTCTATGACGGTCATCTTTAGGTGTATCGTCGACAATCTCAACTTCAACATCATCGCCTTCTTCTAAAGATATGTCTAGTTTGTCCTCTGTAGCTTCGTTTTCTACTTCATCGGGGAATTTGTAAGCTTCTGCCATATAACCTCCTAAACAAACTTACGTGTGATACCGCGAGGGTCTTGTACTACTGCCTCAACAGAATCATCATTAATAATGCGGAATTCTTTTCCATGTATAACTAGACGTGTGCCAGCGTTGGGTCTTGTCAAAACAAAATCCCCTTCTTTACAATACGCTCCAGATGGAAAACGCTCAGGGTCTTTATAACAATCAGGCCCCATCTTAACAACAAATAACACTGTAGTTAGTAACTCATCGTGTCGTCTTGTTATGTCTGATTTAAGAATACCATTATCGAAAGCTTCTTCAGTTTCTGGGATCGCGCACAGAATGCGATATCCTTTCGGTTCTGGAAGTTGTCTAGCCTTTCCTTCGGCTTGCTGCATTATTGCCCCTAAGTCTATTGCTCTACTTAAGTCTACATCCGTAAGATTACTCATCTGAGATCTCCAATTTTTGTTTAAGGTCTAACGCATAATTACGTGCGGTAAGTAGACCTTTAACTTCCCCGCATACTCTTCTATACTCTTCAAAAGTATCAATCCGTCCGTCTGCTAATGCCTCTTGAAGTTGTAAAACCTTTTCATCTAACTGACGTGCTAGATGATTTAATGCTGTATCAGCATCCATTATTTACTTTCCTTTTTGGGTTGTTTAGTTTGTGCTTCCGACTGCTTTGCTGCTAATTCTCTTTGTACATCCGTCTGCATTCTTGTTACTTCTTTCTGATGAGCATGTTGTTCACGAGTTTTACCTATATCAATAGCTAGTCTTGCACCATCAGTTTCCTGTTGGGTACGTTCTTTACTCTTAGCAAGCTGAGCTTGGATAGCCATCTTAGCTCCTTCAGTTTCTTGTTGAGCCGCAATTCTTTGCTGTTCAATCTGAAGTTGCAACTGTTTAATCTGGAAGTCTTGCTGATCTTTCTGAGCTTTTCTTTGTTGCTCTTGCATCTTAATCTGAACTTCTTGTTGCTGAAGCTGGATGATCGGATCTTGTGCTTGCTGCTGAGCCTGCTGTTGTTTAGCTGATTGCTGAGATTCTTGTAAGACTTGTTGAGCTGCTTGAGCCGCCATTCTGGAGATCTGAACCTCCATTTCTGGAGACATGCCTTTCTCTTCTTCATCCTCATTTTCTGGAGGAGGTGGTAAAGCAACACCCATCTTATCTTCTATCTGTTTGCGGTACTCCATACCTAAATGCTCAAACACGTGGGCAGCAACAGCCGCTTGAATTTGCTGAGCTAGTTGTGGATTTGACTGCAACAACATACCTATATGTGGATCTTGCATCATTGATTGATGAGATGTTATGTGAGCCTGATGATCTTGATAGAGGAAGGCTTTGACAGGTTTACCAGATAGTAAGTTCTGGTTCTCAGTTATTGGGTCACGAGGCTTCATATCCTCTGGTAACGGTACCAATTTCTGATAGTTTTTGATTCCCAACACATCCAACATCTGACGATGGAGTATAGGTAGATCATAGAGCTGCGGTGCGGTCTGAGCGAGTTGTAGAGCTGCTTGATACTGTACAACCTTTTGCGCCATAGTTGCTGCGTTGGGATCGGAAACAGGAAGAACGTAGACCATATCGTAGTCTGACTTTTTAGCCATACGATCACCTTCTTCAGGCTCGTACTCATATTCTTCTGGAGTGTAATCTCTAATAATATCTTTAAGAAGTTGAAACTCTTGCTTCATTGCATAGTGTATACGTGACTGTATAGCACTCATTGTTTTTAGAGTTCTTTCTAAGATAGCTAATGTTGTTCCAACAGGAGCATTAGCGCTCATGTCGGATGCTTGTAACTCAGTAGATCCAGCAAACTTTCTAGCTTCATCTATGATAGTTTGAAATAACTGATATAAAACTGTACTTGGTTCTTTGTAAGGCATCGGTAACATATTGTCTCGTAAAGACCCACTTGTTACGTCTGCATCTCGCCATTCTCCTGGGGCTATCGGTGTATCATCTCCTTTGATTCGCATACCACGTGTCTTGAAACCACCGGGCAAGTTAGATAATGTGCCAGCGTCGACCAGTTGACGAATAAGGGAAGTGCCAGACTTGGCAAAAGCACCAATAAGATGAATAAGACCAAAAGCATAGAAGCCAAATCCTGGAATATATGGGTAATGTACAAAGTGATCTCTTTTGCGATGTGTTTCATCTTCTGGTCTCCAGTTGCGTCTAATAGCTAATATAGTATTAGTACCTTTCTCTATAGTAACCACGTATGGTAGACCTATACCTGTGTGTTCACCCTCATCATCTTCATGTTCAAACCCAGGAAGATCAAGCTCAACATGCATCTCTAATAACTTAAATCTGTCGTCTGTTGTAGCTCTAAACCCTAACTTCTCAGCAATTTTCTTCTCAATCTCATCCATGACTTGTACAGGTTCACCAAGATCAACCTGTCTATAAAACCCTTCATGCTGAAGTTTTAGTACATCATTTTCTGTCTTACGCATGACGTGTGTCACACGCTCTGCAGACTCAAGACTTGATGCCCCGTATGGAACTACGACATCTTCTGCTGGTACATATATAGATACTTGTCTTTGTAAAGACGGATCAAAATATACTTTCTTAAACGCATTACCGGCAAGTCCAAGTCCCCATAACATTCTTTCATGCTCAGGTCTAAACTCTTTCATCACATCCGTGATCTGGTAGTTCATATCATCTTGTACTCGCTGAGCAGCAGCTTTCTTCTCAGGGGTTTCTTTGCCAATAATCTGTGTCTTAACTGGGCCAGCTGCAGGGAATGTTTCCATCATTGTTTCTGCTTGGAATCTGACTACAGCTTCTGCTAGGAGTGGATGGTAAACCCCACAAGCCCCTTCCCACGGTTCGGCTCTCTCTTCAATTTTTAGGCCTAGAAGTTCTAAGCCATCCACATAAGTTTGTATCCAGTCTTTTCTAGCGGAGATATCGCTATCAAAATCCGCTGTTAATTCACTGGCTAATGACTGTAATACCTGTTCATCTAACACTTCAGCCAAGTTCTGATCAAAGTCATCTGGCTCGTCATCTTTCTCCATTCTGATCAGCGGCTCACCGTCCATGCCAATCTCTACTGCTTCTGGATCTTCAATATGAATTTCTAAGGCGTGGTCGCCAGTATCATCTGCTAGTTGATCTATTCCCTGTGGGGCCTGATATAACGCCTTATCTATTGCCATAATCTATCCTTAATAGTAAGCCACTTTTTTGCGGTATTTGTAAAGCAAGTTATCTTCTGGTTCATCATTTGGTAGACGTATAAATCCACCCTGCCTAAATCTTAACAGAGCAAGGGTAGTTGAGTCTACCAGGTCGTCGTTAAGACCGCTAGGAAAATCATTACATTCTTCAATTACATCTTTAGCCCACCTGTGCGCAGGTGCCCAGACGATTCCTCCCGAGAACAGATCAGAGATAGCATTAACTCGAGCGATTTTGTCTTGACTTTTGCCAGGTGTAAACTCCTGCGCCGGAATACCCATACGCCTAAACTCTTGGTATAGTGCCGCTCCATTGGACTTCTTTTCAACCATGAACGAATCCGGCTGCCATGTCTTATATTCTTCAATACAAAGCTTTTTAAGTTCCGGAAACTCCAAACGTCTTTTAATCGCATTCAAAAGTATGATGTTGTAATTCCCAACTTCTTCATTGAAGAAAACCCCCCACGTCGTAAGCGCATTGTAGTCCGAACGATTGTTTGATTCCTGCGCCGCATCGAGCGACATAATAATATACTCACATTGTGGCGGTTCATCTTCCTCCCATATATTCCACCATTCCCGTTTGATCAGAGCACCTTCTTCTGACACAGGATTTTGCATATATTGAGCATTCCAGTATCTAATGTCAAGTACGGCTTTCTTAGCCAGTAACTCCTCAACCGGCCAAAACTCAGGCCATAAACTTTCACCGTCATCTTTAATAGCTGGAAACTGAATTACTTCCCACGGTTCAGCATCATCAATATCATCCATCTGTTTAAGAATCTGCCCAGTCAGATCAAGTTTTGACCATCTAGTCATAACGATAATAATAGCACCACCAGGCATAAGACGTTGCAAAGGACCAGACTGAAACCACTCCCAGGCGGGTAAAAACACCTCGGGTCTTCCGGTCTTAGCTTCTTGTTCTGAATGCGGATCATCAATAATAAATAGATCAGCTCCACGTCCAGCCAGAGCACCACCAACACCAATAGCAAAATATTCACCAAGAAAGTTAGTCCCCCATCGTGATGCTGACTTACTGTCAGCTTGCAATTCTACCTGCGGAAAAATGTTTTTATACGGATCTGAGCCAACGAGGTTCCTAACACGGCGACCAAAGTTAACAGCCAAATCCGCTGTGTGAGATGCCATAATAATCTTTTTCTGGGGGTACTTTCCAAGGAACCATGCGGGTGCCAAGTATGAAATGAGCTCAGACTTACCGTGTCGTGGAGCAATATTAACAATGACACGTTTTTTCTTACCGTTAGCAATATCTTCAAAAATTTGAGCCAGTTTGAGATGATGTGGCCCGACCTTGTAGCCTGGGTATACGTGTTTAACAAAGTCCAAAAAGGATACTTTTCCTCGTTCTTGTGTGAGAAACTCATCATATTTCTCCAGTAAATCCTTCGCTTTTCGCTTAATTTCAGGCGGAGTTTTAGGGTTTTTTACCACTAAACGTAGTTTAAATAACTGCTCCTGGGTGAGTTTTAGCTCACTCATTTTTACTTTCAACCTCGTCTATGATCTCTTTTGCTTCTACATCTATGTATTTGTCTTCTACCTGATCTAATAATTCCATTAATTCAGCTTCAACTTCTTCCATAGTTTGTATTTTTACTGTCACTTCACTGCGTTTCTTAAAAGCATCAACTCCATCTACTTCGCCTAATACTCTCAAAGCTGATACTTTAGTCTTAACATCTTTAGCTGCCTCAACTGAATGGACTAACTGATTAACTACATATGTTTTTAGCTCAGATAATTCATCAACTATCTGTACATTCATCTGTGCAACCATACCAGCCAGCATTGCAAGGGTTTCATTGGGGTATTTATTGAATTCTGGGCGGAATTTTGGGTCTTCAGCCATCTTTACAGCTAATTCTTTAGCGTCTTCGACGTTATTTTGGTTAGGAAGTATGGGTTGACCAGTAAGATCTGCCATTAAAGCGACCACATTGGCACGCATATTGAGTTCTTCTTGGGGTGTTAGAGACGGAAAAGCTTCCTGCGCACTCTTTGGCAGTGTGATATTAGACTCAATTTCTGGGATATACGCGTCCATAGCAAGAGTGTACAGCTAATTTAAATTTAGTGTAAAGATTTTTTATACAAAAAAGAGGGGGTAGCATTAACCCCCTAAGTACATCTCACGGGAAAATCATATATAGTATACCCCCATTTTTAGAATTGTGGGACTCCTAAGGGGGTCTTTTCTATATTTCAAACACATACCTACCAGGTTAAAAAAGTCAGGGGGTGGGGTCAAAAATAATATGTAAAGTTATGAAACCCATCAATTTAGGTTGTGTGTTTGGCGCTTTTTATTGTTTGGAATCAATAAGTTATGATAGTTCGTTTTTTCAATTTGTCATGGATTTTGGATTAACTAGGGGGTAATTTATACATGATTCAAATGCCGTACTTATTGCCGATTTTGAGGTAACTTTTAGGTTAAGTTGTTGATTTATAAGGATATGATATGTAAAGTGTGACGGTTGTGTGTTTGAGGGAAAAACGCTAAGTGTTTTGGGAAAATGTGAGGTTATTTGTCTATATCTTGGGGTGTGGGGCGAGAGATGGAACCATTCATAGATTTGGGGGGGTGGGGGTCGTGATAAGCGTGCTGAAACTTTACATATGGGGTAGGTTAGGGTATAAGTTAATCATGGACAACAAATCCATACCTTAATCAACCTTTATATAGGAGAAGTATATGTTTACAGTATCAGTATTATGGGGTAACAAACAATCTACTCACACATCATGGTCTAAGAGCAAAGCAATATCATGGCTCTATAAGTATCCTAATGAAGACGTATTCATCAAGGTGACTGACGTGTTTGGTAAGACAGTCGCTATTAAATACAAGCGTTAATCAACAGGGGGACATTGTCCCCCATCAACTAGGAGAAGTATATGGACTATCTATTTCCATTCGTAGCATTCGCAGCATTCATTGCACTTTTATATCTATTATCAATTAACGAGGAGGAGTAATCATGATAAAAATGAAACAGTTAAAACTATTTCATACCTACATAAACTATCAAGTCAACTATTCTGTATACGACAGGAACAATAAATTTATGTTTAGTAGAAATAAAAATTTTGGAACAAATAGTCAGAAGGCATTGAATTTTCATATTGATATAGTTGAGCTTTGGCATACTCATAATGTAAGACTATTAAATATAATTTGTGATTTAAAAGAAACAACGTATTTTGGTTATTAAACAACAGGGGGACATTGTCCCCCATCAACTTAAGGAGAAGTAATCATGAACACTATTAAACAAGATCAATATTGGATTGCGCATAGTAACGCGCATCGCTTAGTTCAAAAAGGTGGCGGATTTGATAGTCAACTAGGCAAACTATTCTTTCAAGCCGACTTACATAATGCGACTAAGTTAGTCAACGCATTCCCTGAAAAGTTTTTAGAAATAGGTGATGGTCCGATTTAACATCAAACCGGCGCAAGCCGGTTTGATACCAGTTACTTGTCGTCGAGTGCGTAGCGTGCGTGTGTGGTCAACAGCGTTATTTAGGCTTCCACTATAACGTGGAACTTTACATATCGAGCCATATCATGTAAAAGAGTAATTACTGAGACAGCATTGTTCAGTATTTTATAAACGTATTACTTATTTTATAAGGAGAAGTAAACATGGTTACTAAAACCAAAAACCCCGTATTATCCCTCAATGTTACATCTTTAAAAGACGGTGCTTATCAACAAGCCAAAGCAAACGATACAATCCGTGTA
>Ga0208383_1000045_pt1 | contig 30104 bp, 47 predicted proteins | sample CryBogCBE10Sep07_FD_184588 | JGI IMG/M metagenome (GOLD analysis project Ga0208383, IMG submission 184588) | Freshwater microbial communities from Crystal Bog, Wisconsin, USA - CBE10Sep07 (SPAdes) | ecosystem: Environmental > Aquatic > Freshwater > Lake | place: Crystal Bog, Wisconsin, USA...
AGCCTATGTCACTGACGCACAGTCTCCGACGTATCTGGGACCTTTGACGGGCAACGGGTCAGTGGTCACTCCGGTGTTTTACAACGGCAGCGCTTGGGTCGCTGGGTAAGGGGGAATCATGACAGGCAGTGCAGTCATCGGGTTTATTGGCGCAGCAGGCGGTGGCGGCGGCGGATTTACGCCGCAGGTCGTTATCAATCAAACGAGCCCATACACCGTCCCGTCCGGCTCGACCAACATCGTCGTCGAAATTTGGGGCGGTGGTGGTCAGGGTAGCGGCGGCACGTCGCCCGGCGGTGGCGGCGCGTCTGGCAGTTATTCGCGGTCCAGTTATGCGCTGAACGGATCGGGTACGCAGACGCTGACGTTTACTATCGGCTCTGGCGGATCTGGCGGCGGTTCTACTGGCGGCGGCGGCGGTACGACGACGGTATCGAGCGGCAATATCACCGGTTTTACGACGATGACAGCGGCTGGTGGTGGTGGTGGTACAGCGCCAACGACCGGCGGCACTCCGGGCGGATTGCCGACAGCGGGTAATCAGGCCAACCAAAACGGCGCATCAGGCTCTGCCCCTACGGGCGGAACCGGCATAACCGGCACCGTTTCCGGCGACGGTTCGCCATACGGCGCGGGCAGCGCCGGTAACGCAGGCACGGCAAGTCCCGGCGGCGCAGGCGCCGTCGTCTTCTACTTCACCTAAGGAATTTTATGAAAACGCTTCATCTGATCGCGCTGTTTTCGTTCTTGGGGATGGCGGTTATTTCGGGCTGCTCAAGTTCTTCTGGCCCTTCTCAGCCCCCCGTCGTTGTTGTGACGCCTAGTTTCTGGGGTCCCAACACCGCGTTTCCTACAGGATCCGTAATCAATTTTGTAGTGTCTGGTCAGGTATTCCATGCAACCGCCATCACAGGCGGCAAAACGGGTGCCACTCAACCTGTAATTCCGGTGAATGGGACTGCTAAAGACGGCACTGTTGTCTGGCAGTACTCAGGCGCTGGGGCCGCTTAACAACTTAGAGGTCGTCATGGAGTTCAATCCATTGGATACGCAAAAACTTTTGCGAGCATCAACTATCCCCTCAAAGGATTTTACAGGGGCTCTTCTGGCCATTTTGGTCGCGCTTATTGCATGGATTGGCACTTCATTGATCAATCGAGTTGATCAGTTGGCTGAAAATTTCAATTCTTATGCTTTGAAAATGGAAAACAGAGTCACTGCCATTGAGCAGAAACTGCAGACCATCAGCAGGAAGGATCAATGATGTTCAAATTTCTTGCTCAAATTCCCAAGTTCTTCGAACTGTTTAAAGAAGGTAAAGAAGTCGCTGACCCGGCAACTTGGAAAAACCGCACAATTGCGACTAACGTAATTCTTGCGCTTCTGGGAACTTTGCTGGGATTGGGTAAAGCCTTTGGGTTCAACGTGGAGTTGGATAGTGACACCACACAGAATCTGGCTGCGGGCATTGTGGCTATCGTCACTGCTTTTAATGCCGTCATGCACACAATTACGTCAGCAAGGGTTGGAGTGTCATCCAACGGCGGCGGTAGTTCCGCCGAAGGAAACACCGCTGACAGCGACAAGCCTGCAGAAGGCTGAGTTTGATATTGGATTTTCGTGCAATTTAACAGAGGAATGAACAATGACTTTTTTCGCTACGCTTGAACAGGACGTTGCTGCACTGGGTAAGTGGTTCAATGGCAACCCGGTCGGTGCCGCTATCGAAGCCGACTTCAAGGCTGCTGTTTCGGAATTGGAAAGTATCGCCGTGGCCGATCTTGAGAATGCGGTCAAAGTGATCGGCCTTGCGGCTCTTACCGGGCTGGCGACAGGAGGCACGGCTGGCGCCATTGCGGCGGGCATCGCTTCTGCTGAGACTGAATTCAAGTCGTTGGGTAAGGATCTCACGTCGAAGACGCTGAACACGCTTGTCACGACGGTTGTGAATCAGGTTTCGGCGGCAACGACCCCTACTCCGGTGGCTGCCCCCGTATGAAAGTTGACGGCGACTGCTTGTCCCTTACAGAAGGCAGTGAGTCATGCCGACTTACCGCCTATCCAGATCCGGTTGGCATCTGGACCATTGGCTATGGCCATACGGGTCCTGACGTCCATCCGGGTCTGGTGATCTCAAAGGATCAGGCAGAAAGCCTGCTGGAAGCCGACTTGGCCAATGCAGAACTCGCCGTTAATACCTACGTGAAGGTTCCACTGACGCAGCATCAATTTGATGCGTTGGTGGACTTCACGTTTAACGTAGGCTCTGGAAATCTTTTGCATTCATCGCTGTTGAAGTACTTGAACGAAAAAGATTACGCCGCTGCGGATGCTGAATTTCAAAAATGGGATTTGGCTGGCGGCAAGAAATTGCCCGGGTTGACTGCTAGACGAGCCGCTGAAGCGGCTTTGTTTGCTAAGGATTAATCATGTCCGCCAATACGACGCCGCTGACTTACAACGGGTACGTCAATCAGATTGCCACTATGGCCGTCGTCAATACGACGACCGTCAACGGTGTCATTCAGGGCGTCGATACGGCATTCAACGCCATCATTCCGCAGATGTTGAACTATGCGGAACTTCGCATACAGCGCGATTTAGATCTTCTGCCGTCAGTAGTGCCGCGTACGTACACGATTTCGCCGTATACAAACATGTTGCAGATCTCTGTGGACGACTTTGTAACTATTCAGACGGTGCAAATTACTCAGCCTTACCTCCCGGCTGTTTCTCTGCAGCCTGTGTCAAAAGAGTACATGCAGGCAGTGTTTAGCAATCCCAACAACCTTGGGACGCCAGCGTTCTTTGCTATGACAGGCGGAGACCTTTCGTCGGGCGGCAGCACGTATAACAGCATCATGTTTGGACCTTACGCCGACGAGTCGTACCCCGTGACGATTTACGGCACGATTCGCACGCCTACTTTGTATTCGTTTGCGACGACGGCTCAAGCCAATACTTCGACGACATTTATTAGCACATACCTGCCGGATCTTTTGATCATGGCCAGCATGGTCTATATCAGCGCCTTCCAGCGTAATTTCGGCCGCATGAGCGACGATCCAGCCATGGCGCAGAGTTACGAGGGTCAGTATCAGGCTCTTAAGAACGCGGCCATTCTCGAAGAGTACCGGAAGAAGTTCCAAGGCTCTGCGTGGTCGTCTATGTCTGTTCCTCAGGGCGCTACGCCGACGAGATAAGACATGCCACACGCAAGCGTAAAACTGAAGCCGGGAATTGATCTTAACGAGACGTTGGCGCTCAACGAGGCTGGCTTTTCGTCGAGCAACCTTATTCGTTTCATTTACGACAAGACTTTAGGCGCGCTCATTCAGAAGTTGGGCGGATGGACGAAGTTCTATCCGTACGCCTTTAGCCAAACGATTCGCGCCCTTTGGGCGTGGGAGACGACTCAGTCTGTGTCGTACCTTGCGCTTGGAACGCAGTCGCCTAATTCATCGACGTCGGCATCATTGTCTGTCATCCCGCAGGGTGGCACGGTCCAAGACATCACTCCGACCTACACCGTCAACAACATTGCGGCATCGGTCAACACGCCAACGGTAGGCAGCCCGTACTTTGTCATCAACGATTCGGTTGTGACGGGCATCACAAGTTATGACTCGGTATACATCGCCACGCACATTTCTGTCGGCGGAGTCATTCTCTTTGGCCTGTACCCTTGCGACCCTAATGGCTATTTGAGCGCGGGCAGTTATTCGGTCATGGCCACTGACGTGCTCGGGAACGCGCTTGCGGCTAACGCAGTCACGCTTGCGACGACAGCGGCCACTGGTACGGGATCGGTTGCGACGGTATCTTTCGCAGCGCTTCCTGTGCCCCCGGCCGTAGGATCTACGGTCACAATCTCTGGCGTTACGCCAAACTACAACGGCACGTTTACGGTTCTGGCTTCGCCAGCACCGACTACGACGTCGGTGTCGTTTTCTAGTTCGACAACGGGATCGCAAACCGTTGCGGGCACGATTTCAATCCTGAATGCTGCCGTTCTGGCTCAGTACACCACGACAACCAGTTCGTCGATCGTGACGGTTACTTTGCCGTATCACGGTTATTCGGTCGGATCGACTTATCCGGTATTGGTATCAACCACGTTGAACGGTCTCACCCTGTACGGAAATTACATCGTGCAGTCTGTCATCAATGCCGCGCAATTCACGATCAACGCAGGGAACACGGCCACAAGCGCGGGTTCTGCCTATATCAACGGTAATCTAGCCCGGTACATTTACGGATTCGGCGTTGGCGCGATTCCATCCGGCACCGGGTACGGTATCGGCACATATGGCTCTGGCGGATACGGCACTGGCACTGCAGTCACGCCGTCTACCGGAACAAAAATCATCGCGTACGACTGGACTCTCGACAATTGGGGCGAGATTCTGGTCGGGGTGGGAGTTAACGATGCCGGGTATAGCGGCACTCAATATTCGCCTATTTATGCGTGGAATGGATCTGGCGGCGCGCCCACGGCCGTAGCCCTTCCTTATGGGCCTCCAGTCAACGAAGGCGTGTTCATGGCGATGCCTCAGCGCCAACTTGTGGCGTATGGCACCACATTCACGGGCATTCAAGATCCGCTTCTGATTCGCTGGTGCGACGTAAACAACTTCAACGTCTGGGTAGGCCAGATCACCAATCAGGCCGGGTCATACCGCCTGCCGAAAGGATCTAAGATCATTGGCGCCATTCAGGGTCCTCAACAGGGGTTGGTGTGGACTGACGTTGACCTGTGGGCCATGCAGTACGTGGGGCCGCCGTATATTTACTCGTTCAACGAGATCGGATCGGGTTGCGGCCTGATTGCTAAGAAAGCCGCTGCGGCCCTTAACGGTATTGTCTACTGGATGGGTCCGTCTCAGTTCTACATGCTCTCTGGAAGCGGCGTAGAGCCTTTACCGTGCCCTATTTGGGACGTCATCTTCCAGAACCTTGATCAGACCAATTTATCTAAAATTCGCGTTGCCGTGAATTCGCGCTTTGGCGAAATCAGTTGGTATTACCCAACGACGACCAGCAACGGCGAAGTATCGAACTACGTCAAATTTAACGCCTATCTAAACGTCTGGGATTTTGGAGCGCTTGGAAGGACGGCTTGGATCGATCAGTCGGTTCTTGGACCGCCTATTGGAGCCGATCCGGTTTCTGGCTACATCTATCAGCACGAGACCTCGACCGATGCAGATGGGCAGCCTTTGTTGGCCTCGTTCCAGACGGGTTACTTTGCCCTCGACGAAGGTGACTGGAAGACCTTTGTCGATCAGGTATGGCCTGACATGAAGTGGGGATACTACAACGGCACCCAGAATGCGACGGTCAACCTGACGTTCTACGTTGCAAACTACCCCGGCCAGACGCCTACTCAGTATGGACCTTATGCGCTGACGCAGCAGACGACGTTCATTACGCCTCGATTCCGTGGACGCCTTGTGTCCATTGGGCTCTCGAGCAATGATGTCGGCACGTTCTGGCGTTTGGGAAACATTCGCTATCGCAGTCAACAGGATGGTAAATTCTGATGGCCGCCTCACTCAGTGACATCCTGTCGGCACTTAAAAACGGCGTCATTGCTATCAATGGCCTGATCTCTTCGTATGCGGCTAATTTGCTGGCGCAAAGCGCGCTGACGACGTCTTACTCGATCTTGTACACCGCGAACACTTCGTCGCGCGTGTACGTGAACGATATTTGCGTCTGCAACACAACAGGCGCCGCTTTGTCGGTCTATATTTCGCTGGTTCCACTTAACGGCACTCCGGGCGCCTCTAACGCGCTTTTCTACAATGCCTCAATCCCGGCCTATAGCACCTTGCAATGGACTGGGACTCAGGTGCTCAATAGTGGCGCCACCATTCAGGCTTATGCGTCTGCGACGGGTTGCACCGTGAACATTTCAGGCAGGGCCGCGACATGACGATCAGTCTTTACCCGCAAAGCATTTACACAGGCAGCACAGAGACTTCTATTGCTGCGCCTTGGTACATGCAGGTCTCGCGTGGCCTCGTGCCGGGATGCTCGGTCGTCAATATCTACGGCTACCAAGGCGCGTTACCCAACAGCACGGGCGCTACGTTTTACCCAGTGTGGGAGAACACTACGCAGTACACGTACCCTGCGTCAGCGGCGCAGGTGTTGCTCTGGAGTTCGTCAGCGTCGGATACGGCGGTGCAGGTTCTGATCAACGGGCTGGATTCCGGTTACAACGCGATCTCAGAGACACTTACGCTGACCAACGGCATGACGGGTGTTACTTCCGTCAATTCATACCTGCGGATCAACGGCATCTCTGTGGTCGGAACGGTTAACGCAGTAGGTACGCTGAACGTAGGCAACTCGGGCAAGACGCTCCAGTACGCTGAGATCACTGTTGGATACGGCAAAAGTCAGATGATGATCTACACCGTGCCGAACGGGTACACGTTCTATCTGACGCGCTCTAACGCGTACTCAAGCCTCAACGGTAACACGGCGGGTAACTACTCGTTCTATCGCGTGTACACGCAATCCAGTACGGGCCTGATTCAGATTCTTCTTCAGGCTCCGTTCACGAACGAATACGGGACGCTTCGCGTTGCGCCCCGTGCCTATACGCAGAAGACCGACATCCAATGGCAAGCGGCGGGAGAGCCAGCATCTGGCTCATTCCAAGTCGGCATCGGTGTCGAAGGCATCCTCATCTCCAACACGGCGGCTTAACCATGCCTCTTACTCACGGTAAAAGTCAGAAGACAATTAGCCACAACATCGCGGAGATGATCCATGCGGGTCACCCTAAAGATCAGGCTATTGCTGCGGCGCTTGCTACGGCCCGCAGTTCAGCGGGCGGTGGCTTACGCTTACCTACTAAACATGCTGCTGCTTCTGGTGGGGGAAAACTTCACGTGGGACCAATTCATAGTTCTGTGGCGGGCCGTACTGATCATCTGCCTATGCATGTGCCTAGTGGCGCTTATGTAATTCCTGCCGACATCATTTCGGCCATGGGCGAAGGCAACACGATCGCTGGCTTCAAACACATGAAACGCATTTTTGGAGGAGTTCCTTATGGCGGAGGGTCCGCGCCTTATGGTCAGTCTGGCGGTCCTTATGGCGCTGAAATGCCTCATCGTGCGGCTGGCGGCGCAACAGATGGAGGAGTGCCCATCGTCGCCGCAGGCGGAGAATACGTCCTCGCCCCGCACCAAGTGATCGAAGCAGGCGACGGAGATCTTGACCGTGGACATAAGGTTCTCGACGCATGGGTCAAGGAAATGCGAAAGAATACGATTAAGACTTTATCTAAATTGCCCGGACCTAAAAGGGATTAAGACATGACCGATCCAGTTGAACTTCAGATTCGTCTCGCGGGCCCTCAGGACCTTGATGAAATCATGAACATCGCTCTGATGGCGTGCGAAGAGAATGGGTTCTTGCATCCGAATCCGCTGAAGATGGCGGCTGAGATCTGGCCTGCCTTGAACAATGATCATGGCCTCTGCGCGGTTATTGGCGCGCCGGGCGGCAAGATCGAAGGCGCCGTTCTGCTTCGGATTGGTTCTATGTGGTACTCCGACTATCAAGTCGTCGAAGAAAAGGCCATCTTCATTCACCCGGAATTTCGCAACGCAAAGGGCGGTCGCGCGTCTAAGTTGTGCGAGTTCAGCAAGAAAGTCGCCGACCATCTGAAAATTCCGTTGATCATCGGCGTTTTGTCAAACCATCGTACCTCGGCTAAGGTCCGCATGTACGAGCGGCAATTTGGCCCACCTAGCGGCGCATTCTTCCTGTATGGCGCCCAGACTGGCAAGTGGCAGGGCACGGAGCACTAACATGTTCGGAAAGACGTCTCAAACAACGAACCAGACCACTATACCGCCAGAGGTATTGGCCCAATACCAATCGGCCACTAATCGGGCGTATGCGGTATCTAACACACCGTTCAAATACTATAACGGCGAGTTCGTTGCGGGCATCAATCCACAACAGCAGCAGGGTATCTCAGGCATCAATGCCGCTGCCTATCAGGCGCAGCCCACCTACCAGAATGCGATTGGTGGCGTGCAATCGGCTTATGCCGGGGCGCAGCCGTACAACATGGGCGCCACGGCGTACGCGCTGGGCGCCGGACAGAATGTTGATCCGTCTCAGATCAACGGGGCGGCGATCAATCAGTTTATGTCGCCTTACCTGCAGAACGTCGCAGGTAGCGAGGCAGCGCTCCTTAATCAGAACCAACAACAGGCCATGGCGGGCCAGTTGGGCAACGCCATCACGTCAGGCGCCTTTGGCGGAGATCGGGCTGGCATCGCTGCCGCCAATCTGAATCAACAGAACCAGTTGGCCAACGCCAACATCTACAGCAACATCCTGAATCAGGGTTACAACCAAGCCCTGAACGCTGCTCAGCAGCAGCAGGGCGTCTACTTGGGCGCAGAACAGGCTAATCGAGCCGCTTATGGAAACGCCGCGCAGTTGCTGCAGGGCATCGGCCAGCAGCAATACGCGCAGGGGCTTGGCGCGGCGCAGGAAACGGCTGCTTTGGGTCAGGGCGCTCAGGATGCGGCACTGCAAGGCGCTCAGGCGCAGATCGGTGCAGGTACGCTGCAGCAGCAGACTCAGCAGGCGCAGGACGCCGCGCTCTACAATCAATTCAACATGGCAGAAGCCTTTCCCTTCCAAGCATCGCAGTTCTACACAAACGCTGTCGAAGGTATTGGCGCGCTGTCCGGGCAGACGCAGACGACCACGACGCCGGGCGGCCTCTTTGCCGCGCGAGGTGGCGCCATTAAGCGCGAAGGACATGCTCACGGCGGCTCTACAAGTCAGGGTGGGCTGGTTGGCCTTAGTGGAGTACGTGAGCCCTTTGCCTATGGCGGCGTTCAGGCGACTCCTTCAGGCGTTTCTCCTGTTGATTTCAACGCCATTCTGCAAGCCCAGCAGTCCAGCCTTGAATCGAATGCGCCGTACGCGCACGCGACTTTCTACGGCAGCAAAGGCAACGCGCCGTATGGCGGAACTCAGGGCCTTATCCCGCAAAGCGGCAACGCCATTCCGCATATGCTCACGCCAAACAATCCGCGCATGCCTCAACCGAAGAGCGCATCGGATCAAGTTAAATCGATGAACGATTTGGCTGAAGGGCTCAATAAAGATTGGAAAAAGGGTCAGGACATTTACAATTCGGCCAAAAATGCCTACAACAGTTATCAGGCTGGCCGGGATATTAAAAATTTCCAAGGGAACATTGGAGACATTAATCCCGAAACGGCTGATGCGGCACAGAATGTTGTAAATTTTGGCGGAATGCCTTCCGTTGCAAATGACCCGCCAACTTTAGCGCGTGGCGGACTTGCTGGATATGCGGACGGCGGCGAAACCGGACTCGACATTCCAGAGGAAACGTCTCAGGCGAAATTGCCGTCCATGAATTCGGCAGCGCCTCCGACTGATCAAAACGCACAAGATCTTAAAGCCATCGCTCAGGTAGCCGCTTTGTTTGCTGCTCGCGGCGGAGCCATTGAGCGCGAAGGTCACGCCTACGGCGGCGTTCCGGGCGTTAACCCGGCTATGGCGCCTCATATGGGTCTCGCAATGCCGCGTCCGATGATGCAGGGCGCTGGAAAGGCAGAAGTTGGCGGCCCCATGCATCCACAAATTCGCGCGGCACTTGAAGGGCTGCGCCGGGCTGAGGGCGGTCGGATTCACAAAGACAAGGCGGGTGTCGTTAGCGGCGATGGAGGTGGCTGGGATAGCAGCGACCCGCTGCCTGACATGCCCAATAGCGATCAGCCACAAGATAAGCCTTTGGGCTGGTTCGACATGCCGTCGCTCAATCAGTTTATGCATCCGTTTGACACCCTTAAGCAGGGGTTGGCGGGCAAACAAGAATCGACTCCAGCAACATCTCGTCCTGAAACCGCTCATGAAACAATGGTTAGGCAGGACAAGGAAGATGAAGCGCGCTTTTATCCAAAGCCGGGATTGAAACCAAAACTCGCGCCTGTTGCATCTCCTGCGGCACCGCCGCCTGCTGAGTCTTATGGAACATCATCTTTTGTAGGCCCGGCATCGCCGAATTTTGTTGGCGAAGGCCCGCCTGCGCCTGAAAAGAAGCCAGTGGCCGCACAGCCCGCCGATGAAACCACCGCGACTGGGTTGGCTCCACCTGCTCCACAAAGTTCGGCCGTGTCTGCCAATCCTTCGATGATTGACAAGTTGAACGCAACCCCGCGCAATCCGTCAGTCGCTCCAGAAGAGCAGCATCCCGGAATTATTAGCAGGCTGTTCAAAGATGAAAAAGGCAATTGGGATCCTAGCAAGATCATCCCGATTGCAACGGGCGTCACGGCGGCAATCAATGCGCCCACTCAGCATTTGGGCAATGCGCTCGCGTATGGGGTGAACGCTGGCGTTCAGTCGTATCTGCCGACGCAAATGAAGCAGGCCGAAATCACGGCTCAGCAAGCGCAGAATCGCGGAATCGATATCGAGAACGCAATCCGCACTAACAATATTTCGGCTGATGCGATCGATACGAATAAGGGTCTTGTACGATTGGCGCAAGGCAATTGGGTGCCTTATGGCCAGTGGATGGACATGGGGCAGCCTGCCACATGGGGTTCTGCAGAGTCCGTTGCTGGAATGAATCGACTTGCCGCAGGGAAAGTTATCAACGCGCCTCCGCAAAAGCCCGTGTCTCCCATTGCGTACCAGCCTACAAACATAAACGGCAGGCCGTTGGTGTCTCCTGAGGCTCGAGCCGAAATGGATCTCGACGCGCAGAATTTCATGCGTGGTCCGGGATCGATGGGTGCCGCGAGTCTTCAGCGCAATAAGACTGATTCAGATAATTTTGAAAATTCCATTTCTGCCAAAGCAGAGGCTGGCAGGCGTCATGGCTCTAATTTAACGACGCTGGCTTCATCGATTAGCGGAATCGATGACAATACGTTCTTGCATTCAGGTCCGTTTTCGGACATCAGAGCAACCGCGCTCAACTATTACAATGACCTTGTAAAGATGGGCGGACACCCTGAGTTGGTTGCAGATCAAAGTGACATCACAAACCATACGATGGCAGATAAAATTTCTGCTGCGTTGCGGTTTAACCTTGCCAGCGATAGCCAGCAGCATTCGCTGCAGTCTTTAATGGAAGCAGGCACTGGCGTTCCGGGTACAAATCTAGATCGTCATACGGCCCTTTCGATGCTGTCCTCTTTGATGCTCGAAAAGCAAAAAGATTTGGACAAAGAAGACTACGTCCGCGATGCAAGGAATTATTCAAAGAGCCCGTACAGTTTTAATGCTCGCAGTGCTGACAGGCAGTTTAGAAAGCGTGACGGGTCGGACGACCACTATTTCCCTGACAAGGACAAACTGACGGCTGCCTTGGAAGACAATAACTTTCTGAAGGGCGTTCTTAACGGCTCGTTTAGTCAGCAAGAAATTCAGGCTTGGGAGCGTAATCACAACGCTCGCGGAATCACTCGATACATCTTAGGCAGGTAACGGTATGCCGTACGATCCTAGCAACGACTACGACTACGCTGCTCGATACGGGGCTCCTCCAGAACCGTCGCCTGAAGAGCCCGTCGCGCCAGCGGCTCAAGCGCCTGTGCAGCCGAAGGCGCCGGGCGATTTGTCTGATGAGGATTATCAGAAGAGCCTTCAAAGCCTTCGCGCTAAGGGCGTGAGGTTGGCGGGTGACCCTGCACCTCCGGGAAGCGAAGGCGGAGAAAAGCCCAAGAGCAATAAGACGATTTGGCATCAAGCCGGAACGCCATCGGCGCCGGGTGAGCCTGAGATGAGTTGGGGAGAAGTGGGATCTAAAGCGTTGTCGAATGCCATTCCCAGTGCATTTGGCGCCGTTAATGCGGCAGCCAGCGGCATCTTGCACCCTATCGACACGGCCAAGGCGCTGGCGGCGATCGCATACGGCGGATATTCGCAGGCTAAGGGCGCGATGGGATTCGAGCACAATCCCGAAGACGAGAAACTGATCGGCGCGCTTGAAGACCATTACAAGAACGTATATGGATCGATTGCTGGCTTCAAAAAAGCACTTGCCGAAGATCCTGCAGGCATCCTGATGGACGCTTCGACGTTCCTTGGTGGAGCGGGAGCGGTAGGCAAAGTGGCTGGCCTTGAAAAGATTGCGGGTGCTGCAGGAAAGGCAGCGTCGATCGTCGATAAGTTAAACCCTGTTGCTCGAGCCGGGCAGTTGGCGGTTGGCGCCGCGAAGTTGCCAGTCAACATCGCGCGCGGCGCAATGAGTAAGGCCAGCGGTGTGTCTACATACGCGCAGCAAGTTGCTACCAAAATTGGCTCCATGACGGGCAAAGCAGGCGACGCCATGCGTGACGCCTACAATCGGTTTGCGCGCGGAGAGGGCGATCCTACTGAATGGGTGTCCAAGTCAGAAAGCGCGCTTAAACAGGATAAGCAGGCTGCCGTTAATGATTACATTCGGAAAAAAGGATCTCTTCAGCCGGGAGCGCCTAGTTTTCAACCTGTCGAAGACGCGATAGCGGCCGCGCGTCAAGAAACTCAATTGGCAGGTCCCGGATCAGCCGCATTTCAAAACGCCAATTCTGCGATTGATCAGGTCGAACAACTTGTCAAAGAACACAAGTATGGCGTGAATGGCGGTTCGCCTGTTCAGCCGACGATTCACAGTTTCGATAACCTGAAGCAGGCTATCGGCGACCTGATGAATGGAACGAACAATCCAGCCGCGCAACGCCATCTGGGCGCCATCTACAACAGTGTCAAAGGGTCCATTCGCGCAATCGACCCGGCTTACGACGATTTGATGGAAAAGTACTCGACTGCCATGAGCGGCGTGAATGACGCCAAGAAGTTGCTCATCGGCGGAGACAAGACGGGCGCCACGGCGTCGATGGCAAAGGCGCTGCGATCCATCAAAGACACCACGGGCGTCAACATGCTCGAGAGGATGGCCAAGTACGAACCGACGTTGCCCGCCATGTTGGCAGGCCATGCGGTGAATCCGGCCACGGCAGGCGTCACGCACACAATTCAAGACATGATCGCTGGCTCGATTCTGGGTCACGGCGTGCATCCCGTTGTTGGCGCCGCTACGATGATTGCGGGTTCACCCAAGGTTGTTGGTGCTTTGAACTACGGCGCTGGCCGTTTAGGCGCACTGACTGGCATTGCGCCAGCCTCTCGAGCCGTATCCAAGGTTGTAAAGGCATTGCCAAAGAACTCGACCTACTACGCAGGCAATGCGGAACGCGAGAACGAGCCAGAAGCACTTTCTGAGGCCCCTGCTGCAGCGCCTGACAAAGGCGCAGACACGTACTCGAAGATTCTTCATCAGGAAAGTAACAATAAGCAGTTCGACGAAAAGGGAAATCCGAAAACGTCGTCGGCTGGTGCCATCGGTGCCGCGCAGATCATGCCGGGTACTGGCCCTGAAGCCGCGCGCCTTGCGGGCGAAGACTGGGATGAAAATCGATTCCGCAACGACGCTGACTACAATCGGAAATTGGGCAAAGCGTATTTTGAGCACCTCAAGGACATGTTTGGCGATGAGCGTCATGCCGTTGCGGCGTATAACGCTGGACCTCAGCGCGTTAAAGATGCCTTGGCAGACGCGCATTTCAGCGGCAAAGACTTTCTTGAGCACTTGCCGGAAGAGACGCGCAATTACGTTCATAGCGTCACAGGCCGTGCTACAGGCGGCCGTGTTGGCCGCGCTTCCGGTGGCCGCCTGAACGACATTGAGCCGCTGGTGCAACGCCTCATGAGCCGCTATAAGCAGGCCAAGAAACTGACTGACATGACTACGAAGCCGCTTCTCGATTCGCCCGACGAGCATATCGTGCAGGCGCTGAAGGTCGCGCAGGACGCAATTTAGGAGTCGCAATGCCAACCCCGCCAAGTACTTTTACGACAAACAAGACGTTCGAGCAGCCTGCCAATGGCGCCTACAGCAATACTTGGGATTCTCCCGTTAATGCCGACTGGGCGGCCATCGATGCGTGCTTTGGCGGTACGACGACGATTAACCCGACGTCCACGGGCGCTTCGGTCATTGTCCTGACGGTTACCCAGTATCGGCCTCCCAACATCGTCATCTCGGCGGGCACTCTGACGGCCGGGTACACCAACGTGACCTACCAGATCCCGTCAGGCGTCGGCGGCTTTTGGTCGATCGCGAATGCCTGCCCGACTGGCACGCCTTCGACGACGTCTTACACGGTGACGATCACGTCGGGCGGTGGCGGCACGAGCGTTGTCTTGCAGCCATCGACGCGCACCCTGCTGTTCTGCGACGGTACCAACGTGTTCAGCGGCCTGTCTGGCGCGCTGGCGGCGGCCGGGTCTACCAGTCAGGTGCAATACAACTCGGGCGGTTCGCTGGCAGGCTCCGCAAACTTGGCTTTTGATGGCAACATCCTGACGGTCGGCGACAGCACTGTCACCGCGACGTTTACGGGCTCCACAGACGCCACGGGAACCGTCCTGACGGTCTCGAGCGTGACGGGCACAATCGCCGCAAATCAAAAGGTCTACGCCCCCAGTATCCCGTCTGGCGCGACTATCAGCGGCTCAGGTCCGACCTACACGATCTCTCCGTCATATCCCAACCTTGCGGCGCAACCGATGTTCTCGGCCACGACGGGCGAAGCGGTTAACGGCTTCCTGACGTCGCCATATGCGACGATCAACCAATTGGTCCTGACTCGAGCGGTCGCGCTGTCGGGCCTGATCTCGATTACGGGCACTGGCACTGCCGGGACTATGGATAACGTCAACCTCGGGCAGACGACGCCAGCGCTGGCTCAGTTCAAGCAAGCAGCCACTCCATCGGTCAACATCGGAAACAGCGGCACTGGATTTACGATGGACTGCTCGGCATCGAACGTCCAGACCTTGGTGATGACGGGCAACGTGCCCAACACCGGATGGACGATCAACAACAAAGTCGATGGCCAGACCATCAACCTGTTTATTACGCAGGGATCCTCATGGACGCTGGCGTGGCCGACGTCGTTTAAGTGGCCCGGCGGCACGGTGCCTGCCATCTCGACTACGAGCAGCGCGGTAGATCTTCTGGTGATGACCTACCGCAGCAGCACGGGCTACTGGTATTGCACGCTCTCAAAGGCCTTCGCATGACTTTCGCGACGCGCACTCTAGGCTATTTGGGCGGCATCAACGTGTCGGTGATTGTCGGCACCATGACCACCACAACGGGACGCAGCACGTTGACATGGTGGGGATGGAGCACCATCTCTGGCAGCGGGAGCATCTACTACCCAGACTCCCCCGTGGCTGGTAGCGTCATTCCGTCACCACTTTACATCAACGGCGTGCAGATTCTTGGAATTGCGTCGGTCAGCACGCCTGCAAGCACCACCAGCGCTTCGGGCTACTACGTTTACGTCGCGGGGAACAACACCACGCTGATCAGCACGCTGACGGTGGCGGGCGTGACCATGACATCGCCGACGGCAACATTCGACAACGCGGTGTTAGCGAATGTGGCCAACACGCGCTATCTGTTCTCTCGATCCGACACCACGACGCTGTTTGGCACGACTGTTGGCGCTTCCGTGCCTGTCCTGCTGACCTAAGGCGTGAACTCTTTGATCTTGCCAATGTGCGCGGTGTTGATGCCCATCGGGCCAACCGACTTAGTGCTCATGCCGTCTTTGTAGATTTCTTCGACGATGATGAACGGGTTGTCGTTACACAACTGAATGAATTCTTCAAAAGAATCGACATCGGCATCGCCGATGACTTGATGGACAAGGCTTTGAGCCCGCGAGGGCATGTTCAACGTGATTTGGAATCGCATCGGTAGTCTCCATAAGGCGGTGAGGGCCGTCCCCCACCGCCTGCGAAGATTAGCCGAAGTCGTCGGCCGTTCCCAGATTAACGGGCGTAGAACCCGTGCTCGGAGGCACTTGAACCGTTCCACCCACCGCAGGAGCGGCAGTAACAGCCTTAGGAACGTAAACAAGATCCGCCGGACGAGCGACCCATTTGATGATCTCGAACGTCGGCACGTAGTTCGTGCTCTTCTTCGCGCCCTCGCCAGTGGTCACAGGGACCGTCGCCTTCAACTTCACGATCGGCAACATACCGGGGTTGGACTTCGCGCCAGCCAGATATGCGTTATGCAACTCGTCGATGCCACGCAGGCACGAGCGCGCAGTCGATGCGAACTCACGAATGGTGCCGCCCAACGTGTTGCTCAACTTGATCAGGATGCGGAAACCCGGCTTGTGATTCGCCGAAGGCGGAGCCGGAATGCGATCGCCAAACTTCGCAACAGCAAACGACGGCGCGCCGCCCGTGCTGAAGTCGATGCTGCCCGTCTCGATGTTTTCAACATCGAAGATGGCCGCGAATTCGTTGGTGATGTCTTTCGTCACGTACGCGCCATCAACGTAGTCGCGCAGTGAGAAGCGGCCAGCACGAGCGTCATACTTGACGATCGGGATGATGTCGCTGCCGCCTTCCGAAGCAAAGTTAAAACCTAAAGCCATTGTCGTTTCTCCAAAATGCAGCAGTCTGGCCTGCTACTTGCCTTCGGGCACAACGCCCAATCCATCAAACGCCCCACACCTCAAATGCCGCTTGGCGGGCAAGTGGATCGTTCCAATAAAACGAATCGACGTCAGGAGTCACAAGCGATGCAATCTCCATCGGGTCATCCGAAATGTTGACCAGTTTCTGAACGGTCAGTGCAATTTTAACCAATGCGTTGAAATGCTCATCGGCATTTTCAAGCCGATACGTGGCCGACTTCTTCGGCGTCACGTACGCAATCATTGGGTCGATCGGCTTGTCGCCCGCGCTAACGCCTTTCGAGTAGAGCGCAACCTGCCGCGCGTGCGGCACGCTGATCTTCGACGGCAGTGCGTGCGTCGTCTTCAGGTCAACAAGCGCGCCCGATTCAAACAGCATGTCGTAGTAGCCGAAGAGCGGCACCTCAAGGCCGGGGACCTCAATGCGGACCTCGCCCTGTGTCGAGATCAAGCCGCCCATCGGCAATAATGCCTTCAAGCCTTCCTCAATCATCAGAATGATCGCGCCAGCCTCTTTGTCGATGCGCGGATCCGACGACAACGCCGTCAACGTCTGAAATTTGCTGATCGCAATCTCGCAACAATCACGCAAAGACGACTTACGGTTCATCAGGCCATGCACAATGCCTTCTTCAACGCACGTGCCGCGATGCGCGGCGGCGCCGACAGGCTGCGTGCGGCCCAGCACCTTCTGCATGACGAACATAGCGGGCTGCGCCGCAAAGCCGTTCAGAGTCGATGGCGAAAGATGCTTGATACCGAATGCGGCAAATGACATCAGGCATTGCCCGCGTTGCTGTCGGGCGGCGTGACGGAATTCAACACGTTGATCAGGTCCTGCGCGAGGTAGACCGCCTGATGCGTGTTGTGGTTTCCGTTCTGGACCATGGCCGCAAAAATGTTGATCGCAAAATGCTCGCGGATGGTCAGAGATTGCGCCATCGAAAACCCATCAATCGCCCTGAGACTCATGCTTCTACTCCGTGCTTTGCGCCGTAGAAGGCAATCAACGTCGCGTCAGCGCGGCCGTCGTCCTTCTTGCGCTTGAACAACTCTGAATACTTCGGGAACAGAGCCATGGCGCGCTCGCGTGAGCCGTCCTTGCCATCGCGCAGGTTCAGCGCCTTCTGCCATGTGCGCGGCGGCACGATGGTGACGGGAATCTCGTACGCGCCTAGCACGCCTTCGACGACGCCGACTGAACGACCCAACGAGAACATACTGGTGACGCCCTGTCCCGGCATTGCCCCGACGCGCTCAAGGTAAGCCGCCGCAACGGCCTTGCCCGCGATGAGGTCAGCGACCAGAGCAGCAACAACCTCACGCTTCGTTTTTCCATTCCGCGTCACCTCGACGACAGGCATGTCGTGGACCTCAAGCGTCCCCTCAACGCTGTCGTAAAGCGCGATCGCGCCGTTTAAACCGGGATCGATGCCGATGATCATCCTTTTGCCTTCTTCAGTTCCATCTGCAACTTCGCAATTTCTGCGGCGTGATGGTTGTTGTTTTTGCGCCAAGCCTCAAGCCCGTCGAGGTACGACTTCCGCAACTCGATGATGACCTTTGCGGCATCTCTGGACGTTTCGTCGTTCCGCTCAAGCAGGCGGTCCACGATGTCGGGTCTGAGACTCATGCTTGCACCTTCAGGAAGCGCCTGAGAGCCGCTACAACGACCTGTGAGGTCGACGGAGCCATAGCCCCACGGGTAGTCGCTTTCAGGGCCTTGTAGACCTCCGCAGGAAGCCTGACGCTGATTCGGCGGTCTGACGTGTCTGATTTGGATGACATGGGGCGCAGGATGGACTTCTCGAAAAAAAAGTTCAATGCCCCTGTTGCATCTTAGGACGAAACGTCCTAATCTTCGTTCTCGGTCGATTAACAACCTATCTGGAGAGCCTCATGAAACTTGGAACCGAAACCGGAAGCGTCCTGAACCACCTCTACTCGCGCATGGTCGTCGGCGAGCCGACCCCCGTCGTTGGCATGGGCGTCACCCTGCTGATGTGGACCGACCGCGCTGCGGGCACCATCGTCGAGATCCGTGGCAACGTGCTCGTCGTCACCGAAGACGAAGTCAAGCGCGTCGACAGCAACGGCATGAGCGAATCGCAGCAATACCAGTTCACGACCAACCTGCGTGGCCGCAAGTCCTACTTCAAGAAGGACCGTAAGGGCATGTGGGTCGAGCACTGCTACAACGACAAGGGCCGCTTGGTGATTGCGCGTGGCTGCGGCCTGCGTATCGGCGAGCGCGCCCACTACCACGACTTTTCGTTCTGAGGAGAACCACATGAGCACTTCACTTGCCAAGATCAACGCCCGCATTGCGCGGGCAGGGATCCCACTGGAACTCGTGCGAGGCGAGGGATATCACTATTTCGTGTTTGACCGCCCCATGATTCAGCGCGACGGCACGATCACGCAGGTGAACATCTATCACGTCGTGATGATCCGCCACACCAAACACTACAGCGCGGCTGAGTGGGTGAACCAAGCGGGACTGGCGTTCATCGCCATCATCGACAAGATCAAAACCGATTGGCCAACAGTGAATATCTAACATGCTCGCAATACAAACAAAATTTATCGACGCATCCAACTTCAAGCCTGCGCGCATGCAGGCCAAGTGCGACCTCAAAACGATTTACGTCCCGTATGACTTTGCGGTCGACAACAAGGAAAACCATCAGGCCGCGTGCCTCGCGCTTTGCGACGCGATGGGGTGGAAGCCGGGGCCTAGCGGTAATTACGATGGGCCGCTTGTGGGCGGTTATTTTGGGAACGCATGCTTCTGGGTCTGGTCAACCACTCGGATCACCACGAAGGGAGAAAAAAAATGAAAGAGATGATCGGCAAGCAAACTAAAAAGCGCTACGTCTTCCAGTCGGAGTCGGACCTGATGGACCACCTGATGGCCGACGACAGCGTCGGCTTCTGCATCCGCTGCGGTCACGAGCACCACGGCATCGAGCCCGACGTCGACAACGCCAAGTGCAAGGAGTGCGGCAACAACGGCGTCTTCGGCGTCGAGGAACTGCTCGTGCGCGGCCTCCACCACTTGGACCCGCTGACATGACGCCCGCGCAGCAGGCTCAGTTCATCCGGGCGGCACTGACCCGGCTTGGCATCACACAAGCCGCTCTGGCGCTTTCTCTGGGCGTCTCAGAGCGCACGGTGAGGCGGTGGGTCAGCGGCACGCAGGAGGTGCCGAAGCCGGTCATGCTCGCCCTCAAAATTATTTTCGAGGGAGGTGTTGCATCAGGACAAAATGTCCGATAACATCTCCTTCGTCGATTTTATCTACCTACCTATTTCGGAGCCTCAAATGAACGCATCAGTCGCCTACCTGCACGGCCTCACGGAGCAGGACGTTTTTGAAGTCACCAACCCGGTCGACGAACTGGGCCGCATCCGCGCTGAGATCGCGGCGCTCAAGGAGTCGGAGGAGCGCCTGCTCACCTTGATCAAGGAGGCAGGCGTCGGCGCCTACGACGGCGTCGCGTATCGTGCCACCGTGTCGGAAGTCGCCCCCCGGGAGTCGTACGACCCAAAGGCGATGGAGGCAAAGTTGCGCGACCTCGGCGTCGACAACCGTTGGTTCACCCACAACACCAAGACGACCGCCGGTTACGTCACCGTGCGCGTCACCGCCCGCAAGTCCAAGTGAGGTGCCCCGTGGCCAAGATCAAATGGGTCAAGCCCAGAGCCGCCAAGTACCTCGCCTCTAAGCGCGGCGAGTGGATCAGCGATGATGGCGTGTTTCGCATCGAGCCGGTCTTCGCGTGGCTTTTCAGTGGTCGCATCGTCGGCAGCAGCCTGTACTTCATGTTCGACCTGCACGGCGAGTATGCGTCGGTCAAGGACGCCAAGCGTGCGGCGGAGGCCTCCTCCAATGAAAGCCTCCACCCACATGGGTGTCGACGTCGAAATTTTCAACTGGTAAGGAGAATCACCATGGCATACCGCATTACCCGCGCAGAGCAGGTCACCATCGACGGGCACACGGACACGATCCGCGCCAAGTACCGGGCTTTCATCCGCGCCATCGAGGAGATGAACGCTGAGATCGAGATGCACACGGCCAAGGTCCAGAGCCTGCTGTCGGACCTCGACGAGGCCAAGGATGAGGCTGCGGGCTTTCTGGAGGACATCCACCGCGCCCACGAGGAGGAGTTCGACTTGGCCACGGAGAAGTGGCAGGAGTCGGAGCGCGGCGAGTCGGTCCGTGCGTGGCTCGACGAACTGCAGAGCCAGATCACCTGCCTGCAGGACGGCACCGACTGGACCCCGCCGGAGCAGGCCGACACCGACATCCTCGACCCGGCGGAGTACCTTGAGGACATGTACATGGAACCTGAGAGCCCCTAAACAAAACCAAGGGGAGCCGTCTCTGGTAGGCGTCTCCCCTTTACTTTGGGTGTTGACAGGGTGTTTCTGCCTGTCTTAGAATCACCCCCGTCGAGTTACCTACCTACCTACATCGGAGATCTTTCAACATGAACGCAGTCACCAACGCCGTCGCCGCCGCCACCCGCTCGTGGTCCCCGTACCAGTCGGCCATTTTCGACTTCGTCGAGAACGGCACCGGCAACGCTGTCGTCGAAGCCGTCGCAGGCAGCGGCAAGACCACAACCCTCGTCGAGGCCTTCAACCGCATCAAGGGCAACGCCGTGTTCTTGGCCTTCGGCAAGGCCATCGCGACGGAGTTGGTCAGTCGCGGCGTCAACGCCAAGACCTTCCACTCGCTGTGCTTCAGCCCGGTGCTCCGCTTCTGCGGCATCAACAACATCGACAAGGACAAGTTGCGCCGCATCATCGCCGACAACCTGACCGACGCCGACGTCCGCACCTACGGCGCGTTCATCAACGAACTCGTCAAGTTGGCCCGCGAAGCCGGTGTCGGCTGCCTCGTCGAGGACAGCGAGCAGGTCTGGCTTGATATCGCTGAGCACCATGACCTTGAAGTCGAGGGCGACATGGCTCGCGCCATCCACCTCGCCCGCCGCCTGCTGCAGGCGTCGAACGAATCGCCGGAGTGCGACTTCACCGACCTGCTCTACCGTTCCGTTCTGGAAGGCATCAGCCTGCCGAAGTTCGACTTCGTGTTCGTCGACGAGGCGCAGGACACCAACGCCATCCAACGTGCGATCCTCCGCAAAATCTCGCACGCAGGCACCCGCATCGTCGCCGTCGGCGACCCGCGCCAAGCGATCTACGGCTTCCGTGGCGCCGACAGCCGCAGCCTCGACCTGATCACCGAAGAGTTCAACGCCATCCGCCTGCCGCTGACCGTGTCGTACCGCTGCCCGAAGTCGGTCGTCGCCTTCGCCCGCCAATGGGTGTCGCACATCGAGTCCGCCCCGGCGGCCGCCGAAGGCGTTGTGGGCAACCTCGGCACCGAATGGAACGGTGCCATGTTCGACCCAACCGACCTGATCATCTGCCGCACGACCAAGCCCCTCGTGGCTCTGGCGTACCGCATGCTCCGCAGCGGTCAGGGCTGCAAGATCCTTGGCAAGTCCATTGGTGAGGGCCTGCAGCGCCTGATCACCCGCATGAACGCCAAGGGCATCGACGCGCTCGTCGAGAAATTGCGCAAGTGGGAAGAACGTGAGGTCGAGAAGGCCAAGGCTCGCGGCAACGAGGCCAAGATCGCCGCCATCCAAGATCAGGCTGAGTCGATCCTCTGCCTCATCGAGAGCCTGCCTGAGACCGACCGCACGGTCCCGGCGCTGCTCCGCCTGCTCGACACCATCTTCGATCAGGAGCGCGGCGTGACGACGTTGGCGACGATCCACAAGGCCAAGGGTCTGGAAGCCGACCGGGTTTACTGGCTGAACTCGTCGCAGTGCCCGTCGAAGTGGGCGCGCAAGGACTGGCAGAAGGAGCAGGAGGCCAACCTTTGCTACGTCGCTGCGACCCGCGCGAAGCAGGAGTTGTACTTGATCGAGGAGGCCCGCTAAGGGCTTATTGACGGACAGGCGGAATCAGCCCATACTCCGCCTGTCCGACATTTCTGACCTACCTACTGGAGCGATCATGGACTACGACAACCGCCTGCTTTCGGCCTACCTCGACAGCGCCTCGGCGTTCGACGACTTCTACATCATCGACGCCAAGAACCATAACGATTGCAATTCGCGCAAGAACGGCTCGAAGCCGCGCCACATCATGATCAACGGCGAGTGCGTGATCTGCGGCGGCATCACTGAGGAAGAGATTGAGAGCCGCGTCGAGCGCGCGAACGATCGCGCTTACTGGGACCACGAATAATGGCCCTCGAGCACGAGTACCAACTGGCGAATCGCGTGGACCTGCTCGAGGACCACGCATTCACCATGGCCAACCAAATCGAAGTGCTCCGCAGCGTGTTGCGCTCGTGCGCGGAGTACATCGAAACATCGCCCGGCCTTAACGCTAAGGGCGTCATGGTCGCGTATGCGGCCCGCAAAGTTCTTTCAGGAGAGTACGGACTGTGAATATCAAGAAACCGTTTCACGAACGCGCGCACGAGTTCATCGAGCGCAACATGCTGCCCTTCTGCATGGGCTTCATGCTGGGTGTTTTTGTTGTTGTCATGAGGATGCTTTGATGAAGTTCGAGAAAGACAAACTCAGGTCGATCATGGCGCGCAACAACCTGCGCCAACAGGACCTCGCGTGGATGTGTGGCGTCAACGTCAGGCAGGCGCGCGCGTGGTGCAACGGCGAGTTTGCCGTGCCGCAATACGCTGGTCTTCTGATCATGGCCTATGACGAGGGCTTGCTCGAGCCCTCATGGTTCGCGCGCAAGATCCGCGCGGGTGTTCTCAAGAAGAAGGATGCAACCAATGCTGACTAATCAAAAGTGGAGGAATGATTCATGAGCAACGCGATGAGAGACATCGAGGAGTTGGTGGACATCGCCACCGACCAAGGCTTTCGAGTGCAGCCGCACCGGAACAAAAGTTTCGGCTACGTGGTGTACGGCAAAGACGGCCACGGCATCGTCACGCTGCGCCGCTCTGGCGACTCGAGAGCCATCATGAATGCTAAGTCCGATCTGCGGAAGATCGGCGTTGAATTCGACCGACCTATCAAGAAGCAAAAGGATGAACCGATGAAGAAAGAAACCGCCGACTTCACTGCCATGCTGGTGCCCACGAATGACTGCGCGCCCGCAGTCCCGCTTTCGCCCCTCAAGGTGGCCATGAATAAACTGCAGGCGGCCGTGGACGCCCTTTGCGAACTCGAGACGGCCCTGAAATTGGTCGAGCAGGACACCGCCAAGATGGAGGCGGTCCGCGCTGCGCTTCGTGGTCTGGTCTGATTGACATAAGCCGCTCTAGAGGCGGATAAGGTGGGGGCGGCGACCCGCAAAGTCTGCCGCCCCCTAATCGACCATGCACCCATGAGCGTACCATGATGTCAATTGCTTTTGACCCGGATTTTGCCTCGACCTCAGATCATGCACAGATGCTTCGTTCGTTGGGCCTTCAGGTTGTGCCGGGCCATGATCCGGCGTCCAGCCCCAACTGGAAACGACCCATGCTGTCCAGTTGGCGTGAGTTCGAGAACGCCCTCGTCCCCCAAGAGACTTTCGATCGTTGGTTCAGCCCCACGGGCAGCCATCGCAACGGCCACAACATCGGCGTGCTCACGGGCGCCTGCTCGAGTGGCGTGTTTGTCGTGGACCTCGACATCCAGCGCTACGCCGAAGCGGCCGAATGGTGGCAGGCTGTCACTTGTGACGACCCCATCATCGCGCCCACTCAACGGACAGGCGGAGGCGGCTTGCAGGTCTTTCTCAGGGCACCTGCCGGGTGGACGCCACCGACCGCCAAGACTCCAATCGGCGTGGACATTCGAGGACAGGGCGGCTTCGCCGTCGTTCCCCCGTCTCGTCACGAGTCGGGCGGACGGTATGCGTGGAACGCAGGACGCGAACCGTGGACCCTAGAGATACCGGAGGCGCCTGAGGCCCTCTGTGCGGCGATCGACCATCTGGTCGGCCCTCAGCCCTCATCCCAACACCACGACGGCGCAGCGGCCGTTAAAACGCCCAGCGTCGGCCAAGAACTCGATGCCTTCGGCGCGCGCATCGACGGTCGCGAGGATTACATGACGCGGCTGGTTTGGGGCCGCATGTTGGACCTCCACCGCGAGTGCCCGTTCTTGCCCTCGACCGAAGCCCTCAACAACCTGATGCGGGAGACCTACGAGGTCTACCTGCGCAACGTCAAATCTCGCATCCACGAGCCCGGCACGCCGCAGCACGTCCTGCTCGAGCGCGAGGGTCGTGGGCATACGCTGATGCAGCAGAAGTGGCGCGCGGCGCTGAACCAGTGGGACCACAAGGTAGCGCAGGAGGCAGCAAGACCCTCCCCAAAACAGCAACCGGGGCAGGAACAACCTGTCATCCCGCCTCGGATCGATCCAGAGACAGGTGAGATCATCGTAGAGCAGGGCGATTTCGCCCCTGACACGTTCGAGTTGCTCGACGTGCGCGGCATCAAAGCGCTTCCAGACCCGACGTGGTTGGTCGAGGGCATGATCATCGGACCGCAGGCGGTCGGATTCATCACCGGGGCGCCGGGATCCGGCAAGTCATTCCTCGCCATGGGCATGTCCATGGCCATCGCGCTTAAGCAGGCGGTCTGGTTCGACCGCAACCTGCACGTGCCGGAAGGCCCGGCGCCCGTGATCTATCTCTCCAGTGAAGGCGTCAGCGACATCAAGAACCGCATTCGAGCGATCGAGATCGCGAATAACCTGAGCGCAGACGACGCCCCTTTTTACCTTGGGCACAGTCAGATCAACCTGAACGCCGAAGGCGACGTCCTGAAACTGCTCAGGACGGTCCAGACGGTCGTGGACCGCCATAGCGTCGCGCCAGCCCTCATCGTCGTCGATACGCTCGCACGCGCCATGTCAGGCGACGAGAATAAGCAGGAGGATGCCAACGTCACGGTGCGCGCCCTCGACCTGCTGCGCCAGACCTACGGCTGCGTGGTCCTGTGCGTGCACCACTCGAGCAAGGCGGGCGAGAACATGCGCGGCTCGAGCGTCTTCAGCGGTGCCGCAGACTTCATCATGGCGGTCACCAAGGACTCGGGCGCCAGTGAGGGCCTGCTGACGGCCGCCAAGATCAAGGCAGCCCCGGACGGCTGGACGATCGGCTACAGCCTGCGCCCCATCGCCCTTGGCGATCTCAAAGGGACGCAATCCCTTGTCGTAGAGCCCTTCAGGAGCCCGCTGACGGCCTCAGAGCCTGAGGTGGACCTGTTGGCTGTCCAGAAGGTCCTGAGCGCCATGCAGGCGGCGTGGGAGGCTAAGAAGCCGTGGAGCCCACATCCCCGCAGTCGCAACGAGGGTCGGTACGCGATCACGCACATGCACGCCATGGGCATCCCGGCCGACAAGGCCCAGACCCTGCTCGAGGACTGGCTGCACAGCGGCCAGATCGCGCTTGAGATGGTGGACAGAAACACCAAGGCGAAGGGCCTAAAGGTCGTCGACAACACGGTTCAGGTGGTGCGTGATTGGCGCGAAAACCGCGCCGGAGACGAGTCGTGAGGTTGCGGAGACATTGCGGAGACGCATGCGGAGACGTCTCCGCAAAAAGTGCGTCTCCGCAAAAAACTTCAACAGAATCATTGCGGTATAGCATTTGCGGAGACGTATTGCGGAGACGCGGAGACAGGGTCGAAAAATCCAATGAAATCAATGCGGTATGCGTTGCGGCAAAGTTTGCGGAGACACCACTTACCCTCGGTAGAGGGGTAAGGTGGGTGCGTTACCGCAACCACCACCTGCAGACTGCGAATCTGCAGTCTGTTTTTTTTTTTGAACAGCAAGCGGGCATTGACGCGGGGCAACGCGGAATCGCTCCGCACGGGGCTGCGCGAGTTCCGCTGCCCCCGCACGCAGGCAGGTTGGAGGTGAGTGATGGAGACAGGTGAATTCAGGATGGCCGGACGGCGCCGGGTGCGGGTGCGCCCGGATGAGCGGGTCGTGGCAGAGCATGGCCCGTGGGTCGTGAGCACGGTCGCGGCGTGGACCACGGCCGAATGGGTCGCGCTCAAAGCGGTGCTGCTGACGCCTGCCCGCAAGAATGTTTTTTACTTGGCGTGGTCCCGCTCGACGCAGTCGTTCAAGCGCAACCGGGAGTGGAAGTTGCTCGAAGAGCATCATCAGGCCGATTCTGAGGCGTTTAGAGCGGCTATGGAGGAGAAAGTATGGCTGTAGCAATGGTGTTGGCGATCGCGGTCCTGCTGGCCCACGGGCATTACTGCTGGGCGATGATCGTGTTTTTGATTGCGTTGCTTGTTGGCAATGGAGGTGAGCGGTGACGACAAAAGTGGTTTACGAGGACGATGAGGTCGCGGAGATGTTCGAGGACGTCCTGCTGGCCGACGGGTTCGAGGCGGCCCTGATCGGGATGGGCACGCAGTTCAATCGCGCCGTCGCGATTTATGACTGGGACCAATGCGTCGATATTTTGGTGCATCGTGACCAAATGTCGGAAGAGGAAGCGGTCGAGTTCATGGACTTCAACGTGACAGGCGCATGGGCTGGCAATAACACGCCCATTTTCTTGCGCGCTTATGTGAAGAATGTTGAACGCATTCAATAAGTTAGCGCGATTCTGCTTGTCAGCCATTGCGACCATCGCGGCATGGCTGACTGTGGAATGTTCCACGTGGAACATGCACGTGATCTATCGACCGATGCAGGCTCAATTCACCGAATCAATGGGTAGCACAAACCGTGAAGACAGTGGTAGGACCGCCGTGGGCGCACACGCAGGCAGGGTACAAGGCAGGGCGCACGGCGCTGGACAGCATCGAGGCAAAGGAGCGCGCTCTGCACCTCGCGTGGGGCGTAGGGCGAGCCCGCCTGTGCCTCGCGCCTGACGTCAGGGAGCGCTACGACGCGCAGGAGGAGCGCCTGTGGCGGGCGTCACGCGAGGCGGATCTGCCCACGCTGCTGATGGAGGTCGGCCGCATGGAGAAGGCGCTTGCTGCCGCCGACAAGGCCGCGCAGGCGTGCGGCGTGCTGCTGCCGGGCGTGTGGGAGGCGCGCATGAGCGATGGCAGCACGCTGGCGATCGTGCAGGAGCGCGAGCACGCGGCCCGCGTGAGGGCGCGCGACCGCGCTCTAGAGGTATGGACGGTCGAGGAGTTGGCCACGCTTGTCGAGGCGCAGGACGCGCCCCTGCGAGCGCTCAAGCGGCGGTTCGGCGCGATCTTGACCAGCATGCAGGCCACGCCGCTGGCCGATCCTGACGCGCCCTCGAGCGAGCCGTTCAAGGACGACAGCCCGGCTGACATCCGCTGGTGAAGTGGGAGAGAATGCGCGCCAGCCTGTGGATGGTTGTGTGCATAACCTGTGGATAACTTCTCCCACCAATAATCTGCAGCGTAATCAATCACTTACGAGTTTACGCATGCAACATAATAACGATTATGCGAAGTACGCACGCCTGCGGTGGGACGCGGGCCCATGAACGGCCCGACGCCCAGCAGGCGCGGCTGGTGCGCGGCGTGCAAGAGCGTCGGCGACCTGCTGCTCGTCCGCACCAAGCCACACCTGCGAGCGCGCTGCTGGCGCTGCGTGCAGTGCGTCGAGCGGTCACGTGCCTTCAAGTCCGCGCGCGATAAGGCTAACGGAATCAACGGCTTATGAGCGATGGCCCGCTGCATCTCGGGCGCGCCTGTGAATATCCTGTTAGGAAACTGTGAATATCCTGTGGATAACTCGGAAAATCCTGTGGATAACCTGTGGATAACCGCTTGACCCCCCTCCGACCCCCCCTGTATTAGGCGAAAGGCGCGTGGGGTGGTGGATCTGCCCGCCAACTACATATACTCAGAATCCGCCTATAGACAGACCCCCCACCCCCCTTCGCGAAATAAAAGGGTGGGGGGGTACCCAAAGACTCTCCCCAACGGACGACGGCGTGGGAGAGTGCTTGGGTAGAGTCAAATGCGACATTGACCGACCTAATGGAGCCTACCGATGGCAAAAAGCAGAAAAGACTTGGAACCGATTTACAAATTGACCCCGGTAACTCCACAGGAGGCGGCGATCATTGGCGACGGGGCGCAGGCCGGGGACACGCCCCAAGACCTTAAAGCAAAAAAAACTCGTAACAGTAAGACGAAGCCCAACCCCATCCGCGAGTTGATCAGCCCACCCGACAGGCCACAAGGCATCCCGGCCCACGTGGTGGACGAGATTATGCGGCACAAAATTCGATCGTTCGCGTTCTTAGGGTATCCGATTGAGCGCATCTCGGTCCTGACGGGGTTGAGCGAGAACACGCTCAATAAGTACTACAAGCACGAGTTGGACTCGGCCGTCCCGGAGATGTTGGCGAACGTGGCCAATAATTTGTACCAAATCGCGATGAGCGACCGGAAGGACGCGGTCAGCGCCAGTATCTTTATCCTGAAGACCCGTGCCCAGTGGCGCGAGAAGGACCGGCTAGAGGTGACGGGCGCTGACGGTCAGCCGATACAGGTTCAGGCCAACCAGACGTTTGACTCACGGAAGTTGACGCCTGAGCAACGCGAGAATCTCAGGGAGATCATGAAGGCGGCGTTGGCGGCGAACCTCCAGTCGAAGGCTGAGGATGCCCAGTATGTGGACGAGGACGAGGAATAGGCGGATACTGTCCGACGTGTATGACTAACCGATGGAGAGACTCAGATGACCCGCGATGACATTATTCGGATGGTGCGTGAAGTTTTGTTTACAAAGGTGACGGCATGACCATCATAAAACTGGCGTTCTGCGCCCTCGCTTTCATCGTGGTCTTCAGAATCGCTGTCACGATCTTGATCTGGATGCTCGTCAATCGGCTCGAGTCTCGGCGGTCACTCAACGCTGCGAGGAGGAAAAGCCATGACCCGCGATGAAGCAGCCAAATATGCGTTTGCCAAGTTGCATCAAACGTTCTACGACGCGCTTCACGCGCTGATGACGAAAGTCGATGCGCGGGCAAGGGCCGAGGAGCAAGAGGCGTGTGCGCGATTGTGTGAACAAAAGTCAGCGGTTAAGGGCGGTGAGATATTTGCGGCTCGGATCCGTGCGCGGGGGGAGAACCCGTGATCTGCACGACATTGAATCGAATTCGCGAACATGATCCGTGTGTTGAAGGGTGGAAAAAACTTCTTCGGCATCTTGGCAAAACAGAAGCCGATGACGAGCCGCTACCGTTTAGCGTCATTGTGGAATCAAACGGCATAAAAGACGCTTTGTGGGCGTGTCGCACGGTGCCTGAGCATGACCTCGAGTGGCGGTTGTTTGCTGTCTGGTGTGCAAGACAAGTGCAGCATCTGATGACCAATCAACGAAGCCATGACGCAATCAATGTCGCAGAGCGTTTTGCTTTGGGCGCAGCGACAAAAAATGAATTGGATGCGGCGCGTGATGCGGCGTGGTCTGCGGTGCGTGATGCGGCGCGTGATGTGGCGTGGTCTGCGGCGTGGTCTGCGGCGTTGGCTGCGGCGTGGGATGTGGCGTGGGATGCGGCGCGTGGTGCGGCGTGGTC
>Ga0208383_1000052_pt1 | contig 26435 bp, 46 predicted proteins | sample CryBogCBE10Sep07_FD_184588 | JGI IMG/M metagenome (GOLD analysis project Ga0208383, IMG submission 184588) | Freshwater microbial communities from Crystal Bog, Wisconsin, USA - CBE10Sep07 (SPAdes) | ecosystem: Environmental > Aquatic > Freshwater > Lake | place: Crystal Bog, Wisconsin, USA...
ATATGAAAGGATTAAAAGATGATGAAAAAATAGAATTTGCAACAGCATTTAAAGGACAAAAATCAATAACCATAGATCAAAATGATCTTTTCAAAAGCTTCAAATAATAACAATGAAAAATAACAAAAATCAAATATTAAAAAAACTCGCAGATAGGTATGTCTATGAAAAAGACAGACTTACAAACGAAGAATATAATATGCTTGCTGAATCCAGTTTCTACAAGCACATTCTTTATCCAAGAACAAGTGTTTTTGATACACTTGTGGAAACAGCAATAGTTGATGATGCTCAGTTAAATACTAAGTTTTCCGAACATGAACACGATGGTACATCAAACCCACTTGATGCAGATAGAGAGAAAGTCAGAAAACTTATACAAGACGGTATAGAAGTTGAATTTCCCGGTCTTAATCCACATTCAAAAGAATATCCAGATGAAGAATCTGTAAATGTAGATGATTTAAAAGAGTTTATAGCAAGATGGGCATATTTACATATTCATCATAAATTAACCTTATCAAAAATACATAGTATATTATCTCGTAATGATACCGTAGAACATATCATGCACGATTTATTCTCAACAGCTGGTATATAAAATGGAAAAGGAATTTGATAAAAACTATCATTTTAAAATTGTTCTAAAAACACTAATCGAACATTTCAATGAAATGGTAGAGGATGATAACGGATTTGAAAGGTTTTATGTAGATCCGGAGTTTATTAAAATGCGTTATGTCAATGACCATATTGATCAAAACGATAGAAAATTAATCGATTCAATAAAAGACCCAAAAGAAAAAAATAAGCTCATCAAAGATTATGTAAAAGCAAAGTATTTCGGTAGATACATATCACACCTTCATAATGTAAAAATAAGAATAACCCAATCAGGACATTTACAGATTCATACAGAAAATGATATCGGAGTTATACATATTGGTAACAAACTTGCATTTGATCATTTACCGGTAATAATAGATTCTTTTACAGGCGGTGGAACACTTGATGTTTCCAGTAATGAATTAAAATCACTTGTCAATTTACCCAAAGAAGTAATGGGCAACTTTGATTGTTCCCATAATGAACTAACAACACTAGAAGGTGGCCCTACTATAGTAGCGGGTGATTATAATTGTGCAGATAACCCATTACAAAACTTAAATGGTGTACCGCAAAAAATAAATGGTAAATTCACTTGCAGTTTAGACCCTGAAGCAATAGGTTGGGACCAAATACCAATGGCAAAAGAATATCATCTTGCAACATCCAGCGGTAAAATATATTCAAACGATGATATTAAAAAAAATATAGGTCGTGCAAAAAGAACAAATTCAATCAAGGCAAGTGCGGAATCCGGTACAGACGTAGATAAAGACTTTGCAAGTACATTTGCAGATTACATGAGTAAGGTAACCTAAAAGTCTTCCTTTGACAAAACAACAGTACTATAAGGAAAACAACATCCTGCTCCAACCGTATAATACCATCTTCCACCATAATTGGGCTTATAATACTTAATATCCCTGCAAGTACAACCGGACAACATTACCAAACAGACAAAAAATTTTTTCATATATCCATTATAGGATATTTCAAAAACCTAACAGTATCAAGATAAATATATTATAACATGAAAAACAAAGATCAAATTATATTAGAACATTTATATAGTGAAATGTTAGATTCCCATGACGAGTTAGATTCCCATGATGAAAAAGATTTTTTAGCTGATAAACATAATTTATTACAAAAATTAAGAGAATATTTTGCTATAATGAAAAATGAACATATAGAAAAAAATATAAAATTTATAGAAGATCTTGGTGAACTTTGTTGCAAAAATAATCCAGATGACCCTGCGGGTAAAGAAATAAAATCATTAGTACGTAGCATGAAAGCAATGTATAAACTTAAAAACGATTATCATCAATAAGATATAATCACATTACGAATATCTTCCCAATTGCACTTGCTATCAGATCTTCTATGGCATAACGTATGGAAGACTCGTAATCTTCTATAAGCTGTTGAATATCATCACTTTCATCCGTAGAACGTCTTTTATATGGACCCTGCGGATGACCCCATGCATATCGAAGTGCCAACATATTGGGTAAATCACGGTTAAACCTTACAGTTCCTGTTATTATATACTGGGCAATAACTTCATTGGTAAACTCCGCATCGTTTCTTAAATTCTTATCCCTTGCAGATTTAAATGTGCCAAGAGCATGGGCAACCTCAAGTTTTATCTTATCCTTGCGCCTATCATATTGCCCATAATTTTGCTTTACATTGGAACCGTAAATCTTATCCGCTATCTTTGATATAAGTTGTTGAACATTGCCTTCCACCAATTTATACGGTGTCATGGAATTATATTTCATATAATCCTTTGATTTTCTCAAGGCATGACCAAATCTATGAGCCAAAGTCCATGCAGTAGCAGGAACCTTTTCGCTTCCTTTGTTATTAGTATAAATTATGGTTATATTATCAGGATTAAAGTCAATATCTAATTTAAGATTATCCTTTACCCATTGTTCCGATACCTCCCCAACTTCTGTATGTTTCCATCCTTCCTTCGTAGAAACCAAATACATATCAACATCTTCCGGTAATTTACTCCAAAGATTCTTAATCTTTTCCACACCGGAAGGAGAAGTCACAATACCTCTACTAGCCTTGTCCCAACCCCTTGGTTTATCCTTTGGTTCCCATTCTCCTATTCTCTCAAATGTATTTATAGGAGCCTCTTTTATTAATTTATAGGTTTCTCCCAATAAAAACTGATCTTTATCTCGCATTAATATATTTATACATTGACAATAATATATTACATGATAATATAAGCAAAACTATGAACGAAGAAATCTGGAAAGACATATCAGGATATGAAGAAAAATATCAAGTATCCTCTCAAGGCAGAGTAAGAAGCTATAAGAAGTTTTCAAATTCCTATAAAATATTAAAGCCATATTATGTTAATGGATACCCCAAAATTATCCTAAGTCTCAATAATACCGTTAAGAAATACAGAATACACAGGCTAATAGCAGAGGCATTTATTCCAAATCCTCACAATAAACCCTGTGTAAACCATATAAACGGTATCAAAGACGATAACAGAATGGAAAACCTAGAATGGGTAACATATTCTGAAAATATGAAACACGCCTTTAAAACCGGCCTTTTTATTCCCAAAACAGGCATAGAAAACAAAAAGTCCAAAAGATTATTAGTCTTTAAAGACGGAAACCACATAGCCACCCTTTATGGCTTAAAAGAACAAAAGGAATTCGGACTAAATGCCTGTAACATTTACCAATGTCTTAAAGGTATTATAAAGCAACATAAGGGATATACTTTTAAGAGATAGGTATACGCCCCCTTATATAGAAGGTATACCCCATACCCCACCCCTATATAGGGGGGCACTGCCCCCAAACAAACTTTGTTTTACAAATCGCCTAATAGCAAATTTTTGCAGATGGGGTCTGTTTTTACACTTTGTTTTACAAATCACTCGATTTTTTTCCGACCCTGTGCAAAAAAAAACCCGATCCATTTCTGGATCGGGTCTTGTGTGAGGTGCTTCTGGCTTATGCCTTTGCCTTGGCCTTGGGCTTGGAAGCCTTGGGCTTCTCGGCAGGTGCAGGGGTGGCCTTGCTCTGGACATACTGACGGAGGACATGGACGATGAGCTTGGACAGGGTGACATCGAACATCTCGCCTTTGGCGATCTCTTCGAGGCTGGCCTTGAGTTCGTCCTCGCAACGGAAGGTGACCATTGAGGACTTCTGCTTGATTGTGGCTGACATGGGCGTTTGTGTTTTTGGGTTACGGCAAGCGTGACCGGCGTTGTGCTGGTGCGTTCCGATTGCCATATTGAAAGACTAGTCTCGTGCCTTTCGTTGGTCAACGACTATTTTCGTTGCCCTTCACTTTTTTTCTAGGGTGCAAAGTCGGTGTGTGAAACGGGGTTGTATTTTTACAGGGTGTGGCATTACCGCAGAGGTTGGTTTTCAGGAACGATTTGTAAAACAAAGAATGTTCAAACTTTGTTTTACAAATCGAAACCGGGCGGAGGGTCTGTGTTTCCCGGTTTCCCGGTTTGAGTCTTGACATCGAAGCAAAAGAAAATCCCCATCACCTTTCGATGATGGGGATTACCCGTTTGCCTTTTCTCTTCTGCCTATTCCTTCTCGTTCATCTCTCTCTGCATGAAGTTTAGAATATCCTCCATCCGGTCGGCGGCTTGGTTAGGGCAGTTCCGAACAAGGAAGCGACGGACTCGGCTGGCTACTTGATTGCCTCGGCCCATGATATTCTCTGACTTGAATTTCTTTTTGGGCTTGCCTTCGATGATGATCTCTAGGTCGGCTTGGTCAGGGCAACCTATGCCTTTCCACAGGGTGAGACTGACTGACCATTGACCGGAGCAAAGGGCACGAACGGAGGATTGGGTGTATCGGTTCATAGGTAGGAACGGAGGATGTTGGCGATGATCTTTGTGTGCTGTGCCCTGCCGTGGGCTTTCATGTAGCTTTCGGTGTAGATGCCGATATCGGCTTTGTTAAGGTCGGAGAGTTTGATTGTGACTTCGTCCCTGTAGGCTGAAAGGGCTTTTATTAAAACGATGATGTCGTTTCGGGTTAGAGGAACATGGGACTTCATAGCGTGTAGTATTTCGGGGAGCGGTCTTCCAGCATTCCTACTAGGAGGAGTGCTTTCTGTGCGGTGGCGACACGCTTGTTGCCAAGCTGGACGCTACCATCGGCGTATGCTGTGACATCCATCCTGTATCCCTTCTTGAGAAGGAGATTCCAAATGGCTTCTAGGTTTTGTTTTTGGCTCATGGGATCTGCTGGTTGAAGCATTGGGATAAAAATATCACCGGCAAATCGTGGGTCAATACTTTTTTCTGATTTTTTTTGGGCCTCGCCGGTCGTCGATTTGTAAAACAAAGTTTGGTGGTTGGTTGTACTACATCGTTGGTTCGCCGGTCGAAGATGGGCTTTCGCCGGTCGTCGATTTGTAAAACAAAGTTTTGTTCAATTTTGTTTTACAAATCGGTGCGGGTTAGACCGGCGTGTAATACCTTGCCTTGCGTGTAGTACAAAAAAATACAATACAATACAATACCTTATCTGATATTGTATTGTATTGTATGGAGTCGTACTCTTTGTATTACTAGTGCTTACGATAGCTTATGGAGTAGATTTCGGGATTCCAACAAGCTCGGCAATCTTTGCACTCATTGTTCTGTTGTGGGGCAGGGCAGGTGAATGATGACTTGGACACACCGCTTGTGGGCAATCCTAGCCTTTCGGCTATGGCATCGGGTGCAGGGCCGTCAATCATGAGGGCAGAGAGACGGATCGTCAGGTTCTTTGGCTTCTCATAGGTTGCCATGTATTGTTCAACCATTGCATATTCCCTAGTCGGAAGCCAAAAGGTGATGTGGGGCAGATTCTTTGCAATCTCGGCAATCTTTGCAAGGTGATCGACACTCTGGATGTCTCCACTATCATGCCAGCGAAAGAATCCGCTTTTCTCCTTTCGGTTGATAAGCCATGTGAGAACGGATGTCCACCTATCACTCTGTAGTGATGCGAAACGCTGTTGCATTGCGTCACGGGTCGTCTTAAAAACATAGCGTCCCTTCATTGCATAGCAAACGGAACACACAGAGCCTTTGATGTTTCTCATCTTTTGCCCTATCTTGCAATAGACGGCAGGGATGGAATATCCGTGGCATGGCATCTTTGACGGATTGGACAAAGAGCCAACGATTGATTTTGCGATTTTGATTGTGAGTTTGGGTGTGGTAGTCATGGGACTTGAAGCATCGGATAGATCAAAAGGGATTGCAAGAACTATTTTCAACTTTTTTTTCGGTTGACTTTTCTTCGATTCGAGCATCGATTTGTAAAACAAAGAATGTTCAAACTTTGTTTTACAAATCGTTCCTGATTATCTCGATGGTTTCAAACTTTGTTTTACAAATCGTCCCTGATTTTCTCGATGGTGGTGTTTCGTTGTTGGGTATGAAAACAAAAAACCCACCACCTTTCGGTGATGGGTCTTTGTCGGGGGGATTGGGGGAGTCTATGATCTCAAGTATGCGATATCTTTGGCATGATACAGGGTCAGGGCATCTTCTTCTGTCAATCCGATAAACTCATAGGGATCGAAAAAGATTTCATCGGGATAGTATGTGAAGAGAACTTTGATAGATCCATCCTCAAAGGTCGCAATGACTTGGGGCATGGGATCAAAGGGATTCTCTGGCATCTTGGTGATCTTGCACTCAACGATTTTCATGGTATTTGATTTGTTGGGGATGCCTCCTGTCACTCACTCAAGTGACAGGAGGACTTTCCCATTGCCTTTCTCTACTACCTACTCAAATGATTTCGATGTGGTCGCCTTTGGCAACGATGCCAGCGATGTGGGATGGGTCAAGTTTGAACTGGGCAAACTTGCTTCTCTTGAAGTTGCAAGCCTTTTCAATGTCCTTCTTGGCAAGGGTCAGGGGGCGAGAGTTGACAGGTGCTTTCGTAACCTTTGCGGGTTCGATGGTCTGCTTGTCGTGGACATATCCGTAGATGTAGATTTCGCCAGTTTCGGTATGCTGTTTGATGCCCTTGCCGATATTTTCAAAAGTCTCCTTCTGCGTGTAGGAGGAAGAGACTCCTTCTGTCAGGGTTTCGTTAAGGCTTTGGAGCATTTCGTCCTTGGCTTGAATCTCTAGGTCATTCTTGGGGACATACGCCTCTAGGGTCTTCTTGTCATCGGCAACGGCAGAACGATAGTCAATGCCGAAGTTGATGACATACTTGGAAGTCTCCTGCGTTCCCTTGGTCGTGTAGAGGAAGGAAACAAAGGTGCAACCATTCTCGGTCGCCTCACGGAGTTGATCGACTGCCTTGATCTTGATGTTTTGCATAGTAGGATTTGGTTTGGTTTTGGGTTGATGTCTTATCGACAAGGAAGAGATTACCACAACCACGCCACAGGTCAATGGGTTTTTTTCATTTTTTTTCTACTCTGAAAACCGAGCCACCGGCGTTCTTACGGTGACGATTTGTAAAACAAAGTTTGAACATTCTTTGTTTTACAAATCATGCCCGTGCAAATAATAAAAAATTCGCTTGACATCCAGAAAATGAAAAACCCCACCACCCTTTCGGATGATGGGGTTTTCCCAGTTTCCCTTTCTTCTACCTTACACAAATGCTAGTCCAAGGGTCTTCATCTTGAAGCTCTCAATCTCGTCCCTAATCGCCATCCTCTGACGGAACAGGGCCATCTCTTCTTTTTGGAGAGCTTCCAGCTTGGCTTTCTTTTCAGCCTCAAACTCTGCCACCTTCTCCAGCTTCTTGAAGCGGTCAAAGAGGTTACGGCACTTCTGGATTGCCTTCACCTTTTCGGAATCGGTGACAAGGTTGGGATAATCGCCAGAAATTTGACGACCAGCAAGGATATGCTCGACAGCACTCTCCATGTTCTCAAAATAGCACTTGCCCACTCCGTAGACATCGGACTCCGTTGTGAACTTTCCAGTTCGTATGAAGGTGTGATAATTGCTCCTACGATAGATCAACTCCCATCCTTTTGCTTCGATCTCGACAGGGCATACTCGCAGTTCGGTGATCCAGTTAAAAATCTGGACTCCGTATGACTTGAACTTCGGCGGTGTTTTCATTGTGTGTGTGTGTTGGTGTTTGGGTTTTGGGTTGGTTCTCACTTCTGCATAGTGTCGCAGTAGACTTGAAAGGACAGGTTGCCCTTCAAGTAACCACTTATGGCTACGCATTGGTGAATCGGATAGCCAAGATCCTCGGCTAGAGTCATGAGTTTCCAGTATGAAAACTTTTTGGCAAGCCTTTTCGCATCGGTCAGGTTGCCGTTCATGAGATTTTCGATAGCGTTCATTGTATGATAGATAGTGTGGGTTGGGTGTGCGGGTATGAAGCTATCAACAAAAATCGGGTATGCAAGAACTTTTTTCAACTTTTTTTGGGCCTCCGAATTCCCCGATTTGTAAAACAAAGTTTTGTCCTACAATATCTTATCCTACAATGTTTTCATGCCTTCGCCCGGTGACGATTTGTAAAACAAAGTTTGGTTTAATATTGTTTTACAAATCGACTACCGTTGAGCCGTGCGTATTACCTTGCAATACTTACAATGCAATATAAGACAATACATTACAATACCTTCACTTATAAGACAATACAATATAACGAATTGTATCGTAATATCCTACAACTTTTTACTTTACAATTCCTTTGAAATCTACTTGGGAATCATTTCTTTCAATTCCTTTGAAAGATTCCCCTACAATCATTCCCCAATACCTTCCCAATATCCCTGTATCTGTATTGGTAATACCCTTGGGCAATATCCCTTTGGCCCTTCGGGGCCAATATGTATTGCCAATTCCCTTGCCCAAACCTTTGTCCCTACTATTGCCTCGTGCCTATCAATACATTCCCAATTTATTTCCAATATCTTCCCAATACTATTTCCAATACATTGTCAATACATTTATTTCTTTATATTTTATTGTATTGCCTTGACTTTTGTCTTCCTTATGATCCTTGTATCGTTATGTCTTTTCGTATCGTCATGCACACAATCCCCCCAATCTTGTTGTGAGGTAGCACCCTGTTGCAATTTTACACGGTGTTGCATTAAAACAGAGTTTGCCATTGTCAATACATTGTATTTTTATAGGTAAAACATTGCCCTATAATACCATACCTTGTATTCGCTATGATCTTGGTAGCACATTTTAATACATTGTCAATACTTTTCTTACAAAAAATTACATTGTAAAGTGAGTGTAATAAGAATATCTTACCAATGTTTGTTACAATGTTTGCCACAATGTAATAAGAATATCTTCCCAATGTTTGTTACAATGTAATAAGAATCTCTTCCCAATGTTTGCCACAATGTAATAAGAATATCTTACCAATGTTTGCCTCAATCTCTTCTCAATGTTTGCCACAATGTAGCAAGAATCTATTTCCAATTAAATCTTATGTAGTCTTTTATTGTATTGCTATTTCCTACTCTGTAAATATATTTGATACGCTTCAAGGGTTTGTTGAATCCCATGTCATAGATGGTTCCGTTGACTACTGCAAAGGCATGATCTCTGGTTACTGCTATGTATCTTCCCCTGTAATAGTCCATGAGCATTGCCCTTATTGTGAGTCCTTTCTTTGGGAGTATGTATTGGATCTGGTATCCTTCTGTCTTTATTAGGGTTTCCACTATCTTGTGTGTCCAGAATCCTTCGTTGTCTTTCCTTCCTGCTTGCCTTGCATAATCATGTGCTTTCTTGTATGGTAGTCTTAATGCTACTGCTATTGCCATGACTGTGCAGTTGTTGGTGTCTATGATCCTGTCCTTTGATGCTCCTCCGTCTGTTATTATCGTTTTGGCCTTTATGAAACTTTCGTGTGCTTTCAAGAGAAGAGTTCCTTTATGGTTAGAATTAAGCATCCTACATAGTATTGTAGTAGTGGTTGTTCTCTTACAATGCAGAACCATTCACCGTTTGGAGCCTTGTTCATTATCATTCCGTTCTTGAAGCGTAGGTAGATTTCTGATTCCTCGTTACAGGTTGGGCAGATTCCTTTCCTTATGACATTGACTCCTTTATTGCCATAGGTTGCATTGACTTCTAGGTTTGTGGGTATTGGTAGTCCTTGGTTTTCGCAGTTATCGTTTATGCAGGATATGGGTTCCTCTTCAAAGTCTTTTCTCATTTCGTCTTCATCGTATGTAGTCTCATGTTGTGATATATCATACAATTCGTGCATCCTTTCCTCTGTTAATACCCTGTAATGGGTTGTAAAAAATACTCTTAATGCGGTAAATGGATCTATTCTCATGGTGTATAACCTGTTATTTTGTTGTAATTCCTTATTTTACTCTGTTAGCCTATAATTTTTCTTGTATTTTTATAGTATTTTTTCTCCATTTTGCCCCACTTTGGCCCACTTTTTGAAACTTTTTCTTATATTTTTGGGCATTTTTATCAGGGATATTGATGAATAATCTTGTCATTCATCATCTGTAATATGGAATACTTTGTAAGTTTTTTCCTACCTGCATTTCTTTGTTGCTGGTATTGTTGGTCGAGTGCTTCCCTTGCTTCTTCCAGAGTATCGAAATAGTAGAGTTGTGTATCCTCATCGACCTTGTTGCCGAAATAGGTATTTGTCCATTTTCCTCTGCTCCACCATTGGATATGATACAATGTTTTCATACCAGTTCTGGATGATCTTTCTTGGTCTTGGTATAGTCTGACCACACTTGTAGGTCAAGTTTGGCGGGTGTCATGCCTCTGTTTTCTGCTTCCATCAGGAACCATCTTTCGATTTCGGGGTAGCGTTTCTTGCTTGGGGTTGCCTTTGGGACATCGTATCCAAGGAACTTCATCCACTTCAAAATATGGGTATCAAGGACTGCTACCTTGGTGTTGGGTCTGGAATGAAGGACAAAGAATCTTGCTGTCTTGCTTCCTATTCCAGAGATGCTTTCCAGTTCTTCTATGGTAACAGTCTTGAGTCTTCCCTTGAACTGAAGGATCTCCTTGAAGGCATGACCGATCCTCTTATATTGTCCTAACTTGAACTCTCTCATGTGGATCTCTAGCCAATTATTCTTGATGAGAAATTCAAGATGATCGAAAGGCTTGCCTATCTGTTCCCACATACAACGCTTGAGAAACTCGTCGAGCTTCTTTGCCTGTTGCTCTGCTCCCTTTCCTGCCACAAGGATAGCGAACATTAGGAACTCTTCCAACTCCTCCTCTGTCCTGTTGAAGTTGGTGATGGTCTTTGGGGTTATCATTGTATTACTTCTTAATTCCTTGTTTCTTGTTGTTCTTTAAGTTCTTGCCACAAGGATTGTATGATCCTGTTGGCAGTAACAAGCATCTCTTGGGCATCCTGCTGTGCCTCTGGATATTTGTCAATTAGGGTTCTGTATGCGTTTTGTAGTGCAGGAGTATTCATTAGAAGAGATGGATGAAGTAGTTGATAGTGGTAGCGATTAGCATGATGACACAAACCAGCATCATAAATGCAAGGAAGGCAATCAAGGGTAAAAGTGCTTCAGCTTCGATTTCAATTTTCATTGTAGGATATTTTTATACATAGTCGATTTGACAACCAGTAGCTTCCCATTCGATGTTGTTGGTGTCAAACCAATTTTTGATGTCTCTCTGGATTTGTAGCTTGCGTTTGTCCTTCAGTTTGCCTTCTGTCCATTCTCTCATACCGTCTGCATTAAAGACTCTCCACGATACTTGGTTTTCACCTATTGCCTTACGATATTTAACTTCGCACCACATGGGTTTATCCTCATAGGTGAACTCATGTGTCGTGTCAATGAACTCATATCCATTGCCGATACATCTGTGATCGGTCTTTTTGGCAATTAGCCTTAATTCATTCATGGTAAGGGTAGGTTTTCGCAGTCTATCTTGATAATACGATATTTTACATTGGAATACGATGCTTTCATCTGTTTGCTGATATTTGCCAGATCGTTATGTCTTTGTATTGCATTCTTGTATTCCTCTATAATGTTCTTGTAGTCACCAGAGTCCATGATGTTCTTCCAATCCCTCATCCTCGGTGTCTTAAATTGAAGGACATAGAAGTGCGAGTCTCCGTTCTGGTTGGAGTGCCATTCGTATATTCCGTTTGTAACGATCATTGGTTTTCGTCCTCTGGATGGTTGTCCCTGCAATACTCTGCAATACCGGCATCGTATCCCATCTTGTATTGTGCATAGTTATACACATCCATTTCGTTACTCCAAGGATTGTCTTCTACTCCTTGCTCATACGCATCGACGAATCCCCTGCAATAACCGATATTTCTCGGATTAGGTTGTAATGTCATTGTAAGTCCTTATTGTCCTTGATCTTACGCACAACTGGTTGAAGGTTGTGCATGATTGTCTGAAGGTGTTCGCTAGTCTCTTCGATGGATTCGGTTAGTTCCTCGTCCTCTGGATTGGTTGATCCTTTGCATTGCCACAGGATACTCTCCGCATCCTTGATGGCATTATACATTGACCAGAATGTGTGTTCGGTGATGGTGACTTTGGGTTCCATGTTGCCGATTATGGTTTAGGGTTTGCTTGGAGTCAATAGGTTTTTACCACCAAGAGTCATAATACACTTTCCTACCTTGACTGATCTCATACATTGCAGTTGCAATGAAGTGAAGATCCTGCTTTTGGGATTCTTCGTCAGGAGGATTGTTGCCAAAGAAAAACCCTGTGGTCTTTGGTAAGTCATTGGTTAATATAGCTTTCTGAAGATTTGCAAGATCCTCCATTGTAAGAAGGAGTGGGATACAGTTAAACGACTGCTCCTTGCCTCCCTTCTGACGATAGAGTTTCTCCATCCAACCATGTAGGTCATGGTGTTTCCTCCAATACTGGATCTCTTTACGATCTGCTCCCTTGCGGATCTTGAACTTCGATAGCCCATCCTTCTTGGCTACCGAATAAGTATACATATCGAGTCCCATATTATTATTCCTTGATGCCGTTGTCTTTCAATGTCTGTGCAAACTGCTCTTCTGATGCCTTCTTGCACTCGGAATAGTCCTTGAAAGGAGAACGAGCATAGGAACTTGTGTCCTCCCAATGGAACGATACTCTTGCCCAATTATCTGCCTCGAAAAAAGCCGCACGATGCACAACACACTCATGTTGCCATACAAGGCAGGTTATCGTATTGGTTAAGACAACTACCAGCAATGCCAGTAGCGTTATTACAATGTTGTTTTTGGTTTGGTCTGTCATTGTTTTGCTTGGTTTTGGCTTATCCATAAATTACTTCTCCAAAGAGACAACATTGTAAGTAGACATCTGATGTCTCGGCATCGTCGTTTTCATTAAGGAAGTTTGCCATGTGGTATGGGTAATCGCTTGCCATAACCTGTAATCCCTTTGCCATACTCTCTAGGTTCAGAGTATAGGTCTTGCCCTTCTCATAGTTTGGAACGCTAATGATTAAAGCCCCACCTTTGTTTGTAGGATAAGATAGATGACGAAACTCCCTGTCATCCTTCTCGGTATTGTCAAAGTTTTCGGGCTTTACAAACTCGTCGATCTGATACCAGTAGTTCGATCCTCCTTCAAATGCTCCACACAGGAGATCGGACAGTCTATTGATTGTCACATCCTGCCTGTATCCTATCGTTGCCGGTTTCATTGTCTTGGTCATTTTGGGTGTTGGTGTTGGTTGGAAAATTGTTCCCTGCTCCTCCGTCGAGGACTATCTTCGCTAAAAGATTCGGCGTTGCAATCGCACAGGGATTATTCGTAGACAGATTCCCCTGTCTACACGGGAGTTGCTCTCTGCCTTTTGCTCCGACTTGAGACGGATTGGAAGCATCTTTTCTTCCAAGTAGCATTTCAACTATTGAGGATCTTATAGATTTTTGTGGTCAGGTCAATACTTTTTTTATGGTATGTCATCGTCATCGTTTGCCCAATGAACCAGAAGGATTATCACTATCCAGAGAATGAGCAGGATGTCAAGGATGATCGTCATTTCACATGGAGGACATATTGCCCTCTAATGTAGATCGTATTGCCATGAATTGCACAATCATTCAGGTCATCCATGAAGACCGTGCAGTATTTTCCACTTACAATGATGTCATCGTCATCTTCGATCTCCTTGTTGATGAAGTCGATGTTGAGGTTGTATGAGTCAGAGGCATGGAATCCCTCGACCTTTTTTGCATTTTTCAGCAAGTCTAGTGCTATTAGTGCGTTTTTTGTCATAGTGTTACATTCTCCCACATTGAAATTAAAGGTTCGTCATTGTTAGAAATAAAATCGTTAATCATCTGAATTACCCGTCTCTTCTGCTTGTCCTTGGTTTCCACGCTAAAAGTCTGCGTGTTGCATCCCTTGAAATACAAGTGTTCCCTGCTATTGGTGTCTTTGTATTTCCTCTTGGAGATGATAACGGATCTGAACCTGTTATACATATTTGCATCTCCGTTGAAATCTTGGAGATCAAACACAATCTTCCACTCGGTGTAGATACACTCCCACTCGGTTCCGATTGCGGCTCGACTAATTTTTTTGTCAAGAATTTTCACTATTTTGTTAGCTTAATTTGTAAGTATTGTTGTATGAAAATTTGTGCTATATGTCAATCCCAAATTCCATCATGGGTTGTAATTGATGGTAAAAGAAAAAACCTTCAACGGAGAAAGTATTGTTTAACTTGTTCACCTTTTGGCTTACATAATACTGCAAAGTTAAATGTTCCATTGGAGATTAGAGGTAGGGGCAGGATAAGAAAAAAGGGTGACACATATAAATATCAAAAGGAAAGAGGATTGAAAAGAAAAACCAAACTTGTAAAATTATATGGTGGATGTTGTAAAATATGTGGTTACAAAAAGAATCTCGGTGTATTACAATTTCATCATAGAGATCCTAAAGAAAAGATAAGTCAATTAGATGTTCGTATAATAACAAATAGGACATGGCAATTTTGCCTTGATGAAGCAAAGAAGTGTGATTTGCTTTGTGCTAATTGTCATGCGGAGCATCATTATCCAGAATTAAGTAAGTGGGCCGGGTCGGAGTCGAACCGACAGTCTTGACCGTTATGAGCAGTATGTTTTAACCCTTAAACTACCAGCCCTTACTTAAATTTGTTAGTTGATGTTAGACTTTGTTAAGCCTTTTCGATACCCTCCAACAAGGTAAAGGTCTTGAGGTGTTTGACGGCATCACCCATTGCAGAGTCGAGAGTGATGAACATTCCCTGCTCTTGCGTGTTGCCATCCTCATCGTCGTAACGATAAGCGTATCCTGCCTCTTTGTAATAAACCAGTTGGAGTGTTGGTATGTGTTTCATTGTATGTTAGATAATGGTTGATTCCATGTCGATATTGGTATGGATCATAAGTTCCTCAATATCGTCAATGAATGAGTCCCTTGCCTCGACCCAATTTTCAATGTCTTGCTCTGTTGCACCTTCCTTGTTCTTCTGAACAAAGGCGAGGAGCATATCGTTAAGAGAGTCTTTAAGACCGTTCTTGATTTCGTCTATCATTTGTGCGGATGCTGTTTTCATGTTGGAATATAATTCTAGCCGATCTTTGCAGGAATGTCAATAGGCAATTCACAATAATTTTCGTGTTGCCAATTATGCAATGCCCTACCAAGTGCGATCCTGTTGCCAAGTTTGCGATTCGGATGATCCTTGTCGTGGCAGACTGCAATGCCCTTTGAGGTATTACCTACCCTGTCTGTCAAGAAGATTTCGGTGTGGTATTGCGAGTTGTGACAAACGAATACTTTCCAACCTTGTTTGCGGAGTTGTTCGATTGTCAGATGTTTGATGTCTGGTTTGTTGTGCATTGTATTATCTCTCCTTGCTTAACAATTCGTTCTTGATGTCCTGCTGAAGTTCCTCCAAGTCCTTTAAGATTTCAGATGCCTCATCTAGTAATTCCTTGATCGACTCGTCCTCGACATCGAACTCGTCAAGGACGGCATCGAGATCGGAGAGGAGTGTTCCTTCTGCGACTCCACACCATTCGAGGAGTTGTCTGGTTGTTGTTTTTTCTGTTGGGGTTTGCATAATTTGTAAATCGGTCTATGTGGTATGAATGTTCTCATTGAAGGACAAGTTCATTCTCTGTCATATAAGCGAATTGATCCTGTGGGTGTGCCTTGAAGGTTCCGATTGTTCCGACTTCTTCTGACACAAAGAACCAGATGCCTTCGATCAGAACAGCAGGACGACCCATCTTCATTTTGACTTGTGTATGTGCTTGTATCATATATCAATCCTCCTCTTCCTCGTTATCTTCCATCATTTGATAGTAGTTGTCAAGATCCAAGTCGTAGTAAAGATCACTACCCTCTGGAATCTCATCCATGTCCTCATAGCAGTTGTCTTGCTCACCATCGGGGCCGACGATGTATTCACCTGCAAACATATATCCTTCATCGAAATATGTCATGCGAAGTGTTTCGCCGGTCAACTTTGCAAGCTCTCGTATGACTGCAATCGGTGGACTCCATGCCGTCTGGAAACTTATGTCACCAAAGTCCTCGACATTGTTGATGCTATCGTCCTCCAATGTCCAACAACTGTATGCGTTCCACTTGGTGTCCCATTTGTCAACACTCCAATCATACCAGTTCTTGTAACCATAGTCCTTCAAGTTCTGCTCTTGTAAGAGGTCGTGTTCCTTCTGCCTTGCGTCTATCTCCTCCTTGGTTTTCGGTTCGGTGATCTTCTCTATCGTAGATTCTAGGGTAGTCTTGTAGATTCCCTCTGGCATAGGGATTATCTTGTTGAAGTCAATACTCTTGCCATCATCTGTAAGATAAGGCTTGATGACTTCTCCGATATTCTTTCCGCTAGTGCAGGAAAGACTGTTTGTGCAATGATTAGGCATTGTATTATGTTGTTTGTTTTGGTGTTGGGGTTAATCTCTTACCAGAAACAGATGTCCTTGGTCAAGCACATCATTGGTTTCTTCCTCGGAAAATTCCGTTCTGGTTATGGGGTAGTATTCCTCATCCTCGGCATCGTAGATCGTGATGGTATCCTCCAACCGATCCTTGGGCATGGAGTAAAGAATGTTGAGTAATTCAGCGTATGTCATTTGTCAAATGGTGTGGAGTAAGACCAAGAAGGTTCTGCTTTTACCTTGAAGAACATTCCGATCAACGGAAGGTTCGGGTGAGTTTGGAGTTTGACCCTGTAATCGGCATAAGCCCACAGGAATGATGCAACGAATCCCATCGCTAGGATGATGTTGACTCTGGTTGTGTATCTTCTGGATCTGATTATTGTTCTTGCTGATTTCATAGTGGGCCGAATTTATTGTAGTAACAAATGATTACAAAGAGTAACAGGAAAGTGAGTAAGGTCATGTGGTTGTAATACGATATTGATTCTTCAATCCTGCCATTGTATCCCAAAGGGTGAAGGTGTCAATCCTATTCTGTGCTTCTTTTTGGGAATCGGACTGAACATTGTTGATGCTCACCCACTTCTTCAACGATGTGTTAAAGTATTCGACAATGTATTTCATTCGATTTCGTAAATGTGAGTGCTGGTCGTTGTCTGCTTGATGCGATAGAAGTTGGAGATGTGAACTCCTGCTTCGTTGTCTGGATCGTTGCGATAGAGGTGTCTTGCTCCTTCTTCTGCATCCTCTCTGTTCTCATAAGTCAGGGAATATCTGTCAGACCACTTCCTACGATTATAGACTTCGATAGTGAAGACGGTTTGTGTCTCGGTGTTAGTCATGGTAAATGTGTGCCGTGATCTCGTTGGCTTGCGTGTCGAATGTGATCCTAGTAGCAAACCCTCTCATAATGCAATGAGGTTGTTTCTTCTGTGCATGACTCTCAATATAGGGAACCTTGATCTTGACATGGTTGACCATGTGGCAAGCACCTTCCCAATGCACGGTCATGACATTACGACCCTGCTTCCTTGCCTCTGCCTTGTTGTAGTGGTAGAAGAATCTCTTGGGTTTGACTGCAATGATATTGTTTTTCATTGTATTATTCCTCGTAGGGGATGTCACTTGCAATTTCATACACATTCCACAGGTCTTTGTTGAGAGTGTGAGAATACTCAAGCGGTTCGTCGGGTGTGCCAGTAGTGGCATACTTGTTCTCGGCAATTTCGATTGCCTCTTCGGGACTCTCTGCCTCGACATACATCGTGGCATAATGAACTTCAGGGATGCTTACGCTATATTTCATTTTGCTTTGGTTGGTTTGGTTATGGAGACTTTAGCTTTGCAGAGATCCTTGCTCTGGTCAATCGTTTTTTTCTCTTTTGCGATTCTTTTTTTTCTACGAGTGATAGCCTTGGAAACTTCCTTTATGATGTCGGGTTTGAGATAACTGTCATTGCTTGTATCAATATGTGTGTCAAGAGGATTGCCACTCATTGTAGTATAATCGGTTACATAGATTTTGGCCTTGTCATGCTTCATGATATAGACCTCCCTTATGATAATGTCCTTCGTGTATTGCAGGATTCTCATACCCTGATCGTATCATCATCGTGTATGGATGCAACAACTTTTTTTGAAAACATTGTAATACGCCTCCGTTGCCGGGTGACGATTTGTAAAACAAAGTTTTAATATTCTTTGTTTTACAAATATCGCAGCGGGAAGGTTCGGTGGTCGGATCTGAAAACGAAAAACCCCACCACCCTTTCGGATGATGGGGTTTCCCATGAACAGGATCTTACTTCATGTAAGACCCTTACCAACAAAGTTGGTGGGATCGTCGGGACTCGAACCCGAAACCAATTCGTTAAAAGCGAACTGCTCTACCGATTGAGCTACGATCCCTAAAGTCATTTTTGTTTCGTTGATTGTTGGTGCATCCAGTAGGAATCGAACCTACATATAGGCTTTAGAAGAGCCTTGTCCTATCCGTTGAACGATGGATGCTTTATTAAGGTTGGAAGTGGCGGAGGGAATCGAACCCTCGCTAATCCCACATCTAGGGAAGTTATAGGTATAAACTATATCGTGCTTCCAATTACACTACGCCACCTTGTAAGTTTTAGTCCTCCTTGGTTTGAGTTGCCTTCTTGAAGAAGTTCCTCAAGGCATTAAGGACAGTCGTTGTATCCTGCTTCTTCTTGATGAAGCGACCCTTCTCGTCCCTGACATTGTGATATGCCGTGGGTGTCGGTGTAGGCTTGCTGGTGTTCTGGTTTTCGTGGCAACCACATTGACCTCCGCAACATCCATCGTTGCCCTTATTGCCTACCTCATCTTCCTCGGTGTAGGTGTATCCACACTTCTTGTCGAGGTAGTCGGTCAAGGTTGGTTCCTCATTCGTGGTCTTGCCAGCACATCCTCCTCCGTAGCAACCAGAGTATTCATCGTCGTAGCAGTTATCACAAAGGTCGTCACCATTGCCGTTGTAGTTCTCGTTATTGAGTTCCAACTTGCAGGAACAGCAATTACCAAGTCCTTCATCGTCATCGTCATCCTTGCACAGATAGCAAAGATTATCTCCGTTGCCATCATAGGTTTTTTTGTTCAAGAATCCTCCACAATTATCGCAGGTATCATCGTTGTCATTGTCCTCATACTCTCCACCATCGGAGGAGTAGAGATCAGAGTCGAACCCATTCTCTCCACGATCCAGTTTGCTCCTCCAATCGTCGGTGTATTCAGCAACAACCTCATAGCGACAGGTGCGACCCTTGGTGTTGTTGTAGTCGGCAGGGATCGCCACAACATCCTTGGGATTGATCTTAACAATCATCGTATGACCTCCGCTTGAATCCCTGAAGTGAGGGAGGTATGCAATCGAACAGAAGTGCAGACCATAGGAGCAAGTGCGATCCTTGTCCTCATCGACACGATTGCGAGGCATCTCACAGACCTTGCCAACGGAGTTGTCGAACTTCCCACTATGAATGTCCTTGTAATCTGCCTTGACATTCTTGTAGGCAAGGAAGCAACCATCCTCGGTGATCGGGAGTTCCCCAACCTCAAGGAAGTCGTAGAGTTCATCTACTGCTCTCTTGGAAGGATTCTGCATGAGGTTCTCCAAGAACTTCACAAGAGGCTCAAACGGAAGATCCTGCTGAACAAAGCTAATGATCCTCTTGGTGAGAGTATTATGGAGTTCTTCATCGTTATACACAAGGATGCCGTCCTTAATGGAAATACCATGTGAGAGGTAGGCATTGAGTTGACGAGAGACATCGACATACTCCACGAACTTGTGCCAGAATCCGTTCTTCACGGCATCCAGCAGGATGTGGTAGTTGGGATGGTCGGTGTCAATCGCATAGGACTGACCGTTGACAAATGCGGCGATCTTTCCAGATCCCGTAATTGTGACTGCGTTGTTGGTGGTGTTCATAGCGTTAATGATCTTATCAGGGTTTTGCTCGGTGTCAATACGATTTCTTTGTATTACTTGAGATTTTCTACAAGCAGGAGAACTTCGTCAATCGACCAGTTATAGGTTCCAATCCTTGACAAGAGCAAGGAGATTGCCTTGTTAGACCCTGCATACTTGATCGGTGTGTTGGAACGAAACGAGTGACCCTCAAAGAGCAAATGGTCAATACTCCGATACTTGTAATACTTATCCATGCACTCGTTGACCTTGTTGACAAAGACCTTGAACTCGTTGTCCTTGGCAAGTGACATGAACTTGCTGTGCTTTACAATGTTCTGAATTGTCGATTGGTTGTAGTGATAGCAAGTTGCAAGACCTTCTTTGTCAATGTCGATCTTGATGTTGTCGTTGATCCATTTGATAAAATCAACACAAGTGGCAGGAAGGTTCTTGACATTGTTCTCGGAAACCATGACCACATCCTTTTCGGTAAGTTCCATGAACTGCATGACCCGATACAGGTCACTCTTGTTGGCAATAAACTTTTGCAGACCCTTGATCGGGAAGTTGATGTCGTAGTTTTCCTTGGGTTTGACAAGGTAAAACTTTGGAGTCTGTGCATCGAATACCTCGGCATCCCAACCCTTCTTGTCGAGATCACCAAGATAATAAAGGTTGAACTGACCCTTGACCCTTTGCGTGGTCGTGGTCGTGCGACCCTTGCGTGATGCAGGGATGGGTTTGGGCAGACTGCTCACAGGCAGGAATGATTCCTTGGGGAACCCATTGGCAATCATCTTGTCGTATGCCTTACTTGAGAATACACAAATCTTGGTGTCCTCGTTAGACCTGACATGATGCCTGACACGAGAGATGCCACCCTTGATGTCATCATGGTAATACCATGTGATATTACGACCCATCTGGACATTGTGACTCTCGTTGATCTTGGTTCTGTAATACGAAGGCTTGCTGTATGTAATGCAAGGTATGGGATCGTCGGAAATGTGGTTGACCACATTAGCCTTGATGATCTCCCTGATGAAACCGTATGGATCGGAAATGTCCATGCCCTTCCACATGAGTTTGTCGATCTTCATACCTTGTATGAAAGCGAACTGGTTGTGCAGGGTATAGACCATGTGCAAGGCATCGTAGATGTTTGTCTTCTCGGCAAGCATCTCGGTCAACCTCTTCTTGAAGTCCTCTTGAACCATTGCCAACTTGTCGTTGAGTGCCTTGATGGTTGCAGGACAATATGAGATAGACTCACGACTTGGAGTGAAATCAATCTCACCCATCTTGAAGTGCAGGACAAGGTTTGCTTTGTAAAGCATATCCCGATACTTGCCGTCGAGCTTATAGGAGTTAATGGGATAGTTGACTCCTCCCATGATGGCAAAGCTACCATTCCAATCCTTCTTGCTATCGGCATAGCTTTCCCATCCATCGCCCTTGAACATGGGTGATTCAATGTTCCACTCGATCTTACCTCCCGTGATGGTAGGCTTAACAGAGAAGAAACGAAATGCCTTGAAGGTTGCCGTCTTGAAGTCCTCAAAGTCACTTGCCTTGACAGGGATCTTGATGGCAACTCCGTTCTCCTCGGTCGTGTTCTCGGTAGATACCAGAGCAATGGCAGGAGTGTTGTGTTGGTTGAAGAAGGCATTGTATGTCCTCTTCACACCCTCATGGATACTCGTCACGGTGAAGGCATCGGTGTAGCAGAAAGGAGACTTGCTACCAAGACCAAGGCATCCAACTTGGTCATCGGTGTTGGTCTTTGTGCTTTCAAAGTATGTCGCATAGATATTGTAGATGTTCTCATGCGAGATGCCGGTTCCGTAGTCTTGAATGGTGATCCAAGGCTCAAGTGTATTGGGCAGATGAATGTGGAAGGGACGATCCTTCTTACCAGATGCAACCATGCTATCGCTTGCATTGCATCCCAACTCACGCACGATGGCGAGAGGCTTATCGGAGTAGAGGTCAGAAAGAATCTGAAAAGCCTTGCGGCTTGACTTCATCTTGAACTCGTTCTCCTGTGTCACTTGTCCGATCTGCTCGACTGTGTTGGTGTTCTCTATCAGTTTCATGGGTGTTGGTGTTTATGGGTTGGTGTCGTATTGACAAGGGACAATCTATACGATGGATCACCCGTGTCAAAACTTTTTTCGGTGTCCGAAACTTTTTTTATTTTTCCGTTGACAAGATACTTTGTATGATAGTGGTAGATGTGGTGAGACTCGAACTCACACTTGACGGATTTTAAGTCCGTTGCCTCTGCCGTTGGGCTACACATCCATACTATGTAAAACTTATTTACTCGTTGTCGTCATATTCTCCATCACTCTCGTCTCTCTCAAAACGAGAAGCATAAAGACCTTCATGCCTTCTGGCATACAAGATACTCTCTTGCCATTCCTGTTCATCGAAATCATCCATGACTCTTGTGCATCCGTATCTGTCATCATCTAGGTTGAACGAGTATGTATTCATGTTTATATGGGGATATTATACGAAATTATTGTTCGGTCAAGCACTTTTTGATGTATGCCTTCAAAATAGGAACTGCTCTCATGTGCTTATGGAAGATATATGAGTCTTTACCGTTAGGGTGAAGGACAATGTATTTGTTCTTTCTAATGAGAACACGCAGTCCTGCTCTCTGTGCGTTCTTGATCTCGGCATCGAACTCCTTGCAATGGTGGTTAGGCATAGGTGTAGGTTGGTTAGGTATGGGTTGAGGAACATGAGACTAGCAGAAGCAGGAATCCGATCAAGCAAATTTTTCATGCACAACAATGTTTTTTTTGTTGTTCTTTGTAATACGCCCCCGTCGCCGGGTGACGATTTGTAAAACAAAGTTTTGTTTAATTTTGTATTACAATACAATACATTACAATATTTTATATTATATTGTATTGTTTTATAATGTAATACTTTATATTGTTTTATAATGTATTACCTTAACTAATAAAGAAACTCCCAATGAAACTTGACATTCCATTGGGAGTTTAGTATTATCCTAACTTTACGATGATCTTACTTACTTCTGCGACAAGCGAAGCGACCCTTCTTGTCACGAAGATTGTGGAACTTGGGCATCAGGCGAACCATACTACCATTGGCATCGAATCCCTTGAAGCTATAACGATCAAAGTTGATCGTCTTCTCAAGAACCTGCATCTTAATTACACGAGGAGTATTGCGATTGCAAAGACCATTGGTGATCTTATTGAGGCTATACTTGATCTCGTTCATCGTGTTGTTGTCGGTGGTGTTGTTTTTCATAACTCCACTACTCTAGTCTTTAATGATGCCGGTGTCAAAATAAAATTTCTCCAACAGAGTAAAAAAGTTGTTTTCCGCCCACCCTCATACACACATCAACGCTACACTATGCTGTATTTTAACATAGTGCGTCATTACGGCACACTTTACTCTGGTAGACACTATTGCCCCGCATTTCCTTGACTTTTGGAAACATTTCTGGTAATGTTATATTCATGATTAAGTTGTTAGGTGACAGGATTTCAACAACAAAAGCAACCAATGATGCACAATTAACAACAACCACAAGCAATGTTGTACAATATATTGTATAACAATAACAAACAAATTATAACATATCAATACATTGTAAATACTTAAAATACAACAACATACAATATTGAGCATTGTCAAACATGTAAACTATTTGACTACAATGTTTTACAAAAAAACCTATAAGTTTTTTTGTTTTGAATGAATATAAAAAATAATTATATTTTAGATATAAATATAAGAACTAAAATAAATTATAAAAACAAAAAGTTTTTATTTGTCCCAAATATACATGGATATAAACCATGTGAGAAACATACCTGAAACATTTATGAAAGCAAAAATTAAATCATTCATCCTTAACTTTTTCCTTTTCGGCTACTTCTTTTAACTCGTCATGAAGTGATCTTATTTTGTCCTTCAAGTCGATAATCTGTACCTTGAAGCTATTCGTGATTAAAACAATTTTACTAGTTTTTCTAATAAGCTTGTTTAACTTAGTTTCAAGAACTCTTATTTCATTAACTATTTCAATTTTCGATCTCACTATTTAATACTTATCAATTCTAAAGTTATATTAAATAATGTGATAACTAGTGTGGTAATGCCACACCATGTTGTATTTTTACAAAGTGTTGTATTAAATCGGCATCAATTTTTCTCTTTGTAATGAAGGGGTGATTTTCTGTGTAAAATCACCGATACTAATAGATATTGGAATATCATCACTATGATCATTACCATAAAATTGATCTAAAAACGATTCTAAAGTTTTAGGGTTTTTATTTAAACTATATCTGGATGTAACCAAATAAAATAAATCATATGCTAAGATGTATCCACTATACCCATTGACATCTCTTTCGGAAGAAGGTATTTTTATTTTTCCATTTATTATATTGTTAATCACACTTTTACGTTCTTCTTTATTATTTACTTTTATTTCTTTTACAGTTTTATTATCATTTATACTATAAACACACAAATAAAGAGGATATGAACTAGAATTTTTAACATCATTAAAAGATTTTTTGTAATTTAAAGTTTCAATATTAAAAACTTTAACCCACTTTAAAAATTCATTACAAGCATTTATATATTGCTGAATTGTTTCAAAACCAAAAATTTTAATTTCTTTATTTATTTTATGTATTTCAGAACCATAAAAAGTTACATTTTCAATATAATTTACACTACTCTCTATTACTCTAGTTAGTGCTACTATATCTATATTAGAATAATTTTCAATTGGGTAATTGTATCCATCAGCTTTAAGTTTTCCTAAAAATTTAGCAACCCAAGGATAATTCTTTTTAACTTCTTTTATAAACAATTTATTAGTTATTGTATTTGTTGTAGGTTGTTTATAAAAAAAATCAGGTCTAATTTCATCATCATATATGTACATTCTATTCTTTTTAGAATCATATGCACCGAAAAGATTATGTCTGCTTTGTAAAATCTTATTATTGAAAGTTACAACACTTTCCGATAATACCGATTCTGTTAAATTTTTATTATCAATGTTTTTATATTGTTCCGGTGTTAATTGAGCAATATCATTTATTGTTTCTTTAAAATTTTCGGGAAATGGAGAGTTATCAATTGATACATATAACATACCATATTTTGTTTTTATATTTTTAAATCTACCATATGTTGGTTTAGCGTTATAACTATAAAAATAAATTTTATTTAAATATTCACATTCATCATTATTTTGTTTTTCAAACATTTTTAATGTTTTATTTAAAAATGTTAACATATGTTCAATATTTTTTATTTTTTCAACATACCAAATTGTTCCATATTGATTACCGTAAGCTTCACGGCATGATGATGTTACTGATGCATATAAAGGATAATTTGAATCATTAAATATAGTATGTGAATAATGTCTATCAAAAATATTTCTAAAATCTTTTAAAAGTTTTAAAACTTTTTCTGACAATCCCGGTTGATTATATTCTTCATCAAGCCATTTATTATCAGCCCTAATTTGCAATACTGCTGAATCCATCTCTTCTATATATGGAAATTGTTTTTTAATATATTCTTTAAAATATTTTTTAAAATATTTTATACCCATATTGTTTTTGGCTGGTTTGTTTGGGTTTGTTAAAATTAGATCAAGAAAATTACCAGTATAATAACTAATATTTTTAATAAGTTCTTGTAATTTTTCTTGATTAGAATCTTCCGATACTAATTCTTCTTTACTTTCCGATATTGCATAATATGCTAATTCACCAGATTTAATATGTTTTTCAACATCATAAAATTCATTTGTTTGCCAATAAAAATCCTTTGCGTCTAATGAACTTCTACTGGTAACGACAAAGGAATAATAATATCCGGGGTTTCCTATTTGTTCATCGTAATCAATATCTGCAAAAACATCGCTTTTTGGAATTTCTACTCTTGTTTTACCGGTTTCGATATTTTTAATTTTGGTCTTTAATTCTTCTGGATTATTTACTTTTACTTTTAATACAACTTTGTAGTCATTTAAACTTACAACATTTAAATACAATGGATAATTTTCTTTGTTATTTATATCTTCATTAAATGAATCATTTATTATAGTTTTTTCAAGGCTTATTAACCAATTTTGAAAAGATATAAATTGTGACAAAGCATTTTCTTTTGTTTTAAATCCAAAAACATTAAGATATTTCTTCAAATTAGCTTCATCGGCAGGATCTGTATATTTCGTATTATTTTCATGAAAATTTTTAACATAATATATGCTACTATCAACATCTCTTTTTGTAGCATCTATTAAATTTAAAATCTGAGAATGTTCTATTGTAACATAATCAAAAATATCTTTCCAACTTCTATCGTAATCATAATTTTTAGCATGTGACACTAAAGATTGTCTATTTTTCATAAACAATGCATTTGAAATAAGTTTTTTAGCCCAAGGGTATTTTTCATCAACTTCATGT
>Ga0208383_1000054_pt1 | contig 25627 bp, 21 predicted proteins | sample CryBogCBE10Sep07_FD_184588 | JGI IMG/M metagenome (GOLD analysis project Ga0208383, IMG submission 184588) | Freshwater microbial communities from Crystal Bog, Wisconsin, USA - CBE10Sep07 (SPAdes) | ecosystem: Environmental > Aquatic > Freshwater > Lake | place: Crystal Bog, Wisconsin, USA...
GGTACATAATTATTTTCAAAACTTAATTCTTGTATAAAATCTGTATACGAAACATGTGATTTATTGTTAAGTATTTTTACTTTAAAATCCTCATAAACGTAAGCACCTGGATATGCTGATATTACGGGATTAGTTCCTTCTGCAACATATTTTTTATGATTATTTATTAATATATCATCCCAAAAGGGTTCAAATCTCATATGAGAATCTATTTGTAAATAGTAATCTTCTCCATTATAAAATTCGTTAGCAAGATATCTTCCTGCCCCCACCCCTATATTTTCTGGAGCTTTACTTACACTAATTTTTATATTATTAAAATCTGGAATCTCTATTTCATTTTTATCAAAATAAGTTAAATGCACTCCAAAATTAATAACATGATTACCTGAACTTTTTTCATAACAATCTTTTATTGTTCTAAAAAGTTCAAAGTCATGGTAAGCAGGTATCTGCACAAATATGCTTGCCATTACCATTTACCCAGTGGACAAGAAGCTTCTAAAAGTTTAGTTTTAGCAGCCATAAAGCAACCGCATTGTTTACATTGCTTAGTTAAATTAATAAGTTCTGGACAAGATAAACAAATATTATACCTTGAATTTGCAATTTCTTCATTTGCATAATTTTTAGAGTCTAAAAGATCCCAAGGTCTGGTATCGCCTATTTTTTTCTTATATTCTTCCCATTTTGACATTATTCGTATTCTCCAGGTATAATAAATTGATCATTAATAAAACTCCACTGTGGACCCGCCATTTTTCCGTATTTATATTTTGGATCTAATAAATCATAAATTTTTGGTTCCGATAAAAGAACTGCTTGCAGTTTTTCATAACATGCAATAGTATTTAATACAGAAGAATCTTTAATTAAATCAACATAATAAATTTGATTAACTAAATCATCTTTTATTGATGATTCAGCAAAACTATCAGATTTTATTAATAAATTACAAAAATCTTCATCGGCAGCAATTGTTTCAGCTACTTCTGTTCCTATAACAAAAGCAAGTGCTTTTGCATTTATTTTAGCATTAATTTTTTGTTTCTTCACTCCTGGAAATGCCCAGTTATAATCATTAAAATTAATCATACATTTTTTCCTTTTTCATCTTTATTATTCTAGCATAGTATACATGTTTCGTCAATAAAAATATCAACATGGGGCACCATTTGCAAGACCAGCACTAAAGCACTGTGAAAGAGTATAGCATGGGCTGCTAGGATTAGCTATGTCTCCTGAAGTACAATAGAAGTTACCAGATCCTCCGCCAGCGGTGGTTGTAGTGGTTGTAGTAGTTGTAGGTGCACCCGAAATATTTGGACAACATGAACCTGATGAAACACTAACTCCTGGAACGCCAGTAACTGGAGAGCCTGAAGGACAACATTGCGGTGAAAAATAATAACCATAACCAGTATTGGTGTAAGCACAAGTACAAGATGATGTTGTTGTGGTTGTTGTGGTAGTTGTAGTGGTTGTAGTAGTGGTTGTTGTAGTTGGTACTGCACCCCAAAACCAGTTATCTGGAGATGACGATGAATATGCAGAATTACTGCCACCAGCATTTGTTGCAGTTGCATAAACATAATAATACCCATTAACTGGAATATAATAAGTTCCAGAACCTCCAGTTATAGTACCTGTTGCATAAACAGAATATGTTCCAGTTCCATATCCAACATAACCGTTGCCTGATGTTGCTGTTCCTGTTCCAGTTCTGTAAACTGTATACGATATTGATGTAGCATTGCTTGAACTAATATTAATTCCGCCTTGTGAATACGGTGTTGTACCTGTAGCTAAACCTTTGTAATAACTAAATGTTGGTGTATATGCTGCTAACGGTAGTGTGGTAACGGAACCCGTAACTGGTGAACCAAAACATCCACCATTTGCTGGAGTAGCTTGCCAATAATAAGTTGTATTTGCTGCAAAAGGTCCTGTTGGAGTTAAAGATCCTCCATCAGTTGTAATTGCACCTAAATAGTTTGGATAACTTCCAGAAGAACTTCCATAATTAATTCCAACAGCGGTTGTATTTGTTCCAAATCCTGCAGTAATTGTCCAACTTGATGATGTTGATGTTGTAGTAATAGTTGGTGCCGATGGTGTTGGTAAAGAATTTGCATTTGCAGTTAATGAAGCTACTCCTGAATTTCCAGCGGAATTATAAGCATAAACAGAATATGTTGCTGATCCAGAAGGGCATCCAGAAATTACTGGTTGATCAACATAATACCAATTGTTTGTTGCATCATAACTATAACCAGTATTTTGATATGTTCCAGTTGGGCCAGATTTCCAATAATATCCCGTTGCTGCATTATGATTTGTATCAACAGAAGCATACCAATAAAATCTAATACTTGTATATGTTGTATTTGCAGAATCTGTTCCGATAACTGGTGTGTTTGGGGCAGCAAGAGCTGTTGATCCATTTGAATTCTGTAGATTTCCTGGATAACCAGTATAATTTGATGGGGTTGTTCCAGTAAATCCAGTCACTGGTAATATATAAAATGTGTAAGAGTGTCCTGTTGACAAACTACTAATTGTTGCAGTTGTTGAACTTGAACCATACCCGCCTGCTCCATTAACTGCCGTATATTGAGTTGATGTAGTGTTATCATAATAATAAACAATATATCTGTTTGCATATGTTGATGATGTCCAACTTAAAGATGCAGATGTTCCAGATATGCTTGCAGATAAAGTTACATTTGTAGGAGTATTAATTGTAGTTGAAGTAGAAGTTGAATTTACTGATCCACTTCCAGTTAATGCTGCTGTGACTACAAATTGATAATAATTTGTAGCATTTGGAGATGTATAAGATACTGGAACCGTATAAGTATATGTATTGCTTAAATTAATAGAAGGATTTGTTGCCGTACCAGAATTTATGGTTGTCCAATTTAATCCGTCTGTTGACCATTGAAAAGCATATGTAAGTGTAGTAGGAGTTGGTGTCCAATGGTAGTTTGTTCCTGTAAGTGTTACAAGATAAGTAGAGTTACTTGTTGATTGTGATATTGTTACTGGATATTGAATTTGTGCACCTGATGCAAAAAATTGTTTTACAACTCCATTAACATTTATAAATGCTCTCTTAATAGCTCTTGGAGTTCCACCAACATTAATAAAAGCTCTTTTTATTTTTTGTGGTGTACTACCAGATTTTACAAACCATTGCATATTTTTATCCTAATAATATAACCACATATCACCAGCATTGCCACCAGTGGGCGTAGTTCCTGGGTCCGACTGTATTGTTAAAGCTGAAGAATAAACATTTCCTAATGCTCCTTGAGTTAACCATGCAAAAGGAGTTGAAGTTCCAGATGATGCAAAACCAGTCATCTTTATACTTCCATTTCCACTAATAGATGCTCCAAGTGAATTTGCAAAAAATCCACCACCAGATGATAAGCTACCAACATTTGAATGAATTTCAATAGCATTATTATAAACTAAAATTCCAGCATTTGATCCTGTGCCAGTACTATCTGGAGAACTTCCAGCATTAATTACAAGGCCATATATGCTGCTGTAATTTAATGGAGTTATATTTCCAACAACTGTTCCAGTATTATCTGTAAATTGAATTGCATCATTTGTTCCAGATATTATTATTTTTTGAGTTGCTCCCGAAGATGTTTGTAAGGTTCCTCCAGTAATTATTGGAGCATTTATTCCAATAGAAGCTCTTATTGTTCCACCCGTAATTACACCAGCATCTATATTAGCTATTGTTAATCCGCTAACGGTAGTCTGTTGCCAAGAAGTGCCCCCTAAACACGAATACTGTGCAATAACAACATAAGCATTGTTATAAACAAACCATGTATCCCCAGCAAGTCCCGATGTTACAGTATATGGGCTTCCAGAGACTGGAAATGAAGTAGGGAAGTTAGATGATTGTCCTGATGTTCCAGATGCTGATGTTATGGAATATGACTGTCCATCTGGAGCATAGCCAGAAGTTGCACTTGTTCCAAAACCATAATATATTTTGTTTTTACCATTTGCTGCAGTTTGTGCAACTGTTGTTGCTGTTGAATTTACATAAGAAACAATTCCAGATCCATTAATTGTTGATGCTGAAACGTCACCTTTAAAAAATGCATTTCCGTCTGATTGTATTCTGAAATTTTTAGATGTTATTGAACCATCATTTAAATTGATATATGTTCCTGCTGTTGAATACGCAGATCCATCAGTTAATGATGTTGGTGCATAATTTGTACTTTTTATTGCAGAAGATGCAATTACTCCCGCAAAATATGCATTACCCGTTACAGCATCAAGATAAAATTCTTTTGTACCAGAATTTACCGCAAGTAAACCTGTTTTATTTAATATAACACCCGAGCCATTTACTGTGTCATTTACTACATCTATTATTCCAGTGCTTACATCAAAAGTTCCCGCAAAAATTGATCCACCAGATAATTGAATATCTGTAGCATTATTAACAGATTGAAAGTTATTGCCATCTGTAGAATAACCTGGGGTAATAAGATTAAGTTTTGGAGACCATTCTGAATATATAGTATTGCCACTTGCATCAGTTGTTACTGCACGAATATCAATAGAGTATGGTGTGTTTGGGTCAAGTCCCTCAACTTTTTGACTAATTCTAGCTGACGAATTTATATCTGATGGTGGAGAAGTGCTTACAGATCCTGGGTTAAATACTGGTGTATTAGAGGGTGCTGCAGAAGAAGTTCCGCTACTTCCACCGTTGGCGGTTGATCCAGTCGGGCTTGTTGGATTAATTGAACCATTTCCAACAGTTGAAGTTGTTGAAGAACTTGTTCCACTTGATGTTCCAGCTTGAGAACTTGTTGTTGATGATGGAACTTTTACTAAGTTTGTTGTGCCAGAATTTATATATTGTTTTTGAGTTCCTGCAGTTGTTCCATTATAAGGCGTTACATAAACAATATAGCTATGACCAGCAATAACTCCAGTTACTTTACAAGTAACTGTATTTCCCGTTGCATTACTGGATGAAAAATAATTAGAGTAAAATGTATAACCAGTATTTGGATCAACAAGAACTACAAGAAATTTTGTTGTATTGGCAGGCTTTGCAAACGACACATTAATATATGTCGGATAAGCAGATATACTTATATTTGCTATTGTGCCTACGGCCATTTATATCCCCCTACAATACCTGAACATAATATTCAACATCCAAAGGTGTTCCGTAAATCTTTGCAATAGGTGTAGTAAGCACTGATTTACTAATTATGTAATCTTCATTTGTAAGTTCATTTGTTACAGATGCTTTTATTGCATCAATTGTTAAAGCAGCAGTTGTATCTGTAGTTATTGATATTGAATTAAATGTATTAACAAAGTTAATATTTGCTGGGAATGGTGCACTAATTACTTGATAATTAGAATTTGTTGTCAATGTATAATTAAATGTATATGGATTTCCAACTGAATCTGTTAGTGTAACTGTAAGATTTCCTGCAGATGTGTTATATACTAAAAGTTGTAAGTTATCTAGGTCTGAATATCCCTGTAAGCTAAATGCAAATGTATTATTGCTGTATGTGGTATTTGGGTTAATATCTACTGAAAACCCGCCAATTCTTGGAGAAGATACTCCTTGCGGAGAAAAAGCAGTTATGTATGACGTTCCTTGACCAGTAATACTCTGTGTTTGATCAGCAATACTTGTAACCCAGTTAGTTAAATCATAAAAATCTGTCAAAATTTTATTACTTCTATTTGCTACATTTGTTATTCTTGTTTCTGGATACAAACCAATTTCGTATATGTTTGCATATAAGCTTGCTGGCAAAGTTGATCTGACAACGATTAGATCTGGATTTGTTGTTGTTGCAGAAATATATGTCTTAAGTGTTACTGGGTATCTTCCTGTTTCAAAGTTTAATTCAACATCTGAAGTAGTGGGCGAAGTATTAATTGCTCCTATTGCCATATCTGCTGCCCAATCAGTTTTTGTTCCTACAAGGTACTGAAGAAGTATTTTCCTTCCATTTGTAGTAATTAAATTTTCTGATCTACCTATTTCTATTCCGTTTTGTTTAAAAACATAAGTTCCTTTAAACTGTAACATTGTAAGACACCGCCTTTGAAGTTGTTTTTCCATATTTTGCCGAAATACTAAATGTATATGTGCCGTGAAATACTGCAGAAGATTGAGGATATATTGTAAATACATGGTAGCCAGCATTAGCAGTTCCTTTTGCTCCAACATCGCTTCCTGTAATATATGCTTTTGATGCTTTTCCTGCAGCATTAGCTTGATTTGGACCAGTCACAACAACATCATAGCCAGATGCTCCAGAAACACCCTTCCATCTTATCTGAATTTGACTTGATGTATGTACAAGCGTTGAAATTGTTGATAGAACTACTGGGGCAGATGTACCTGTTGTTGAAGGGGTAATTGTTGTACCAGAGTTATTTGTTGAAGAACCACCGCCATTTGCAACTGTTGCCGAAGTAATTGCTGGGCCAGTTGCCGTAGCTCTTACCTCATAAGTTATTGTACCATCTGTAGCAACATCATCTGTTGATGGATCAAAAGTTACGTAAAGATTAATTGTGTGGCTTGTGCCAGAAGGTATTATTTCGGTGGCAGCAGAACCTACTGTAGCATCCCAATATAGGTTAGTTGGCGGATGTAGGGTTGAGACAACCGTACCTCCAGTGGGGGCATCTGTAGGGTTCCCATCGCTTGGCTCAGCATAAGTGGTTGTTTTAATATATTGCAAATAATCCGAATATGGGAGTACCTTTACTTCTCCGATATAGTTTGCTATATAAGAAGGGTTATTGCGTGGATCACTGTCTGAGATTACAAGAGTACGTCTTTTTTGCACCCCACCTGGTACGGGGGTTGCTTGTCTAGTACTTCTTGATATCTGAGTCATTTTTCTCCTTTACCCATTATACCAGTTTTAGCTGTTTGGTAATTCATTCAAAGTAAGAACAGTTTCAAGACCTGTGCTATAGATCTGCTCAACACCTTGAACAAAATATTTTTTATTAGATATATTTTTTAAACTATAATTAACTTGTACTACATCTCCAACTTCAAATAATGGATTTCCATATATTGAAATTTGTGTGTCACGGCTAAATCCGTCTACCGCCCTAAATATATTTTTCAATATGCCTAGAGCTGCACTTTTTGATTGAACCCAGTTTGAGTTAATTTCTATACTTTCTGATATATTTGCTGGATCAAACACTTTTTCAATAGATATTTCACTACTTAAAGATACAAGATCATTTGTATTTATTAGGTAGGTAACGTCTACTGGGTTTTTAGAATCTGGAGTTTTCTTAAGCCATATCATTGATGGTGACCCATTTATTATTGCAAACCTGCCCCTGAATCCTGAATTATATATATTAGAATAAGTTAATGCATCTTCTCTAACAGAGATACTATTAAGAATTTGTTTAGGATATTGTCCATTTGCTGCATTTGTTGGGCTTGAAGGATCTGGCGTAAAATAAAACCAATCATATGGTGAAGGAACTGAATAAGCATTAATAGCTGGAGCAGTTTGATATTGAACATCATAATAACTTATTCCAATAACCTCTGGTCTTACCTGTAACATATAATTAACTTCAAATACTTTGCTCTTACTTGCAAGAGTATTTGCAAAACTATTTAACTGCCAGTGATAGTGTGTCTTGGCATCATCTAATGGTGTCTGAGTAGCATAAATTTCTGTAAACCCAATGCTTCCTGAAGTTCCCGCTTGAGCATTTGTTGTTTGGGTAAATATTCCATACTGACCACTTGTATCTAAATTGACTGGTTTTGTAGAAAGATTTAATTTTTTATTATTGATATAAATTTCAAAATAAGGTCCTTGAACTAATTGGTTTGTTGTTAAATCAATCCAACTTGCTGGCTTCTTTAATTTAACAAATTTAAGATTAACTCTTTTACCAAATTCTTCAAACGGAGAATATTTTGGATAAAATTTAGATTCGTTTAATATTGTATCGTTTATAGTAACAGATATTAGAGGTGCTGAATTTGAACCTAGCAACGTTGTTGATGCATTTGGAGAACTTCCTTGGTATACATATAGATGATAAGCTTGATCTGGAACAAATGTTGAACCCACATATGATCCACCAGTTCCCGCCTCTTGTCTTATCTCAACATAAACTGGATTATTTCCTAGGCCAAATACAATACCTCCGCCCATGCCAACTTGGAATGGTGCACCAGAATTAGATCCTATACTCATTTTTGTTGAAAATGTATAATAAGGATTTGATTGCTGACTTACATCATCATTTGGAACTAATATGCTTTTTACACCTTGAGTATTTGCACTCATAATAATTTGATTATTTGAAACTGTTGGCGTATTGCCAGAATAGACTGTTGTGCGGTTACCTATGTTTGAATTATCAAGAATTGTATGTGTTCTTACTGGAGTATTAAACAAGCCTCTTTCTACATTGCATATTTTTCCTGTAGGAGTATAACTTACAGATCCGCCATACCCTGATCTTGCAGAAAAATCTGAAACAGCTGTTTGCAAATCTGCTGCATTTGAAACAATAACTTTATAATCAGCAATATAGTTTGTTGGTCCAGCAGAGCTGTCCGTTGGAGACGTTATAGTAAATTTAAATTCTTTATCTTTAAAACTTACAATTTCTCCTTCTATAATTGCATATCCTTCTTGATCAATGCTAAAAGATCTATATGTATTTGTAATTTCATTTGCATCAAGTTGAAAATAATTTTGAGAATAATTGGTTATTGATTCATTTAAATAATTAAATGTCGCTGCTGATTCTTTTTCTAGTTGCCACAATATGTCATTTTTATCAATAATTTTTGTTTCCAAAGATTGGGTATTTGACAAACCTTCAATATCAAATGTTTTATTGATTTGAGGAATCTTAAATTTCATTGTTGCTTTACCAATTTTTGTCTTAACATTTTCAGTATATGTGTTTTCTGTAATGTTACTTGTAACAGTCAAGCTATCAGTATAGGCTGGGGTAAAAATAGCAACTGGAGTTGAACTATCATGTACTAGCAAATTAGGTGTTGTATTGCCCAATATATTTTCTAGGTCTAAGAATTCCATAACTCCGTATGCGTTTATATAAGCACCTATTTGATAAACTTCAAATAGCTCTCTTAGCACATCAAATACTTTTTGTTGCAAGCTGTCACAATAAAAATATGAAGATTTAATTGGGGCTGGATTGTTTAATATAGTTCCATCTACAAGTACAACCCTGGATGTTGTTACCTTTTTTAAACTGTCGTAATCATAATCTGTAAACCCAGAAAAATCTAATATGTTGCTGATGATTGTAAATACATCTTGAGATTGAGATACATAATCTGTTGGTGACAATAGCTGAAGATACTTACTTATATCATAAGCAATAACTTGTGTATGACTAAGGTCCTTACCGCTCCATTCTTCAGCATAATAAACTCCTCCAGCAATAACTTTGTCCGCACTTGAAGCTCCCGCCACAGTATCTTTAACTATATAGTTAATGTAAATTTTTACATTCTTTTTAAATAAACCATTTAGCGGTGATGCACTTGAGTTATTTGAAAATATACTTAGGACGTTTCCACTAACTGTAAGCGGAATATTTGAAAAATTAACTGTTGCAGAATTAGCAGATATCGCAGATATTGGCAATGGGTTCTGCTTGTTATCTAATTCTTCTTTTGTATTTACATCAACTAAATAGTTAGTTAGGTCTATCTCTATCCTTGGAGAAATTTCAATAACATGAAGTCTTGTCATATCTTTTTGATATGTAGCGTATCTTCCGCTATCACCCGATATGCTTGAAGATGGGCTTGAATATGCAGAATTAATTGTTGCAGAGTTTTGAGTAACAACAATTTTATTAATTTGTTGATAATTTGTTATTTGACCAGATGTGTTAAATATTGGCATTGTTGTCCATGGTGATGTTGACCATGATCCATCAGCTTGATGATAAAGTATTATTACACCAGCAGACGATATATCTGAATTTGTTAAAGCTTTTGTATATGTATAGTTAGTTACAGTATTATACAAATTAACTGTTAGGCTGGTTGGTGTTGCATAATTAATATTTAATTTAATAACAATTTTGTTTGTTGCCAGTAAAGTATCATAAAGTGCACCTAAAGAGTTTGTAACGCCATCTGATACAAAATATTTATATGTGCTGTAATCTGAAAGTATTCCATTTTTAAATAATGGATTAGAATTTGCAGAACCCAGCACTGTAGGGTGATATGTTACTGGGCTTGCAGGCATAACTTGGCTATTAAAAGATGACTGTTGAAATGCAGTTTTAATTTGTCTAAAATTTGATGCAAGCGGAGTTAATGAATTTCCTGATGGTATATAACTCTCGCCTGGTCTAAAGAATCCAAACGGAGATGATGTTGGCCAAAGATTACCATATTGATAATCTTGCTCGGTAGTCTGAAAAACCTCAAGCTGATCAATAAGAACATTATAAGAACTCAAAGGTGTTTGAGTTTGCATAGCAATTGTTGTATCAATTGATGTAAAATCTAAAGTCATAGTAAATGATGGGTATGAACTTTCTGTAGGCAAAGAGCTGATATAGGTTTCAAACTTTGTCCATACTGTACTATCAATAACTTGAGATGATGATGAAGATCTATGGCTATCTACATAGTTTAATGCTGTTAGGCTTACCTGTATATTCTCTACTACTTTGGCATAGAATGTTACTTTATAAGTATTATTAGTATATGAACCAGTAGGGGCTATCACTATAGATCCCGACCCATTTTGTCCAGTGGTAGCAAATCTTAACGCTGATGTATTTGGATATGCAGTTGCAACTCTTCCGACTGTTGTATCATAAGTTATAACGCAGTTTGTTGCTGACCAATTTGATGGTGTATTCCATCCAGTTGATATTGGTGTTCCGTCTCCTGAAAATGTAGCGTATGGAGCATAGAATAGGTTATAGTTCCATTCTGCTGAAACTGAGGGGACTACATAGTGTTGTGTGCCAGATGAGAAGTACTGTTTGATTGCGGAGGAGCCTTTCATTATACCTCCGTAAATTCTATTGTAATATTTACTAGATCCCGCCCAGTTGCTTGAATGCCACCAACAGCTCTTTTTACAATCTCGTAATCAAAGGCGGTAATGTAAGTTAGATAAGTTTTATTATCTGTATCTGTAGCAGCATCTTTAGAAGAGTAATATGTTGATTCATCTGGATAAGAGCCAGATGATGGAACTGTTTCTCCTGCATTTATAATCTTTACATAAACAGGATTAAACACATTTGCTTCATAAAAAGCTTTTATCCAAGCTCCTGCTTTTCCAGTTGTTGTATCTGCAGCATTGTAATCTACGGCATCGGGAGTCCATGATGTTGTAAGCTTCCACGATGATGTTATCTTATGTTTTCTTGCTACAACATAACGACGCATTGTTCCATCTGCCATACGACTAGTCTTATCAATAACTTCATATGAAACTTTAAATGGATCACGATTGTGGTCTGTTAACTTATACCATGTTGTTCCGTCTAATGATACCTGTATACCTGATTGTATTTGCATTATGGTGTTCCTACCGCTTTCAATCTAGCAGATGCTCCTGCTGTAATTCCCGCCTTTGTTAAAGCATCGCTTACTGCACCAGTTGCTACAGCCTTTGCTTGATCTGCAGTTAAACCATTTGCATTAACAACAACATTTATTTGAGGCATGCTATTTGCTGCTGTTCCCATTTGTGCAGCTGATCCATAAGTCATTGCTGAAGGCATTGTTACAGAACCAACTTGATAAGATTTTAAATTTGTTGTATTGGCAGTAGCAACCATAGCCTTTGCTGCTTTTAGTCCTGGGTCTATTTTATTTGCAATTTGATCATTAAAATCTGCAAGTTGTTGTTTTAACGTATCTATTGTTTGCTGATTAGCATTTTGAGTAATTGTTTGATTATATGTGTCTTGATTTGCCATCATGTTTTGACGTAATAAATTAGCCTTTAGATAATCACCACTTGCCATTGCTTGACGAATTTGGTTTTGAAGATCTGTTTGTTGTGAGGCAAGATCAACAGCATCTTTTGCTGCTTGATTTTGATCATTCATTAACTTATTTGTTTTTTCAAGATCAGATATGCGTTTATTCTCTAAGTTTACAAGTTTGCTATATTTTGCAGTTAATGCTGTTACTGGATCTGTTGTTGATGTTGAAGAAGTTGTGGTAGTAGAAGTAGTTGTTTTTTTAGCTAGTGCATTTGCAGCATCATTTGCTGCTTTAAGATCGTCTGCTAGTTGTTTTAAAGCTTTTGGATCTGCTGCTAATTTTGTAAGAGCAACATTATCTAAACCAGTCTTAAGACCCATTGCTTGTGCAGTTGATATTAATAATGCTGTTCCAGTATCTTTTACAACACCATTAATGCGGTTAAAATTAGCAACAAAATTTTTATCTTCTCCCATTTGTGTTAATTCGCTAGAAAGAATCTTACCTGAAGTATAGGCATCTAATCCGCTGTGATTTAATGCATCCATAGCTGATTTCATATCTGAAGTTTTTGCGGTTGCTGACATTAAAGAAGTTGCAACAGTTCCAAATGCATCAGCTACGGTTTTTTGTTGACTATTTAAATCTTTATAAGCTGATATAGCTCCTTGATTTGCTTGCATTTCTAAGTACTGTGCATTAGCAAGGCTTACAGTTTTTTGTAATAGAGTTTCTTGAGCTGCACCCAAATCTCTAGTTGCTGGAATAATTTCTTTTAATGCTGCATTTAGATATTGTGTTTTTCCTGCATATTGCAACATTGCTGCAACCATCTTTTGAACACCCGCTGGATCCATGCCTGCTGCTACTTGTGCTGCTGCAAATTGTTTTAATGTTCCAACTATTCCGCCTACAGTATCATACCCTTTAATTGCATCTGCGGTTTTCTTTAATGGATCACCCTTATCTAATTTAGAAATTGCATCTGTTAATTGATTAATTTCTCCTACAATTTTTTTAGATGTAATGCCAGCTCCAGATATAGCGTCTGCCATATGAAGTATTCTAGGGGTTGTGTCTGTAACAGAACCGCCAAATAATTGTATTGATTGGGTACTTGCAGTAAATGTTGCTTTAACTGTTTCTGCATGCTCTTTTTCTGCTTTCATAAGAGCACCTATGCCACCAGTGACCAAACCTAGAGCAGCTCCCGCAGCCATGCCCCAAGGTCCAAACATAGCACCCATTCCAGCCATTGAAGATGTGCTTTGAGTAATATTTGCAACGTTACTTCCTTTTGGAAGCATGCCAGCAAGCATACTTCCGCCCATCATAAGACCGCCAGACAAAGCCATCTTTGATTGAATATTCATCTTGCCAGATTCGTTTGTGGCCATTCCCTTTAGCTTTCCAAACAAACCGCCATTTGGAGCACCAGACTTGCCCAACGTTTCTTCTTCTATTGTTGTAGTAACTGATTGACCAATTGTTGCAGAAGTTTCTTGAACTTTTGCTTTTCCTTCTTCAAGACCAAGAACAGCACCGTCAACCATATTTTTAGCAGCTTTTCTTGTAGCCTTTGAAGGAGATTGTGATTTTGATTCAGCATTAATGTCTTGTGCTATTCTTTCTTCAATTGAAGAAGCAATATTTTTTGCAGTAGATGTTTGATACCCGCCTGGTTGATTAATAGCGTAATCTGTAATCTTTCCGCCTTTATTTCTTATTTGTCCAACTGGTGATTCATTTAGATATGCAAGAGTTCCCTTTTGTGTTAGTGAACCACTTGCTATGCCAGAACGTATGTACTCTGCTCCTGGGTTTACTCTTACCTGACCTACCTGTTGTGAAGCATTGTGCAAAGCAGTTGCAACTTCTTTGGATGCTCCAGCTGCATTTATTTGCTCATCAATAAGTTTTCTTGTTTCTTTTGCAAGGTCTTCATCTGACAATGTTGTTTTATTTAAAGCAAGAACTCTCTTTTTAAGCTCTGCTTCAAAATCTTTTAATGCTTGAATGTTTTCTGGATTTGAAGCTAATCCACCTAGTCCAGCAGACCTTGCAAATCCTAATCCTCCAGTATTACCAAAACCAGCTGCAAATTGTTCTGGCGTAGCTGTTCCACTTCTTAATTGTGCATTTAATTTTTGCATCATAGAAGTGTTTACTAGATTAGAAAGAACTCTTACTGATCCTGGATTTGTTTCTTGCAAACCAACCAAACTTGGATATCTTCTCATCATCTCTTCATATTGAGTGCTGCCTGCTGTAAATGGCATTGATGTATGTCCTGCAGAATATCCCTTTTCATAACCTGGCAAATTACCTTTAAGCATTCCATTAATAAATGGTTCATATTTCTTTGCTGTTGCTGCTGGAATAACGGCTTCTTGTCCAGTAAGCATTGCTGGGTAGACATCTCCTGCAGCTGGATTTCCTGGTACCCAGCCACCTGTTGCCATTCCTGGTGCTATAAATGGAACTCTACCTCCAGCTAATCCAGGTTCTGCTATTGTTGCTATCTCTGATGCAATTGCAGATATTCCTGTTCCAGCATTCATTGTGGAAACAAGACCTTCCATACTTATGGTCAAATTTTTAATTGCTTGATTTAATAAATCAACAGAATCAACATCGCCTAATATTCCCTTGCTGAATAGATCTGCTGCTTGTTGTGATGCAATAATTTCTGGTGTTAAAAGTTGTTTTAATGTTGTTCCGCCAGTTGCAAGTTGCTTAAGATTAAATACAGCTTTGGTAATATAACCAATAAAGTTAGCCATAAGACCAGTTAACATAATTATAGGTCCCGCCAAAACCGTTCCAATTGCAGCTATGCCAAGAATTGATTTAATTGGGCCTGGCAAACCTGAAAAAATCTTAGCAACAGTATTACCAAAGTTCATAAGGGTAGTTGTTATTTCTATAATCTTTTGACCAACTGGAATAAGGTCAGCTTTAAATGTTTCTATTGCTCTTTGATATTTTGCGGTAGGAGATGATGTTGCTTGTTGCATTTCTTGATTAGCAAGGTTAGCAAGTTCTGCAGAAGAAGCTCCTGCAATTTTAAGAGCGTTTTGTGTTTGTGATCCAATTTTTCCAAAGTTATCAAGAAGTGCTGATACACGAGCAAATTGGAACTTACCAAAAATCTTTTCAATAACTTGTTCTTTTGCTAATGGGGTTAGGCCTTTGAGTCCTTCTTGTAACTTTTCAATCATCTGTACTGGAGATCCCGCATTTTTTACAGAATCCAAACTAATACCAAATTGTTGTGCTGCAGTTACTGCACTTTTTGTTGGGGCAATCAAAGATGCAATTGCAGATTTAACTGCGTTAGCAGCCTGAGCTGCAGGAATACCTGCTTCACGCATAGCAACAAGCATAACAGCGGTATCTTTATAACTTCCACCCAATTGTTGCATGATAGGACCAACACGTGGGATAGCTTCTGTCATATCGCCAAGTGTCATTGTTGTTTGCTTCTGAATATCTGACAAAAAGTTAACTGCATCTGCAAGTTGATTTGTACTTACCTTATAAACATTTTGAAGTGCAACAATCGTGTTGGTTGCAGCAGTTGCATCAACAGCACCAAGTTTTGAAAGGCGTTGTGCTTGATATGTTGTATCTAAAAGATTTTGTCCTTGACGACCCATAGCAGCAAAATTAGCTGCAACTTGCACAGTATCTTTAACGGCAATACCCATGCTGCTTGCAACATTTTTACCAAGGTCTGTTACTTGTGCTGAAATTTGATTAAGTTCTGCTTGTGATGGAGGAGTTAGACCTTCACCATAAAGTCTTTGAAGTCTTGTAAGTTCTGTATTTACATCTTTAAAAGCTGATGTTGCTTGACTTGCAAAAAGCATAAGAGGTACAGACATACCAACTGTTAGCTGACGACCAGCCCACTGTGTATTTTTACCCCAGTTAATTAAACTTTGCGTTCCTTTTTCAACAGCAATATTATAAATATTTTGTTCATTTGCAGCAATCTTTGTTGCATCAGTAACCTTATTAATTGTTGTTGGTGTAAATACTGAATAAAATCCCTGTTTGGTAGGGTCAGCCATTATTACAGAATTTTGAAGTTTAGTTTGTTCAACAGCAAGTGCTTTTACACTGTTCATTGCTGAACCAGAATTTTGTTTAATTATGCTGTAATATGTACCTAAAGATAGTTTGCCAGACTCTAAAGCCTGGCCAAACTTCTGAGTTTCTGTTCTTAATTGGACTTGTGCTTGAGTAAATTGTCCAGTTGACAGCATTGTGTTTTTAAATGCTGCTGCTGCCGAGTTAAGATCTTTGGTAAGATTATTACCTAATCCTACTCCCGCAACACTTTTATTAAGTAGATCAATTTGGGCTTGTAGAGCTTTTATTTGCGTATTGACGGAAGTAAAATCTCCGAGTGCAACTATATTAAGTTCTACTCTTGCCACTATTCATCCACCCCCATTTGCATAAAGCCTAAGCCTTCGTTTACTCCAAAACCTTCGTCTCTAGCAACCTTTAAATTCATAAGATCTGATACATCGCTGACTTCTTCTTCAGCATCAAGATCTACGCCATTTATTGCTGCTAAAAATCTTTTGTCATCGTTATCTTTTTTCCTGATAATCTCAATGATTGCCATCAATTCATCAAGAGAAAGATTACTTTCTAATTCGTCAAAGTTTTTCCAATGACCAGTTAGAAATACTTCGGACTCCAAGGAGCGTAGGTCTAGTTCGTCCCAACTAGTGCCGCTCCCAGAAGGTTTGGGTCTGTTAGCTTTAGACCACCGCAAACTTCTAGAATCTTCATCATAGTAGGAACTTCAACAACGCTTTCAAACTTATCTATATCTTTGGAAAGCTCTGGCTTGAATGTTTCAAGACAAATCATAGCTGCCTGAATAAATACGTCCATAGCGTCATCTTCGGTTGCATCTTCTTTAACGTCAATTGAACGAATAACTTCCATAAACTTCTTTAGTTGCTTAATTGGAAGAGGTCTTAGAGTCAAGTTTGACCCGTCTGACAATTCAATTTCTACTACATCATATACTGTTGTTGCCAAGTTATAGCTCCTTTGTGTTAGTTAAATTATACCAAGATATTAGGTATAAACAAATTCAGAGGCCCCGCCATTTCTGACGGGGCTTGAATCAATATTAAATTGTATATTAGGTTTTGTTTAGAATGTACCGTATACACGGTCAATAACAACACCGTATTCTGCACCTGCATAGTTTGCATCTGAATCTGGCAAGCAACGGAAATTCACTGGGAACACAGTTGCTGCATCACGCTTGAGTGCATGCATTGTTGTATCAATAGAAACAACACGACGAGCAACGTATACACGCTCCTTGTTACGAGCAACAGTAGTTACTGAGCCTGTTCCAACTGATACAACTGGTGTTGAACCTGTTGCTGCTGGATCATTGAAAGCTGCTGATGTACCGATTTGAGCTGGAGCTTGTCCAACTGCGATAAGTACACGCTCTACTGGTGCGTCACCAAGAGCACCTGCAGCCATATTCAATGTTGCTGCTGGAGTATCTGGTGTGCTGTTAACAGAAGAATCATTGTTTAGCAATGTTGGAACGTTAACAACTGAGTTGTTAGCATTAGCAACATATACGCTATCCATTTGACCCCATGAGAATTGAAGGTTTTCAAGAGTTGCTTCGGTAAGTTCTGTCTTAAGCATAACTTTAAGTGTTTGCTTGAAGATACGGGCTGCATCAAGAAGTTGATCAACCATAACCTCACCGTATGTTGGCTCGTATGAAACCTCAAGTCCTGTATTTGTATAACCAACTTCACGATAAGCAGAGGACTGGAGAATACCAGTACGTGCTGATGTGTTTGTTGGCATCAAACTTGAAAGATCTGTCTTGTATGTTGTTGGGCGACCTGTATTGTTTGAGTTGTTACCAACTGAAACGAATAGAGATGCTGCTCCAACGATTACGTTTTTAGTACTTGTAGCCATTTATTTATTTCACCACCTTATTTGATATAAAATTAAAACAAAAAAAGTGACAACTTGCTTCCTCATAGAAAAGCATAGCATTTAACCTATATAATTCAAATTTTAGATATATCTGCCAGTATTGGTAGTTGTGCCTTCATCCACTTCACGAGTATATGAGTATTGGATTGATATATCTCCACTCATAAAACCACCTTCATCAATAAATGGTTGGACTGGATTTGCAGATTCTAGGCGGAAAAAAAGGAATCTATACGGACTTCCCGACATTCTTTCTAAGTTGATATCTAATGCTGACTGTTCATATCTTCTAAATAGGTCAGTTAGGAAATTAGCAATTGTAAGGATTTGAGTATTGCTTCTGGAGACAATCTGCATAATCATAGTCTCTTCAGATATCCACCACTGAACACCTGTATTTTTTTGAACAATATCATAAGTTATATAAGTCTTGCCTGGAAGCAAGTTATTAAATTCTGGTACTTGTTGAGACGGGATAATAGGGACAAGAGGACTGGTAAATCCTGTAGCCGTATAATCTGAAGCAGTAAAAATGCCAGCATTTTGCAATTCTACCCACATGGCATTACGTACATCTGATACTGCTACTTTAGAGTAATCTACCGTCATTTAATCGTTGCCCCCACATCTATCTGATCTGAAATGTTTTTAACTGCTGTTCTTATGGCTAAAATACTTGGATTTTTTGAATTAAGAACATTTGTTACATCATTAGCTAATCTATCATAATAGCCAGATGCATCTACAATTAAATTAGCATTTTTAGTATACCATTCAAGCATATATGTAGCAAAAGCATTTTTTGTTTGTATCCCGCCTGGATGTAATATATCAATTTTAGTTCCAGGTGCTATAAATGCTAATCCGCTACCGCCCGTAAATGCTAATACTCTTTTTGCAGTAAATGAAACTGGTGTTCCGTTTTCCATAACTTCTGCTTTATTTCTAAATATATTTCTTGCCGTTACAATTTTTCCAGTTTTTCCTGGTTGTAATAGTTCTGGATTAATAGGCACTGGCATTTTAGATGGTAAGAAACTTGAAGTTATTAATAGGCTACCGCCCAATATTGCTGATCTTTCTAATACAAACAAACGGCCTTGAGGACTTCCAATTTTACCCCACTCATAAACGTGATGCATTTTCTTTGGATTTCTTCTGGCATAATTGTCAACATCAATCATGAATCTTTCAGATGTAAGAGAAAATACAGCACGAGATACTTGTTGTAAAACTGAAGATTTTGTAAGTTCTTGAAGACCTTGTGAAATCTCGTAGACTGAATTTACAAGTTCCTTTGTATCAATCTCAAGCTTGACTGTCATCTTGCAACTCAGTTCTTAGAAGCACTGCTTCATAGTATGCTATCTTTGCAAAAGGATCTAATACTGCGTGTGCTGCAGTTACTTCAAAAATTGTATCTGGTTGTCCAGCTTTGTCAATTTCAATAAATACTTTTTTTCTATCGCTTGTACGAATGTTTTGAATACGCCAACGCTTTGAAAGAAGCTCTAAACCTTTAAGTCTAAGCTGTAGCTTTTCTGTATAGTTTGCATCTGCTGTCTTATCAAAAGCTTTGTTATCAGTTCTTGTTGAAGCCCCGCCAACTTTAATAGGTTCTACCTTGCACTGAATTGTGTGGCTATAAACCCACTGACGCTTAATAGCACCAGTTGACGGGTCTTGAGTATTTGTTTGAGTATAAACATCCGCCTTCATATTCATGATGGATGCCATAAATGATGAATTAAACATTAGATGATCACAATATTTGCTTTACGGTATTGATCAAGAATGTTATCTACTGCAATATTTCCTGTACCGTTAAAGGCACCCTTAGCCATTTCAAATGAAATTTCACTAAGGTCAACCTTGGACAAATACTTATTTCTCCAATTGTAGTCGTTTGAAAGTATATCCTGCATCAAAAGCATTGATGCCAACTTAATATCTTCTGGTACATACTTGTAACCAATTTGTCCAACAAAGCGATAGAGATAACCATCTCTAAATCTTCCATATGGATAAATGACGGGATCCATTTGATTGTTCCAGCCATCTGGCCATCCTGGATACCATATTCTTATAGCATAACCACTTGGGCTAATTTCTGTGCTATACCCAAATGTATTATAAACTGGGTTCTGAGTTTGATCAAATACCAAGATTTCGTTCTCATAAATCTGATCAAGTGTAAGCATCTTTTCTGTAAGATGAATTGTATCTGATCCAATAGCATATACTTCTTGACCGCCATAGTATGTATAAAACTTTATGCCTGTATAGCCTTCTATGATGGTTCTGGCAAGCTTTTCTGCATTGACTATACTCTTTGGGTCAATATAATTGGCATCTGATGGAGTAGGGCTATATCCAAGGAAATCCATGGACTCCCCGACTGATGCATAAGGTGTTTCAATTGAATAAAAATCATTCTGAGTAACTGTTACTCCGCCAACAACATATGACCAACGTGCCTCTAAGACAAAGTTTCTATTGGTTACTGCTGGAGTCAAGGCATATGAATAAATGCCTGCGGGAGTCTCATCATATCCAGTTAAACTTCCAAATCCAGTAAGCGGTGCAGAATCATTGTCTGCATCATAAAGTGCTAATGTGGGATTTGTGTTAGCGTCTACTTGAGACAAGACCCCGTTACTATATACTTCTAGGTATATCTTTTGTTGGCTGTTAGTGTTGATTGTTTGCAATCAAAACACCCCCTAATTATGCGTAGTACTCTTGAGCCTCTCGTGGAGTCGCAAGGCGGAATCCTGCTTGTGTATCAAAAATCTTTTGAGCATCTGTTTCAGACATAGCCATAAATGGATGTTCCTGAGTAAAGATATAGCCACCAGTTTCATATGAGTGATTATTTCTTTCCATCTTGACCAAAACCTGTGATGATGTGTTCATGATCTTCTGCTCTCTCTTTTTCTTTTCGTTCTCTGGAATCTTGATTTCTTGCTTTTCAACATTAGTAAACTTATCATACATTTGATAAGAAATACCTTCTTCTTCAAGAAGTGCAACAATTTCCTGCTTTGTCTTCAACCCTTGAGTCTCAACACCAAAAGATTCTGCTGCTTTTCTAAGTTCTGTAATTTTTAAATCTGCAAATGACATTTGTCATCCTTTCGTCATTGTTTATTATATCAGAAAATGGCTAAGGGGACTACTTTTAAGTAATCCCCCGCCTTGCAACTAATAAAAAATATTAGTATGTCTCGCCGTTAACTCCACCAGTTACGTTAGAGCCGTTAGCTCCTGAACCGAATGATGATGTTGACATTGTAGAACCTGCAACCTTGATATTCTTAACGATAACGTGTGCATCGTAGTTTTCCATTACGCAACCGACACGAATGAAGAGTGTGTACTCAATTGTGTCTTTCTTTGGCTGGAATAGACGATAAACTGTTACGTCACGCTTAATACCAATGATGAAGTTCTGTGGGAATGTCAAGTGGACATCTCCGTGTGAACCTGTAGCACCAGAGTAGTCTCCGCTTTGTGTTTCTGAGATCAACGGAACGTTGATAACTGGAATACCAAATGCGAAAGGAGTTACTGTTCCTGGACCACCATCGTTAGCAGCGACATCACCACGGATGATACCTGAAGCGATATCAAATGGGTTGCCGTTACCAGCGTTAGCTGTCAAATTGAATAGATAATCCTGTACCAAGTTAGATCCTGTGAAGAATCTGAGTTGGTTACGACGTTGCTTGTACTTACGAGGAAGTCTCTTAATAGCTTCGTTGAATACTGTCTTGTCAAGTCCGTATCCATTAGCGTCAACAACGTGTGCGTTGTTAAGAGCCAAAGAGCGGAAACCTTGGAAAGCTGACATCAAACCTGAACCAGTTCCAGTACCGTTAATAAGGGTATCCTCAATATCGTTACCAGCCTGGGTAGCCATAAGACGTGCAATGTGATCCTCTAGATCAGGACCTTCAATATTGTCTTCAAGAGACTCTGCTGAAAGTTCCCAGTCAAGACGGAGCTTGCGAGTTGTGAGGGAGACCTTGTTAAAGGTAGCATTCTGTGCTGAGAACGTAGAACCGTTCGCATTAGAATATGTACCTGATGAAGCCACGTAGTCACGTGGATTGTCTTCCTGTGCAACTGTCATGATACGTTGTCCAACTGCAACACGATCAATCTCGGTTGTGTTTGAACGCATACGAATTGTACGAGCTGCCTTAGCGAGAATTGTAGCATCCCACATGTAATCCAAGAAGCGATTTGCTTGATCTGGATATAGGAGACCGTTACCTGAAAGGGTAGCTGTATCTGCTGATGCGTTTACTGCTGCAGTTCCAAGGCTTGAGCTTGTAGTATCAATGACTTTTTGTAGAAGTTCATTACTCATTTATTATTTCACCACCTTATTTCTTTTATTTTTGTTATATGTTACTAGCACTGAGGAAAGCACCTTGCCATATACTTTGTTTTGGTTTTGTTTGACCCATTGGAGCCTGAACCCCAACGGACTTCTGAACTGCAGTAGCTGATTCAAAATTCTTGAGCTGATGGTCAACATACTCAATCTTTCCGAACATGTCAGTTACTGACTTATTTAGTGCCTCATACTTTGCAACGAGATCATCATTTGTCTTTTGAATATCCTCATAAGCCTTTGACAAACGAGCCATTTCAGCTCTTGTTTCGTTTACAATGTTGTACATGTCTGCTACTGTTGCTGCATGTGTTGCATAATTAGTATTAGACTTTTCTAGTGACTCACCAAAGAAGGTCTTTAGGTCTGTGACCATCTTCTCAAAATCAAGTGCGTCATCAACCTCAGAAATTGATACAGCCTTTTCAATGCTGGTATCTTCTGGAGTTGCTTCAACATTTGAAACTTCTTCGGCTGGAGTCTCTACATCAGCTGCAATTTCTGCAACTTCTGCGATTGTATCTTCTGCCATTTTGTTACCTCCTTCGTTGAGCGAAATATCATCACTCTTTTTAAGCCCGTTCGCAAACGTGACTTTCTTTTTTTCATTTTGATCAGGATAAAGATTTATTGAAGCATTGCTATCAATTACGTTACCTGCCAAACCTGGAGCTGCTGTCTCCGTTGCTTCATGTGCTGATGTTGGTGCATCATCTTTCTTAAAATAAGAATCAATAACTTTTTCAATTGTCTCAAGCTTTTCAATATCTGCTTGTTCTACCCAACCAATGTTTGTCATTGAATCTCCGCAAACAACGCAATCTTTTGTTGTTGCAGTTGTTGTTGATGCTACTTCGTCAGCCTTACACCAGAATACGTTTTCTGTTACAATGCCTTCCGCCATCTTTTGAATAGAAAAGAAATTAGAAAGTTGGTTTGCTGGTGAATCAACAATACTAAGTTCGTGCAAATCAAAGTTGTGAATAACTCTGTGAGAGTCTGTTCCGTCATCTGACTTTTCCATCTTTGCATCTACAATGTTGCCACCAATAGAAAAACCTGAGTAAGTACCATCTAGGCACTTCTCCCAGGCATCTTGTGCACCCTTTGAGATGTATGCTGTTACATAAATTCCGTTATACTTTTTATTTGTTTCTGGGTCAAAAAAACTGTCTTCTTTAAAGTTGACCATCTTGCCAACTGCTGAGGCTCCGTGCATCTCACGGATATTTCCTCTAAATCTTTCAAATGCTTTCTTGCTTGCTTCCGCCGTGACAATATCGCCATGGCGATCAAGGTTGTCTAGTGTTGCGAATCCTGAAACAGTTCTCTTTTCCTTGTTCACCTTTGTAATAGGGAAGTGAAGGGCCATTGAAGATTCGCTGTTTTGCCAGTAAGTTTTTTGAATATCCATATGTAAATAAATAATAGCAATATTTATAAATAAAGCATAATTTTGATAAAGATTATCTTATAATGTTGCTATTTATTTGGATGACCTTTTTGACATCCGTCCCTTCTGGTTTGTATTTGTCTATGACCTTTATTTGGTCTGGTACCCCAGAATTACCGTCGTTTATATTGTTGGCATAAGGAGTTTGGATATGAGAATCTGGCAGGACATCTGGGGAAGAAGAAGAATTGTGTGAAGCCAATCCTCCTGTTACAAAACCCATTATTGGGTATATTAAGCCAGTAATACTCTTTTGAAATCCCGTTGCTGCCCACATTCCATATGAGCTTATAAGGGCTATAGCCAGTTGTTTTGCGTCTCCAATATTGAACTTAAAATGATGTTTTAGACTCATAATGCACCCTTTAAATTGTCGTAGACTATTTGAGGAACTGCTCCACCTTGAACTATAATGCCAAGGGTTTTATCAAACTTTACAAGTCCCGCTTTTGTTTGAGTATTCATAGTTCCAGTGGCGTACTTTGCAAGAAGCATACCCTTTTTAACAAGAGCTTTTTGTATTGTTAAAACAGCGTCATTAGTTTGACCTATGGCAAATGAATTTTGAGATGATGGAAATGGAGGTGCAATAAATACTGTTGGACTTGGAGATGGTGTTGCACTTGATGATCCTGAAACAGCTCCTGTATGTAACATTCCAGTAGCACCCGCTACTGCTGCACCAGTTCCGCCAACAACTGCCGTTGCTTTCTTGCCAGTTGTTATTGGTTTAGTTGGGGCAACCACAACAGGATATCTTGGTCTTATTACTGCAATTACAAAAAGATAATTTCTGTGAACTCTCCAGCAGCCTTCTTGTGTTGGATCATTTGGATTACCAGTGTTAAAAGCAATTGTGGTAAATCCTCCAGGACTTGCGTTCTCACATAGCTCTACGTGATCTGCTACCCCGTCCCCGTTCCAGTCATACATGACCAAATCGCCTGGTTGCATTAACATTTTGTTAACAACAAGACCTTGCATTTGAAACCAATGCAGAGCTGCGGGATTAAAAGAAAAACCTTTAGGAGTTTGTGCAGCAATTAAATGTGATAAACCAACTTGTGCAAAACACCAACTGATTCCCATTGCACAATATGGAGCATTTGGAACACCATACCAAATACCATATGGATTTTCATTTTGAGCACCTTCATGAAACCCTATTTGGGTTCTGGCAACGTTTAGAACATCTAATGCCGTTGCCATTTATTATGCCTGTTGTCTTCCTTCACCCTTTGGTGCACGACCCGTTCCCATTTTGTCGGGTGCATTTAATGTACGATCTTGACTACGTGTTTTATTTCCACTTGCATCAGATGCAGCATCTTGTGCAACTTTAGGATTAATAATTAACACTTCGTCACCACCTGATAGAGGTGCCATGCCACGACGTGCACGAACTTCATTTGGAGTAATAACTTGATCCTTAAGATAACGATCATCAATTCTTGATTGTGTCTCTTCATCTGTAAGTGCAAGTTCATTAAATTGAAGTCTAAATGCATCAGTGAATTCTTTAATAATTAAATTAATCTTGAACTCAAGCTCTTCTTGACGTGGACGACATACCTGCTCTTTAAATGTCTTGTCAGCATCTTTAGCATTTGCCAATGATACGTTTGCAGGCATTCCAAGCTTTGATACTGGTACACGGTGTGAAAGAAGAATACGATCTCTGTTTTCAATAGCGTAGTTCTTGAATGAAGAATCTTGAATTCCCGCTTCAATTGGTTGC
>Ga0208383_1000057_pt1 | contig 24943 bp, 29 predicted proteins | sample CryBogCBE10Sep07_FD_184588 | JGI IMG/M metagenome (GOLD analysis project Ga0208383, IMG submission 184588) | Freshwater microbial communities from Crystal Bog, Wisconsin, USA - CBE10Sep07 (SPAdes) | ecosystem: Environmental > Aquatic > Freshwater > Lake | place: Crystal Bog, Wisconsin, USA...
GGGTTGCTGGTGGAAACTCCGTTTATGGCGGCGGAGGCGGCGGTGGTGGCGGCGGTATTGGTAACGGAAATGGCGGAACCTCTATATCGGGTGGTGCTGGCGGGGCTGCTAAAGCGGCAACGGGAACGGCTGGTACGGCTCCGGGCGGCGGCGGCGGTGGCGGCGGAACAACCGGTGGTGCCGGTGCGCGTGGTGAAATCCGCGTTTGGGTAATTCGCCAGACAACCGGCTAAAATACCTTACATATAAAACTGTTTAGGTTTTTGATCCCCCATAGGAATTAAAACACCATGATGGCAATATATGTCTCATGGTACAAACTTATAGTAGCCTTCTTGAGTATGAAATCGGACGCCTTATAGATGAGGCGATTGCCGACGAGGCCGCTATTCTTGCTAATGGCAATATAGAAGATATCAAAGACTACAAATTTCGTGCGGGCATGATCCGAGGCTTGAACAAAGCCAGAGAACTTATGTCCGAAGCAGATCGTATCATTCAATCAGGCGAAAGAGGATAAACATGCCGTATACGCGCATGCATCACGATGTTGACCCCAAAGACACTATTCTTAGCGAACTTGGTGACATTAGTGGCATTGAAATCTTTAACACTCATGTTCTTATTGCGACATATGTTCGCCCAAATAAGACAAAAAGCGGCATTCATTTAACGGATAAGTACGTTGATGAAGATCGTTATCAAGGAAAAGTAGGTCTTGTTGTGAAGAAAGGCCCATTGGCTTTTATTGATGAAGAGCAAGACTGGTTTAAAGGCGTTGAAGTCAACATTGGTGATTGGGTCGTTTACCGGCCTTCGGATGGCTGGTCTATGAATGTGCATGGCGTCAATTGCCGTGTTTTGCGTGACATTGATATTCGTGGCCGCATTCCGGCCCCTGATGCAGTTTGGTAAGGAATAATCTAATGGATGCGGAAAAGACAGAAGACGAAATCCTAATCTTGGATGACGCTGCCGAAGAGAACAAACCAGAAACAAAAGTAGCGGATAATGATTCGCAGACGCCAGAAGACGGCATTGCGGAACTGAAGGCCCGTCTTGAGCAGGAAAAGAAGCTTCGGCTAGAGGCGGAAACCCGCGCTCACCAAGCAACCCAGACGGCGACTAGGGCTGCCGCTGACGTTCAGGATAGCAACCTTCAACTTATTACGGGCGCTATTGATAAGCTAAAGCGTGAATCGGATTACCTAAAGGCTAACTTTAAAGAAGCTATGACGGCGGGTGATTATGATGCCGCTGCGCAGGTGCAAGAAACAATGTCGCTTAATGCGGCAAAGCTATTGCAGTTGCAGAATGGTAAAGCTTCTCTTGAAGAGAAACTAGCTAACCCACAGCCACAACAGCCATCGACGAATGACCCTGTAGAACGTGTAGCATCTACGCTTTCACCACGGTCGGCTGCATGGATTCGGGCGCACCCTCAGTGCATCACGGATCAGCGCATGTATCAAAAAATGGTTGGCGCACACAACATCGCTATGGCCGATGGTCATATTGTTGATTCGGATTCGTACTTTGACGCCATTGAAGGCCAGCTTGGGTTCCGTAAAGCGCAACCTCAGGTTGATGACGGCGAAGATGTTGCTTTGTCAGCAGCCGCCGCGCCAACTCAGAAGCGCACATCCGTACCAGCAGCACCAACGACGCGCACGGCGGCTGGAACCCCAAGCAAATCGCAGGTTGTCCGACTTTCCGCAGAAATGCGGGAGATGGCACATATGATGGGCATGACGCCCGAAGATTACGCCAAGAACATGGTGTCCCTTCGTAAAGAAGGCAAGTTACAGTAATAGGAGATACATATGTCTGAACTCACTAAGCTTACCCCTAAGTCTGCGCCTAAAGCACCACCTCGCCCCGATGTTCGTGGTGATATCCGTGACGAAAGCCCGGCTGAACGCGCTAAAAAGCGTGCAGCAGAAATCCGTGCGCATCGTTCTGGCCTAGACCTTGATAGTACTGATCGTTTTGCAATTGACACCAGCATTGTTCCAGAGGGCTGGACGTATGAGTGGAAACGTAAAACTATTTACAATCAGGAAGACCCTGCTTACCAAATCCGCCTTGCAGATGGTGGTTGGACGCCAGTTCCAGCAACTCGTGATGCACGTCACGCAGCGTTAATGCCTACTGGAAACTATGCCGTTATTGAACGCGACGGTATGATTTTAATGGAACGACCTAAAGAGTTGACAGACGAAGCAAAAGATATAGAATTGCGTCGTGCTAGAAACCAAGTTCGCTCTAAAGAAGCACAGCTTGGTTCTACACCGGACGGCACAATGACACGCGAAGATTCTCGTGTTCGGCCTACGGTAAGAAAATCTTACGAAGCGATGCCTATTCCTAAGGAATAAGGACGCTTCAAAACCTGCCCTGTGGGAGGCGGGTTAAATTGTACGGGTTGGCAGTGCTTGGCGCATAGCAACCTCATCACTCAGGAACTTCTGCAATGGCTAATACGCTAGCGTATTTTGGCTTCACGCAGTATCAGGGTGGTGCTGGCGGCGCTCCAACGTTCGCACAGTCCACCCGTCGTATTGCGTCGAGCAACGGCACCGCGATCTATACTGGCGACCCAGTTGGCTTCGTTAGCGCCGTTAACGGTTACATCCAGCAAGCTGCTGCTGGCACCACCCCTGTTGCTGGCATTTTTGTCGGCTGCAAGTACACTTCTGTTTCGCAGAAGCGCACGATCTGGTCCAACTATTGGCCGGGTTCGGATGCTTCGGGCGACGTAGAAGCCTACGTTATTGATGATCCGAATGCTCGCTTTATCGTCCAGACCAGCACGACTGCATTCCCAATGACCGGGACTGTAAGCGCGATGGGTTCGGGCGTTATTGGTCAGCTTGCTCAGTTCACCATTGGTACGGGCAACGCCAACACCGGTCGTTCGGGTGCATACCTGTCGGCTGTTGGTAGCACGGCAACCTATCCATTCCAAATCATTGACTATCAAATCTCCGCTGGTAACGGCGGCGACCCAACCACGCAATATTGCAACGTGATCGTTGGCTTCAACAACGAAATTCTGCGTAGCAATGGCGCGGTAACTGGCATTAGCTGAGGAGTAAGGTAAATGTCTGTCAATCTTAGTCAGATTAAAGACCTTCTCCTTCCCGGACTTCGGGGCGTAGAAGGCAAGTACGAGATGATCTCATCTCAGTACGATAAAATCTTCACGAAGCATGATTCGAAAATGGCTCTCGAACGTACCGCTGAAATGCGTTACCTCGGCCTTGCGCAGTTGAAGACCGAAGGTGGTCAGACTGCATTTGATTCGAATGCTGGTGAGCGTTTTGTCTACAATCAGGAACACACCGAAATTGCTCTTGGGTACGCGATTACCCGTAAGGCAATTGACGACAACCTGTACAAGACCCAGTTCATGCCATCGAACCTTGGCCTCGTGGAATCTTTCCAGCAGACCAAAGAAATCTATGGCGCGAACATTCTCAACACGGCAACGACCTACAACTCGGCAGTTGGCGGTGACGGCGTAGCACTTTGCTCGACGGCGCATCCTATTGACGGTTCAACGGTTGCTAACACCCCTACCACTCAGCTTGACCTCAACGAAGCCTCGTTGCTTAACAGCATGATTGCTGTTCGTACGAACTTCCGCGATCAGGCCGCGTTGAAGGTGTTTGCCCGTGCGCGTAAACTCATCGTTCCTGCACAGCTTGAGCCGGTTGCCGTTCGTCTTACGAAGACTGAATTGCGTCCGGGTACAGCAGATAACGATGTTAATGCTATCATGATGACGGCTGGTGGGCTTAGCGAAGGCTATATGGTCAACGACTTCTTGACTTCTTCGTATGCTTGGTTCCTCCTGACCAACATTGATGGTTTGGCGTACATGGAGCGTGTTAAGTTCGAAACCGACATGCAAGTCGATTTTGTTACTGATAACTTGCTCGTAAAGGGTTATGAACGCTACTCTTTTGGCTATTATAACTGGCGCTCAATTTACGGTTCGTTCCCAACCTCGTAAGGAGAGTGAACTATGGCTAACACTTCTTTCTCCGGTCCGGTGATTGTGTTTGGGCAAAACCCATCACAGCCAGCCGACTATAACCCAGATATTGGTGGATCGTCCCTGTTTTATGCAGGGACGGCCATTCTTGATCCCCGCCCCGCCTACACCTTTTTTCCGGGTGAAGGTCAGTCAGCCTTAGACTTTGGTTGGTTGGGCGTGGATAACGTTACTACACTAAGCGCAGTTCCTTATACTTCTGCGGCGGCAGCTATTGTCGCTTCGGCCAACCCGACAAGCTCTACGTTGGCATTGGTCACGGCTAATAGCGCGACAACTGGCGTCTACTATTCAACGAACTTTGTTCGTGCGGATACTGGCGTTGTTGATACCGTTCTTGCCCTTGATGCCTATGCTTCGGTAACGGCTTCATTTGCAAACGGTGTGATGACTGTAACTGCTAACAGTGGATTGCCAATTGGCCCCGGCATGGTTGTTCTTTCAACCGCTGGTACAATTTCGCAGGGTACTGTTTCTGGTTTGCAGGTCATTTCGCAGCTTACGACTACCGGAACGGCTTCTACGGTTGGCCAAGGACAGACTGGTACGTATCTGACGAACGGCAATCTGACGGCAACTTCTGGTACGGTCACTTTGGCCTATCAGACGCCTTCCCAGTGCGCTGTTCCAAATAATGCCCAAACGCCAAGTCAGGCAAATTGGAGTCCAATGGCTCTTATTGGTCGTGTTGTCAGCGTTACGGCAGCTTCGGGTGCAACCTATGCGACCGCAACGGTTAACGGCTACGATATCTACGGGTATCCAATGTCGGAAGCCATTACGATTTCGGCGGGTGCAGCGGTTAGCGGCAAAAAGGCGTTTAAGTACATTAAGTCGGTGGTGCTTTCGGGCGGCACGGCTGATACTACCCACGCCTATTCTGTCGGTACGACTAGCGTTATTGGTTTGCCAATCCGTGCTGATGCTTCTGCTGAACTTTTGGTAAACGCAGCAGCTTCCCAGACGGCGGTAACATCCAATACGACGTTTGCAGCCAACGGGTTCCTCCCCGCTGACCGTACAACGCCGTCCGCCACTACGGGTGACGTTCGTGGGACTCTTGATCTTGCTAACTCGTCCGGTATTAACTTGGCTCCATCTACTGGCACCAATAAATACGTCGTTCGGCAGTCGCCACAGGCTTACAACATTCCAAATGCTACTGGTTTGTTCGGTCTGACCCAGTACTACAACTTCTAAGGAACTAGGCCATGAAGGCACATAAGGGTAAGTCTGATCAGGACGGTACGCACGGCGAAAAGTATGCTGATGCTGCCGTTAAGGATGCATACGCTGGCGGAAATTCGCCAACGGAGCATGAAGCTGAAGAGCGTAAGCATGGCGGTCGTGCCAAGCGCAAACATGGTGGCCACGTTGCCCACCACAATGCGAAGCACAAAGAGCATCACCATGAACATCCAAAGGCTGAGCATCGCGCAAAGCGTAAGCGCGGTGGTCATGTCCATCACGAAGAGCATCATGTTCACGGCGAGCATGCTAAGCATCGTGCGGATCGTAAGGCCCGTAAGTCTGGCGGCGAAGTAGGCGCGAACATGCACCCACTTTCGACGGCAGCTAAGGGGATGGAGCCTAAGGCTCACAAGTCCTACGAGCCTGAACACGATTGATACAGTTGAGGGGGTGTAAAAAGCCCCCTCACTTCTTCATAGGTGACAAATGACGGCTGCTTGGACACGTTCTGAAGGTAAGTCCCCATCTGGTGGCTTGAATGCCAAAGGTCGCGCTTCTGCTCGTGCAGAGGGGCATGACCTAAAGGCTCCTACGAAAGACAAAGACAATCCAAGGCATGAAAACTTTTGTTCGCGCATGACTGGTATGAAGCGCAAAATGACGGGTTCAGCGAAAGCTGCTGATCCAGATAGCCGCATCAACAAGTCGCTTCAAAAGTGGGGATGTTAATGTCCGATAAAGCATTTTGGGAAACTAAATTGCCCAAGGGACATCACACGAAACACTTGTCGCACAAGCAAGAGCAAAGTGCTAAAGCTAGTGCAAGGGCTGCCGGTAGGCCATACCCTAATGCTGTTGATAATATTGCTGCTGCGCGTAAGAAGGGTAAGTAATTATGACTACGTTTTCACAACCGGGCGTTGTTTGGGATTCCATCACGAAGAATGGAAAACATGAATTATTTGAGCTTCAAACGGCTCGTAATCAGATCACCAACCACTCTGTTGTCAATATTTTTGGTTATCAAACTTCTGTTACAACCACTAGTATCCCAGTTTGGGAAAATGCTTCAACGTATACATACCCAACGTCAGCATTGACGATGACGTATGCAAGTACGCAACCAGAAACCCTAACCATGACGGTCACGGGTCTGGATATAAACTATGCTATTGTGACGGATACTGTGACATTTTCCGCCGGGACTTCTGGTACGGCGACCAACGGGACTGCATTTTTCCGCATTAACAGCATGATTGTTACCAGCGTTGCCTCACTTGGTGGAACAAACGTTGGCCAGATCACAGCGAAAAATGGCGGTACTACTTATGCCCAGATCAATGCTGGCGTCGGTAAAACGCAGATGGCAATCTACACGGTTCCGGCTGGTTATTCATTTTACCTTAACCGCATTGATGTGTTCGCATCAAATCCATACACGTCTGCCAACAATTTGACGTTCATTAATTGGCAGCAGTCTGGTCTAACAAACGTAGCCTATAGCATTGCTCAGTCACCATTTACGAGCATTTTGGATATTCATCGCCAATACCCGTTAATGTATACCGAAAAAACTGATATTCAGTTTCGTGTGAATACAAGTACGGGGACATATGCAGTTGGCGCTTTTGGTGAAGGTGTCTTGATCGCCCTCACTAGCACAAACTTTTAATAAGGGTTTATTATGTCGAACGTTGCGATATCAGCATTAACCCAAGTATCTGCCGTATCGTCTACGGACATCTATCCAACTGTTCAGGGCAACGTTACATACAAAGTAACTGCGGCTCAGTTGGCTACATATATGCTTGGTGGCACGGGCGGTGTTGCAACTACTGTTGTAGGCACTGGCGCAGCTAATGCTACGCTTGGTAGCAATGGCGCATGGAACCTTATCCTTACAACCAACACTGCTGGTTCCAACCAAGGCACCATTACGATCAACAATGGCGCTAACGGAAATATCGCCATTGCTCCGAATGGCACGGGTGCGACTACGGTTGCTTCGGCTCTTTCTGCTACGGGTTCTATCTTATCGTCAAATGGTAGCGGAACCCTTGGCACAAGCGGCATCGGTTATGCTACCGGGGCGGGTGGTACTGTTACTCAGATAACAAGCCGCACTACTGGCGTAACTTTAAACAAGCCTGTGGGCCAGATTCAAATGTTTAGTGCGGCTGGTTCGGCAACTGCACAGTCTTTTGTAGTTACCAATAGCGCAGTAGCCGCCACGGACATTATTCACATTAATCAGGTTAGCGGAACAAACCTTTATGTGTTACTAATAACAGCGGTAGCGGCGGGTAGCTTTACTGTTACGTTCTATACGACGGGCGGTACGGCAACTGATGCTCCCCTGCTTAACTTTGCTGTTATTAAAGGCGTCATAGCCTAATAGGTGATAAATGACCACTAGCGGAACGTACAACTTCAATCCATCCTTGGGTGAGTTGACGCTCTTTGCCTTTAACTTGGCAGGGGTGCGCAATACCGCTATTGCTCAGGAACACATGGAATCGGCCCGTATGGCCACAAACCTTATGTTATCCCGTTGGGCTAACATGGGTGTCAATCTGTGGGAAGTTAAGCTTGCCACGATTCCATTGACTACCGGCGTATCTACCTATGCTGCCGCACCAATGGATAACGTCACGGCGGCGTCTGGAGATGGCACCACAGCCACTCTCACGTATAGCAGCAGCAATAGCTACCCAGCGGGTTCTTTAATCACCGTGGCAGGTATGACGCCCACGGGTTATAATGGCACGTTCACGGTCACGGCATCTACTTCGACAACGGTATCATATGCCAATACGACCACGGGCAGCATGACTGTTGCGGGAACCATTACGGGCAACTCAAATACCACCGTTATGGTCCTTGACGCATACGTAACAACCGTTAGCGGTGGCTCTAACATTGACCGCATTATTTTGCCGGTTAGCCGCACCGAATACGCAAGTTACCCCAATAAAACTCAGCAGGGCTTCCCTACAATTTATTGGTTTGACCGCTTAATTAGCCCAACTGTTACTGTTTGGCCTGTACCCAATACTACAACTGGCCCATCTACATTGTCATTTTACTATGTAACGCAAGTACAAGATTCAAACTTTACTGGCGGACAAACTGTTGATGTACCGTATCGTTGGCTGGATGCATTCGCCAATGGGCTTGCTTATAGACTTGCTCGAATTTGGAACCCGCCTCTTGTTCAGATGTTGAAGCCGGAAGCGGATGAAGCATATGCAATCGCGGCTCAGCAAGACACTGAGTGGACTTCCATGTACGTCAGCCCTCAGGTCTCCGGCTACTGGAGAAACTAAGTGGATGAATTTTACGTTTACGAACATTGGCGTCCTGATAAAAATACCTGTTTCTATGTAGGAAAAGGTAAAAACAAACGCGCGTGGGATTTAAAAAACCGCAAAAACTCTCACTTTTCATCTGTAGTTTCAAAATTAACTGCATTGGGTTTTGCTGTTGATGTACGACTAATTGCCGTTAATTTATCTGAAAAAGATGCATTGGCGTTGGAAATAGAACGCATTGCATTTTATGGCATGGAAAATTTAACTAACATGACGCGCGGGGGAGATGGGCTGGTAAATCCATCTGAGGAAGTTAGACAAAAGATTTCTGCCGCCCATAAAAAACGGTTTGAAAACCCTGAAGAAAGGGCCAAAATAGGATTAATAAATAAAGGCAAAAAAGCTTCAGAAGAAACTAAAGCCAAAATATCTCGTGCTATGAAAATACGTCGCCATAGCGAGGAAACAAAAAAAATAATGAAAGAATCCGCCAAAAAGCGTGGCATTTCTTATGAAACACGGTTAAAAATTAATGCTGCTAGGACTGGCATGAAACGCCCACCTATTACGGAAGAAGCACGGCAAAACATGCGCAAGGCAGCTAAACTACGCGAAGAAAAGAAACGACTCCAACGGCAGGAGGCGTAAATGGGTTACGCTTCCAAAGTCGGTCGTGCAAGAGTATCATCTAAAAGCCCGCAAGCTTTAGCGATCTGTGATCGTTGCGGCTTCACCTATAACCATGTCGATCTTGCTTGGCAGTTCGACTGGGGTGGCGCGTCTTTGATTAACAAGCGCATTCTTGTGTGCCGTCCATGCAATGATATTCCACAGAATCAGCTTCGCGCTATCGTTCTTCCTGCTGATCCGGTTCCTATTATGAATCCGCGCACGGAGAACTTTGCCGATGCGGAAACGACCAATGTAACCATATCCGCGCCAACGGTTTATGATCCAATTACTGGTCTGCCTATTCCTCCAACGACAAATATTGTCACGGAAACAAATACGAATGTAACGACGCAAGTTATTGGCCGCCCAACTGGGCTTACTCAAAATGCCATCATGCCTTTATTTGAAGGCGTGTCTTATGGCGTTACATTAAATCCGTTATCGGTTTCGTCCCAGTCCGGAACAAGCACTATTACTGTAACCTTTAGTTCTGCGCATGGATTGTCAACAAACGCACAAATAGCCGTGCAAGGTTTGTCCAATAATGCTGCCGATGGTATTTATAGTGTTACAGTAACGAATCCAATGATCTTCACCTATCAAGTAAATAGTGCTATACCAGTAAGCAGCTTATTGCAGGGTACGACTTTAATGGTCACGGCTCTTGTAGGCTTGCCGTATGATTATGCGCAAATACCACTTACTGGGGCTTAGAAATGGCGAATACCACTATTACCAACTTAACCCCTGTAGTTACGCTAAGTGGTAATGCGGAGCTTATGATTGTTCAGTCTGGCACATCGTATAGTGCCACGGCTCAGCAGATTGCCAATCTAAATGCAGCGGCAGGTACGGTAACATCGATTACTGCTGTTTCCCCTCTTTACGGTGGGACGATTACTGCTGCCGGATCAATCGGTCTTACCCAAAACAGCATCGACAACACCTATCTTTCCACTATGGCTGCTAATAGCCTTAAGGGGAACAATACGGGTAGCGTTGCGGCTGTTCAAGACTTAACCGTTGCCCAAACAATGACCATGTTGGGTGCCGCCCCTTTAAACTCCCCTGTTTTTACGGGAACGCCACAAGCGCCAACTCCTTCGCTGTCCGATAACAGCACTCAGCTTGCAACTACCGCGTTTGTGAAAAGCCAAGGGTACGGTTCCGGCATCACGTCCATCACGGCTGGTACGGGTCTTTCTGGCGGGACCATTACAACTTCCGGCACGATTGCTATTGGGAATACTGGTGTTACTTCTGGAAATTATGGCTCCGCAACAACGGTTCCTGTCATTTCCGTTAATGCTCAAGGCCAAATTACATCCGCTTCAAGCGTTGCAATAGCCATCACTCCCAGCCAAATTTCCGGCCTTGGGACTATGGCAACTCAAAATGCTAATGCGGTTGCGATTACTGGCGGCACTATTAATCAGACTATCGTCGGTGGCACAACCCCTGCTGCTGCCACGTTTACTGCATTAACTGCTACAGGAACGACCAATCTTAGCGCCATTGCTACGGGTAATTGGCAAGCTACCCCAATAGCTGTCAACTATGGCGGAACAGGCGCGACATCCGCGATTGATGCTCGCACAAATTTGGCAGCAGCAAAGTCGGGCAATAACAGCGATATTAATAGCCTTTCGGGGTTGACCACACCATTGTCCGAAATTCAAGGTGGCACGGGCTACAACTCTTACACCACGGGTGACATTCTATATGCCTCGTCATCCACTACTTTGGCTCGTTTAAGCGATGTTGCTACCGGAAACGCCCTTATTTCGGGTGGTGTTGGCGTTGCTCCCACATGGGGTAAAATTGGTCTTACAACCCACGTTAGCGGAACTTTGCCGGTTGCAAATGGCGGCACCGGCGCAATAACTTTGACCGGCTATCTAGTTGGCAATGGGACAGGTGCGTTTACCGCTGTTTCAACAATCCCTAATGCCGGATTAACCAATTCATCCATTACAATCGGTTCAACATCAATTTCTCTTGGTAGCTCAACAAGCACCTTAGCGGGATTGACCTCCGTTACAGTAACGCAAGACCCTACATCTGCTTTGCAGCTTTCAACCAAGCAGTATGTAGATAACACAGTTTCAACGGTTTCTAATACTACATATCATACTGCTGCTGGTTATGCGACGACCGCCGATCTTGGCACGGTAACGTATAACAACGGCACTGGTGGTGTCGGCGCTACGTTGACAAACGCCGGTACTCAGGCTGCCTTGACCATTGACGGCTATACTTTTACCAGCACCGACGTTTCGAATGCTACTCGTGTTTTGGTTAAAAACGAAACCTCTGCTGCCTACAATGGTATTTACGTTGTAACAAATCAGGGTTCGGGTTCAACGAACTGGGTGCTTACCCGTTCAACGGACTTCAATGCTACGGGTTCTGGCCCCAACTACATTGAAACAGGCGCTGCTGCATACGTCAGTAATGGTTCAACAAACGGCGCAACTTCTTGGACAATGACGACCACGGGAACCATTACGGTTGGTTCTACGGCATTAATTTGGTCGCAGATTTCATCTTCTGGCAATATTCAGGTTTCTTCTCCTATTACCAAAACGGGTAATACGATTGGCCTTGGAACAGTTGGCGTCGCAAACGGTGGAACTGGTTTAGCGACATTGACGGCTTATGGCCTTTTGTATGCCGCCAGTACATCTTCTGTTGGACAAATTTCGCCCTCCACAACGGGGTACGCCCTTCTTTCAACCGGCGCATCGTCTGCTCCGGCGTTTGGTCAAGTTTCTTTGACTGCTGGCGTCACTGGTGCGCTTCCAGTAGCCAATGGCGGCACTGGTACAGCAACTGCGTTTACCATCGGTTCAATGGTATTTGCCGGGGCTTCTGGTGTGTACACTCAAAATAACAGTAAGCTGTTTTGGGATAATACGAACTTCCGCCTTGGTTTAAACACCGCTTCGCCAAATTCTACTTTGACGGTGGTATCCAACAGCCAATCGACTACGCCACCATCAAATTCAACCCTTCCAGCGGGTACGGATTTGTACATTATGGGTGCAAACTCGTCGAATACCCGCGTTACCCAAGACGCTTACGGTACGGGTTCGTATGGTGTTTATACCGCACGTTCTGCGCGTGGTACGGCGGCTGTCCCTACCGCGTCGCAAGCTGGCGATACCTTATCGCAGTTTACTGGCCGTGGTTATGGCGCGACTGGCTTCGCGACGGTTTCAAACGGTTACTTTTCTATCTCCGCCGCTGAAAACTTTACCGATACAGCGCAGGGCGCTTATGCATCGGTATTCACCTCGGCAACGGGCAATAACTCACCGACAGAAGCCTTCCGGTTTGGCCCAGCGGGTCAATTGGGTATTGGCGGCGCTACTTATGGTACGTCAGGTCAGTTCTTCCTTTCTGGTGGCGCATCTGCTGCTCCGACATGGACTACCGTAACGCTTGCTACCCTTGGCGGCGTTGTTCCTGTGGCTTCTGGCGGCACAAACCTTACTTCGTATACGACCGGCGATATCCTTTACGCATCTGCTTCTACAACGATTGCATCGCTTGCAGACGTTGCTACGGGGTCTGTGTTGGTATCGGGTGGCGTTGGTGTAGCACCATCGTATTCGTCCTCCCCTACGCTTACGACATCGCTAACAACACCATTGCACATTGGCGGCACGACTGCATCTTCTACGCTGACTTTGGAATCCACGTCTGGCGTGGGTACATCAGATAGCATCATCTTCAAGACTGGTAGCCAATCAACGGCTATGACGATTAGCACGGCGCAAAACGTCGTGATCGGCGCTGCCACGCCAGCGGCTGGACAAACCTTGCATCTTTCCAAAAACATGACGGGGGCCGTAACTACATATGGTATTTTAAATAACGGAACTATCCAATCTGACTCAAACAGTTCTGTTTATGGAAATCTTACCCAATTACCTACGCAAGCGACATCATTTACCCTCACCAATTTGATTAGCTATGCTGCGGCGTTAGGTACGGTTGGTATTGGTTCTCAAATCACTAACTTATATGGTTACCAAGCCACGCCAACTTTGATTGGCGCTACTAATAATTACGCATTTTATTCCAATATTCCGTCCGTAACGACTGGAACAATCAATAACGTATCCGCTGACGGGACAACTGCAACTATCACGACATCTGCCGCACATGGATATGGCACAGGTCAATCTGTCATTGTTGCGGCAGTAACAAACACATCCTTAAATGGAACGTTTACCATTACGTCTGTTCCATCGACAACCACATTCACATATCTTGTGGCTGCAACCGTTTCGTCTCAGGCCGATACGGGCAGCACTTATGTCAATACGGGGCGGTATAATTTTTACGCCGCTGGAACTGCTCCAAATTTATTTGCTGGTAACCTTACGGTTAATAATTCGGCAAATACTGGTGGCGCTGCGCTTACAGGAACTTCACCAATTTCGTTAAGGGCTGCGGCTTCAACATATACAGATATTGTATCTGCAACTGGAACACAGGCTCTTGCTGCAAATGTTATTTTTGGTGGCCCAGTAATTGCTGCGAGAAATACAGGCGTTGTATTTACTACAGCGGCAAATCTTTATATCAATGCGGCTCCAGTTCCCGGCACAAATGTCACCTTCACCAACGCATATGCTTTGTATGTGTCGTCTGGAGCGTCTTATTTTGGCGGAACATTAACGGCGGCATCTACCGTTACAATGTCACCCGCCAACGCATCTGTAACCATTTCTCCAACAGGAACTGGAACGGTTACGATCAATCCAGCAACTGCTGGCACGATCAATAATATGTCAATTGGCGCAACAACGGCTTCTACGGGTGCTTTCACAACTCTTTCCGCATCTAGCACGGTATCTGGTACGGGTTTCAGCACCTATCTTGCCTCACCTCCTGCTATCGGCGGCACAACTGCGGCTGCGGGTTCATTTACTACATTATCGGCATCCAGTACCGTATCAGGAGCTGGATTTAGCACATACTTAGCTTCTCCTCCTGCAATCGGCGGGACTACTGCTGCGGCTGGTACATTTACGGCGGTCGTAGCTAACGAATCAATTGCAGGGTCGTTAAGTCAAGGAGCCTTTGCTTACGGTACACTGCCATACAGTGACGTTGATATTTTTGCATCCTACCAAGCAAACGTAAATTCTTACTCCCAGATAATTTTGCATAACACCAGCAGCGGCACAGCGGCTTCGACGGACTTTATTGTTGGGAATAACAACACAACGTCTACAACCTATTACGGCGATTTCGGCATGAACTCGTCGGGATTTTCGGGAACAGGTTCGCTCAACGCTGCCAACGCGGTATTTTTGTCGGCCACAAGCGGCGATCTTGTTATCGGTACGACCACCTCAAATGCCATTCATTTTGTGGTTAATAATGGCGCAACAGATGCAATGTCGATTTCGACCGCTGGTGTAGTAACGCTTGGAACGGCTTTGGCAGTGGGATCGGGCGGTTCTGGTGCAACCACTCTTACCGGCGTTCTTAAAGGTAATGGAACCAGTGCTTTCACGGCGGCTACGGCTGGCACTGACTATGTTTCCCCCGGCACTGCTACGACATTTACGGCTACCCAGACGTTTAACGGGTCATCCTCTGTTTTGGCGGCAGTCCTAACCAATGCTGCTGAAACAACCACGGTATCTGCTACGGCAGCAACGGGTACGATCAACTTCTACACGTCCTCGCAGTCAGTGCTGTATTATACCACGTCGGCATCAGCTAACTGGACGTTAAACGTTGCTCATTCAGCGGGTACATCGCTGAATACAGCGTTGTCTACCGGCCAGACGATTACCATTGCATTCATGGTTACGAACGGTGCTACGGCCTACTATCAATCATCCTTTACGATTGATGGCACGGCGGTCACGCCTAAGTGGCAGGGCGGTACGGCTCCATCAGCAGGTGATGCCAGCGCGGTGGATATTTACACTTATACAATCGTGAAGACAGGCAGTGCTGCGTATACTGTGTTTGCATCCGTAACCAAGTTCGCCTGAGGTTGATATGCCAACAATTATCACCCGTGGGACAATGGACGCCAAGGCTTACGGCTTTGGCACGACTACGGCTAACCCAAACACTTACACAATTAATAACTCGCTGCGGTTTCGCAAGTCGGCAACTGCCTACTTAAACCGCACATTCGGTACACCTACATCCTCCACCATTTACACATGGTCTGGGTGGGTCAAGCGTGGAATTTTTAACGCGGTTCAAACTTTGTTTGCTACTGGGACAAATACTAACTTTGAATTTAGCACCAATGATCAGCTTATTGTAACCCTATCAGGGGCTGCTTTAACAACTACGCCTGTATTCCGTGATTTTTCATCATGGTATCACGTTATGTATGTTCAAAATGGTAGTTCGCAAACTATCTATGTAAATGGAATTTCGGCTGTTACAGGGTCTAATCCTAACACCACATTTAATACTGCCGCCGCACATCAAATTGGGCAAGGAAATTCAACCAACTATTTTGATGGGGAATTGGCGGAAGTTAACTTCATTGATGGTCAAGCATTAACGCCTTCTAGTTTTGGCGCTTATGACACAAATGGCATTTGGCAGCCTGTACAATACACGGGTTCATATGGAAACAATGGGTTTTACCTTAATTTTGGCAATACGACCAGCACGACCACGCTTGGATACGATACTTCCGGTAATAGCAATAACTGGACAACGAATAACATTAGTTTAACGGCTGGTGTGACCTATGACGCTCTGATTGATACCCCAAGCGTGGTTAGTGCAACGGTTTCTAATTATTGCACATTGAATCCCCTCACTTATGGATCAGTCGCGCCAATAGACGGGAATTTAACGCTTGCACAATCAACCACCACTCAAACAGGCGTTTTAGGAACTGTTCAAATTCCTACGACCGGTAAGTTTTATTGGGAAGCAACGGTATCTACTACTACAGCAGCTAACAATGCAGTTTCATGGGGCGTTGCCACTTCCGTAGCCAGCCTAACCTCGTCTCCTCAAACAACAACTGGTACGTATGCGGCATATGTTAATGCTACTAAATTACTTGTAACAAATGGGTCCGGCGGTGCGACGGGGACGGTCGCTATCGCGGCGGGTTCAATCATCCAAGTAGCATATGATGCAAGCTCTGGAAAATTGTGGCTAGGTCTTAACAATACATGGTATAATCCAACATTCGGAGGAACGGGCAATCCATCGACAGGGGCAAACCCGACCCTTACTGTTGCATCATCTCTTGGTCTTTTCCCCTATTTCACCTGTTTCCAAGAAACAATCAAAGCTACATTTGGTCAGCAACCGTTTACCTATACCCCACCAACGGGCTTTGTGGCATTAAATACCTACAACTTGCCAACGCCGACTATCACCAATGGTGCGAACTATATTGCGGCATCGCTTTATACCGGAAATGGCTCCACGCTTTCCATCAACAACAACAGCAACAATAACAGCGGCATTTCGTTTCAGCCTGATCTTGTTTGGATCAAGTCTCGTTCTGCTGCCACCAGCAACACCATTTTTAACGCCATCAGCGGTGCGACAAACTACGTTTCAAGTAATGCTGTCACGGCTCAAACGACCGATGCTACCAGTTTGACCAGCTTTAACGCCAATGGTTTTTCACTGGGTTCTTTGGCGCAGGTAAACGCCAGCGCTGCTACATTCGTATCTTGGCAATGGCTTGCGGGAAACGGAACTGCATCCAATACGTCTGGAAGCATAACTTCTACGGTTTCGGCCAACACAACAGCAGGTTTCAGCATTGTAAACTATACCGGAACCGGCACTAACGCGACTGTTGGGCATGGTTTAGGCGCAGCTCCAAACTTTATCATAGTCAAATCGTATAGTAACGGTAACGGCTGGTGGGTTTATTCGTCCGCAGTGGGCAATGGCAGCTACCTTGTGCTGAATACGTCGGCTATACCCACAGCTTCTGCAACAGCGTGGAACAATACCACGCCTACATCGTCAGTTTTCTCAATTGGTACGGGAGCGCCCGTCAATAGCAGCAGTTCCAATCTGATTGCGCTTTGTTGGACTGCTATTCCCGGTTACTCCGCTTTTGGCAGCTACACGGGTAACGCATCGGCAAACGGGCCGTTCACCTATCTTGGCTTCAAACCGCGCTATTTGCTCATTAAACGTACCGATGCCACGGGTGATTGGTACATTATTGATAGTTCCCGCAGTCCAGTGGACGTTGTTGCGGCGTCGTTATTCACCGATACTACAGGCGCTGAATCTTCTTCAACCGTATTGGATATATTGTCCAATGGCTTCAAGTGCCGCAGTTCAACGGTCGTCAATGCTTCGGCAGGAACTTATATCTACGCGGCCTTTGCCGAAAACCCATTCACCATTACGAGGGCTGTATAATGTTTGTTCACGGAAACCAAAGGCTCATTCTTGACCTGCCATTCACGATCAATGGCGAGAATTACCCATCAAACTTCCTGCGCACCGCTACGCCAGAGCAATTGGCTGCTGCTGGCATCGTGGAGGTTATTGAACAGCCCCGCCCTGACGACCGGTTCTATTGGATCACAGAGAACCTTGATGGAACATTCACCACGGTTGATAAAGATTTGGCTCCAACCAAGGCTTATTTCCTTAGCCAAATTGACCAGACTGCATACGCTATGTTGGCTCCGACAGATTACATGGATTTCCGCCATTTGGCAGACACTGGATATACCGCTCCTGCTGATTGGGTTGCATACCGTGCGGCAGTCCGTGCCTACATTGTAACAGTTAAAGCTGAAATTAATGCCGCAACTGATATACCATCTTTAATAACGGCTGTTTCTGCTATAGAATGGCCAGTGTCGCCAAATGCGGCGTAATTCGCTTAATGCAACCGGAGAGAAAAATGTCGATCTTGATTAACCTTGAGCATACTGTTGAAGAAGTAAATTCAATTCTTGCTGCTCTTGCCGAACGCCCATTTAAAGAAGTCGCCGATTTGATCGCTAAAATTCAGGCAAAAGGCCGAGAAGCTCTCGCCTCTGCTCAGGTTAGCGAACCTACTGTAGCTGCTCCCGTTGAATCTGATGCACCCGCTTCAGACCAACAGCCAACTTCGTAATCATTGACCAACAGCGGGGCTGACAAGATGACAAACGGTGAAGAGACGAAACTTGTCATTGATGTCGGCCTCGCTACTGGCGTTATCACGATGCCTTTATGGGTAGTAGAAGCTAGTTTTTGGATACAATTACTTGCTGGGTTACTAGGTTTAATTTTAATGATTATGCGGCTTATTTCCGCTTTTAGGGACTGGAACACCAAGAGGCCAAAATAGATGTTTAAAGCATTTAAGCACCTTTTTACTGGCGTAGATAATGAGACGTGGGATATTGGCCGTATTCTTTGGGCAAAAATGTCCATCGTTTATTGCGCCGTTAGTGCATATCATGCCATCGCGCATGGGGTATTTGACTCTCAAAACTGGGCTATTGGCGCATCGGCTATCTTGGCAGGTGGGGGCGGCGGTCTTGCCCTAAAATCTAAAACGGAGCCGGGCAATGCTAATGTTTCTGCTTAATCCTTGGATACGTAATGCCATCATTGGGTTAGGCGTCGCTTTTGCATGCGTTCTTGGTTATGCCTATTGGGCTGGTCGGGAAAAAGCAATTGGCGCAGCCACCGAGAAGGCTAGAGAAGAGGCCATTGCCATTCAGCATGAACAGAAGGTTGATGCAGCCGCCGCCGCTGTAGATCAAATCGTATCTCAAGACCAATCTCCCCAAGATACGCTTAACAAGCAATGGAGCCAACCATGAAACGTTTGTTGCTGCTTATTGCATTACCTTTAAGTGCTTGTGCTACGCCGGAAACTAAGATCGTAGATACGTCATGCAATTGGGTAAAGCCAATCTATGTTCGCAAAGCTGACAAGCTTTCAAGCCCGACGGCGACCGAAATTTTAGCGCATGACGATAAGTGGAAGCAGTTTTGTGGTGGTAATAAATGAGTTCTGGCAATTGGGAACAGTGTTTTTCGTTAGTCATCAAAAACGAAGGTGGGTATGTAAATAATCCCAAAGACCCCGGTGGACCGACCAACTTAGGATGCACCAAAACGACATGGGAAGAATTTGTTAGACACGAGGTGTCTATCGACGACATTAAGGCTTTGACGCCGAACAACGTCATGCCACTTTATAAAGCAAAGTATTGGGACAAGATTAGCGGTGACTTATTACCTAGTGGCGTTGATTATGCCGTGTTTGATTTTGCTATTAACTCTGGCGTAAATCGTGCGGCAAAGACCCTTCAATCCGTTCTTGATGTTGATCAGGACGGAGTAATTGGCCCTGCCAGTTTAGATGCTCTTGAGGCGGAGAACCCGCGTGATGTAGCTACACTCGTTTGCGAAAAAAGATTAGCTTTCTTGCAGAGTTTACCTACATGGAGTACATTCGGTTCTGGTTGGGGGCGTCGGGTTGCTGAAGTAGAGCAGACCGCCTTTAACATGGTGGAATAGGATTGCCGTAGATGACCGTAGCAACCACAGCATTGTCGTACAATGGATATGTCACCCAAGTTGCGACCTTGGCTGTGCTTCAGAATACGCTCGTCACCACAGGTACTTCGCCTAATAGTCTTGTAACTTCAACTGACCCGAATTTTCAAGCTATCATTCCACAGATGCTTAATTATGCTGAACTTAGACTTCAGCGTGATTTGGATTTTTTGGCTACTCAGAATGATAGCACCGCATACTCATTAACAGCGGGAACCAATCAGGTTTCTATTCCGACCAGTGCTTTTGTCGTAATCCAAACAATTTCTGTTACGGATAATTCGGGCAACACAACGCCATTGACCCCGACCACGCGCGAATTTTTAAGAAACGTTTACGGTTCGGCTGCATCGGCGGGGTTACCTCAGTACTTTGCTATGTACGGCGGCGATGTGGCAACAGGTGGTCAGACAAGCCAGAACATCATTGTTGGCCCTTACCCTGATTCTAACTACAACTTAAGGATTAGTGGGACCACACGTCAGCCTACGCTGAACAATTATGCTGTTGTTGGGCAAGCGGACACCACTTACACCTTTATCAGCCAAAACCTTCCTGATTTGCTGGTAATGGCAAGCATGATTTACATCAGTGCTTATCAGCGCAATTTTGGCCGTATTAATGATGATCCGGCCATGGCTCAGACGTATGAGAGCCAATATCAGGCTCTTCTCAAGGGCGCTACTGTGGAAGAATCGCGCAAGAAATTTCAATCTTCTGGTTGGACTTCGTATTCGCCTTCGCCTGTCGCTTCACCGACGCGGGGGTAAGATATGCCCCATAATAGCATCAAGCTCGTTCCGGGCGTCAATACAACAAAAACGTTGGCACTGAACGAAACCGGACTTTCAGCCTCTAATCTTATTCGTTTTTTGCCGGATAGGGCATTCCAACTTGGCCAGACCGGACCAAGTGGCATGTCTCTTGTCCAGAAGATTGGTGGATGGGTCACATGGGTAGCCGCATCTATTGGCTCAATTGTTCGGAACCTTCATGCTTGGGAAGATTTAAACTCCAACCAATGGTTATCGGCTGGTGCTACTGCTGGTTTATACGCGATTGAATATGGCGTATCTAATGCTTTAACAACTGAGGCTGGTGACACGATTGTAACCGAATCATCAACCCCTACCTACCCAAGTTATGGGCTGCAAGATAATGCGGCTTCTGTGGTGAACAATATCACACCACAAACGGTTACGACTAATTCGGTTCCAAACTATACCATTCAAAGCGGTATTTTGCTTACAGAAGCAGGTACGCCTAGTTATCCAAGCTATGGTTTGATCACCGAATCCGGTACTCCAAATTATGCGGGATATAACTTCCAAGTTTCCGCCCCTAGCCAAACTGTAACCGTAGTTGATCCCGGCTCTAATACTCGTGTTGGCGATTCTGTTTATGTCGAAACACAAGTTTCTGTTGGTGGTGGAACTATTTTTGGGCTTTATCCAATTAATACCGTTATTGATTCTAATACTTATCAAATAACTGTATCTTATTATCCTACATCTGAAACAACAAATGGTGGTAATTTACCTGTTTTTTCTTCTGCTCAAAATTCAGGTACTATTAACGTGTATTATCCAAATCATGGATATGTTACGGGAGAAACCGTTACTTATATCGTGCCAACTGTTGTTGGTGGACTTACAATTCAAGGCACATATACCGTTACCAATATATACAATGGTGGCGTTTTGGACGTTAATAACTATACCATTACACTCCCATTTCAAGCCAGTTCTACTCAAACTGCCACAATGAATTTTGGCAATGTTGAGAACTTGTATTATTATGACCTTGGCCCAGCAGGTGTAACTTCTGGTTACGGCTTAGGCGGATATGGTCTTGGCGGATATGGCGTAGGCCAAAATACGGGTGTTTCAAGAAGTGGAACACCGATTAGTGCGACTGACTGGGCGTTGGACAATTTCGGTCAACTATTGATTGCGGCCCCTCGTGGCGGGCCTATCTTCTATTGGCAACCGCAAGGGCCATCTCAGACGGCACTTATCTTTGACAACGCTCCAACCGTTAACAACGGCGTCTTTGTGGCTATGCCTCAGAGGCAGTTAGTAGCATATGGTTCCACGTTTACGGGGCAAGTTGATCCGTTGTTGATACGGTGGTCTGATGTTGGCAACCCATCCATTTGGAATGCTGCATCTACTAATCAAGCAGGTTCTTACCGGATACCAGAGGGCAGCTTAATCATTGCGGCCCTTCAGACGCCACAGCAAGCTTTGTTCTGGACGGACGAATCCGTCTGGTCAATGCAATACATTGGCTATCCTCTTGTCTATTCATTCAACAAGATTGGCTCAGGCGTTGGCGCAATTGGACCAAAAGCGGTTGGCGTCTTGAATAACGTAGTGTTCTGGATGTCCCCATCTCAGTTCAATATGCTTTCGCCAAATGGCATTACCAACATTCCATGTACGGTTTGGGACGTGGTGTTCCAAAACCTTAATACCGCTTACGCTTACAATATCCGTTGCGCAACCAATAGCTTGTTCAACGAAGTAACTTGGTATTATCCATCCACCAGCAGCACGTCTGGCGAAAATGATTCGTATGTAAAGTACAACATTAATAGCCAGACATGGGACTATGGTTACTCCACATCTACTATAAATGTTGGCCGCACCGCATGGATTGATCAATCTGTTCTTGGCTCACCAATTGGCGCTGGCACGGACACGTTTATTTATCAGCATGAAGTTGGCAATGACGCTGCAAGTGGTCCTAATACGTTTCCATTAACGCCAACCTTTGAGACGGGTTACTTTGCCCTGACTGAAGGCGACAACATGGTGTTCATCGACCAAATGTGGCCAGACTTGAAGTGGAATGATTACAACCAATCCACAAGCGCCACAGTGCAGATCACGTTCTATGGCACAAACTACCCCGGCGATACGCCAACGACCTACGGGCCGTATACGGTCACGCAAGGCACTGAATATATATCCACCCGCATTCGCGCCCGTTTGCTAGCCTTCTCCGTGTCATCGCAAGACCTCGGAACATTCTGGCGACTTGGTAATATGCGGTATCGCTATCAACCAGACGGAAAATACTAATGGCTTCGCAGGACGATTTTCTTACGGCACATAAAAACAATGTATCGGCCATCAATGGCGTGACCGATACAACGTTGACGCTTGCTGGTAAGGGAAATAGCGGAGAAGTTACCACAACAACGGCAGTCAGCACGAAAGCCGGTTATCTTGTTAGTGTTTCGGTTATTGTTGCTGGCAGTGGTGTAGCTACAATTTACGACTCAACTTCAGTGTCCAGCCCGACAAATCGCATAGCTATCATTCCGAATAGCGTTGGTCTTACTACTTGGAAAATCCCTGTTGCCAATGGAATCGTTGTGGCCCCCAGTAGTGGGATGGTACTCAACGTGATTTACAGTTAAGGTGTATTATGCCGCTTAAGCACGGTTCATCACAAGCCACGATTGGCAAGAACATAAGCGAGATGGTTCGCTCAGGGCATCCGCATGACCAAGCCATCGCAGCGGCTCTAAACATCGCCCGATCAGCAAAAGCGGGTGGTGGTGCATTGGAACAAAACAAGAACATCGTTCATGTTGGACCAATTCATAGCCACGTTGCTGGGCGGACCGACCATCTTCCTATGCACGTTCCAGCAGGTGCTTATGTTATTCCTGCCGAAGAAGTCGCTTATCTTGGCGAGGGCAACACGCTTAATGGGTTCAAAAACATTGATGAGTGGGTACGTAAATATCATGATCCTAGATTTGCAGAACACGGCAAGCCTGTTCCTATTGTTGCTGCTGGTGGAGAGTATGTTATTCCCCCTAGTGCCGTAGCGGGAATCGGGGATGGTGACTTGAACAAGGGTCATCGTATTTTGGACCAATACGTTCTAAAATTGCGGAAGAAGCATATTAAAACGCTTCAAAAACTACCCGCACCCGTAAAGGATTAAAGATGGAATCTATGTTCAAAAAGCAACGTCTAAGACTTTCCAAAAGCGCACGTAAGCGCATGCCTAAGTTTGAGAAAGTTACAACGGAGCCTTTGGTTAGAACTGCCCAGCCGGATGACGAAGAGGGCATTATGGCTCTCGCTCGGATGATCCACGGTGAGATTGGCATGTTCAATCTTAACGAAAACAAAGTTAGGGACATGATTCGCCCCCTATTGTATAAGCACTTAGGCATCATTGGGGTTGTAGGTAAAAAAAATAACCTAGAAGCAATGATTCTTCTTCGTGTGGCTACAAACTGGTATTCGGATACGCCTTTTCTTGAAGAAATGTCGGTCTTTGTTAAACCCGAGTTTAGGAACGCAACTGTTTCCCGCGTTCATACTATGATTGAATTTGCCAAAAAAGCGGCAGATGGACTTGATTTGCCTCTAATGATTGGGGTTTTGTCAAATCAGAGAACAAATGCTAAAGTAGAACTATATGAAAAGCATTTTGGCGTACCTGCCGGAGCGTTTTTCATCTACGGGGCAAAAACCGGACAGCCTGACGAGGCTGAAATGATTGCATAGCTAGGAGACGGCCCGTGTGTGGTTCTAAAGGATCAACTACTACAAGTTCAACTTTTTCGCCACCTGCGGGCGTTCAGGCTAACTATGATTATTTGACTAATCAAGCCAAAAACGTAGCCTCGACGCCATTTCAACAGTACGGCGGACAAATGGTCGCCCCTATGACGCCTGAACAACAGGCTGGCATTGGTCAGATTAATGCGTCCGCCAATCTTGCTCAACCTTACATTCAAGCTGGCACTGCTTACGAACAACAAGGCGCGAATCCGTTTGGTCAGGAAGCACTTAACCAATACATGTCTCCGTACATTGGCAGTGTTGCAAATGCGACTATGGCTAACTTAAACGAGACAAACGCTCAGCAGCAACAGCAAGTGTTGGGCAGCGACATTGCTCGTGGTGCGTATGGCGGCGACCGTTCTCAAGTTGCGCAGTCTGAACTAGCTCGTCAGCAAGGGCTTGCCACGGGTCAAACGATGTCGGGCATTTATCAGGGCGGCTTTAATCAAGCTGAACAGCAGTTCAATGCTGATCAAGCGCGTCGTATGGCGGCGGGGCAAACTTTAGCTGGATTTGGTACTGCTGCACAAAATGCCGCGATGCAGGGCGGTCAGGCTATGATG